>Ga0307511_10002838_pt1 | contig 17999 bp, 24 predicted proteins | sample 13_EM_MG_FD_200266 | JGI IMG/M metagenome (GOLD analysis project Ga0307511, IMG submission 200266) | Populus trichocarpa ectomycorrhiza microbial communities from riparian zone in the Pacific Northwest, United States - 13_EM | ecosystem: Host-associated > Plants > Roots > Unclassified | place... | reverse complement strand
CCAATAACCCTTTTTATTTCTCTTCTATTGGTAGGTGTCTTGAAATCTTCTACTTTCTTGATTTTCTCACAATCAGCGTCTAGTCCATTCTTGTGTAAGACATGTCTAAGTATCCTATCTTTGTATGTTTTGAGGTTCCTTGGTATACAGCCTAGGAGGAATCTTGCTTTCTTACCATCCTTCTTTAGTTGTGTAAACATTATTATTGTGTTGAGGGATTTAGATGGTATGATTCTCACCAGTTTCTAATGCCTTATTTACTTTTTCTGTGATTTGATCCTGGAACCTATTATAGCTAGGGATGTAGTTAGGGTGCCATTTTGCCCCTTCTATTACCTCTATTTTGTGTTGCATAATTTCCATTGGTTCTATTAATGGTGGTAATTCTGTAGGTTTCTCTGTTGGAAATAGTTGTGGGAATTCTGAGTAAGGGTCAAATCCTTGTTGTATGGTTAGGGCATTGTAGATCAGGTCTCCACTTTCATACATGACTGGATCTGATCCTGTTTCATAGTCTGAGTCAGACTATGTTTCCCATGATCCTGGATTAATTTCTTCTTCTTCTTTCTAGATAGTGTATAGTGTATCTTGCCCTAGTATTCTACTTCTTTCAATTCCATGTTTTCCATGAGTTCATCAAACTTATAGTCTAGCCATGGGTGTATCTCTGCTTGTTGTCTTCTGATCATATTATTATCTCTTATTCTTGCTTCTAGGCTATCTATTGCTTGGTGCAAGGTTCTCCTAAGGGTTTTGTTTTGCTCATCTAGTTGTCTTTGTTGTTCATCCAAGTCAGTGATTGACTCATTCTTTGATGAGTCTTCATAATCTGTTTCATCATATGCATAATCCTTGATTGATTCTGAGTCAGATGTTCTATCAGATTCTGCATCTGAGTGTGGATATCCTGATGATTCACTTGCTGTTTCACATGTTGGTTGCATCCACATTGCTACAGATCTTATTAAGTCATTTCCAGTTTTTTGTAGCATTATGAGATCATATCTGGCCATTCCTGGTGGTTGTATGCTTATCATCTTGTCATGGATATTCATAATTGCTTTTATTTTCTTTAATGCTGGTTCACATAATATAGGATCCCGATGTCTAAGATTTGCTGCATAGAAGGTTCTTTCTTCTTAATATCCTTGTACCCTGATAAGTACTGTTGTTTTATTTGTCATAGGTGATCTGCTTCCTTGGATTGCCGTTTCTAGAGGTTTCTTTTCCATTTGTGTTAATGGAAGTTTAAACAAGGTACATAAATTATTGGACATCAGGTCTTCTCCTTGTGTGCATGGGTCTAGTAACACATGACCCTTGTATCCATTAATTGTGATTTCTGCAGCCATGGTTTCCTTTCTTGCTTCAGGTATAACGAAGGTTCTGTTTTGTGTAGGGCCTTTCATTACCTACATTAGTGCTGACTGTGTTTCTATGTTTAGTGCTGCAGTTTTGACCTTGTGGTTTCTATTCCTGTTTTGGTATTGTTATTGGTTGATCTTTTGGTAGGATGAAGTCATAGGTTTCTTCTGTGGACATTGTGATGCCATGTGACCAGTTTGTTTGCAGTGATAGAATTTACCTTCCTGTTTGAGCTTTCCTCTTTCACCAAAAGATAAGACATTTGCCGTATCATCTTTTCTTTTTCTTGTAGTAGGGAAATTACCTTGCAGTCCTCCTGGTCCTCCTTTTGCCTTGGCTGCAGGAGCTGCAATCCTCTTTTTTTCATTAGGGAATTTGTAATTTGATTTGACAACTTCCATTGGCTTTCCTGCTGACCATTGTTTTTTAGGTGGGCTTGGTTTTCTATTTTGGTTTATTATTGGTGGGGGTCTATGAGTCTGTTTCATAGTAGCTTGTACTTGTTCTGCCTTGTTGACAATTTATTCAAATGACATATCCCAATCAACTGCTAATTTAACTTGTTGTTTAATTTGGGAGGTCAGATCATTTACAAATTTCATTTTGAGTGCATGGTCTGAGATAGGGGCTTTACTCTTATTGTCTCTGCATCTAAGTTGTTAGTCTTTCAGCTGTTGTGCAAATGTATTGACAGGGCTGTCTTGTCCAAATTGTGCTTGGTGGCAGCCTTCATACCTTTTCCATAATTCTTCCCTTGCTGTGGATGGGATAATCTTTTTCCTCAGGATAACTATAAAGCCATAAATGTTTCTCTTTGTTGGTTTGGTTTTTTCACTATAGTCTTTCAACCATCTGGCAGCCATACCAGTGAATTGAGAGCTTGCTCTTTCCAAAGCTTCTTCCTTTTCCACATCCAAGGCTTGCCACCTCAACCATCTTACTAGTTGCTCCACATATTCATTAAAGGTAATTGTGTGTTTTCATTTCTGTGCTTTACCATCAAAGGTTTCTGGCTCTTTGATTTTTGCAAGCCTGGTTGCTTTCTAGATGGTTTCTTTTTTTATTTTACTGACATGTTGTTTTATTCCAATGACCTTTTCCCATTCCTTCTGTTGTTGTGTTATTTCTCTTACTGAGCTATCTGTTTCTGTCCCAGATTCTTCAGAGTCTGAATCTTTGTATTTGTCTGACTCAGGTCCAGATTCATCATCACTACTACTTAAGCTACTGCTTAGGTCTAGTTCTGGGTTTATTTGGACTTTCTTCTTTTGAGGTAAAGGTTTATCTTTCTTTTGTTTCTTAGGTGTTTGTAGTTGTTCTTCTGTTCCTTTTCCTTTATTCAAGGGTGTTTGTGGTCTATCTTCTGATCCACTTCCTGATCATTGTCCTAATGGAGGTTTTATAATAAATGGGTCTTCATCTATCCATGCTATTTCTTTTTCTTTGTCATATGGATTTTCTATTTTTGGAGTTCCTAATTCATATAGGGTCCCTAGCATAAGGTATTGTTCTATTTCTGGCCAGTTTTTTACCAACCAGGGTATGCCCTTTACTAGGTTATATGTTGGTTGAGGTGGTCTAATCTTAAATCCTGCATTCAATTCCATATTTTCTAATACCTTATTACTTAGCTCTGATGCTTCTTGGAAGATCAAATAGTTCAAACATGCTTGGAAGATTATTCCTATTTCTTCAACACTTAGTTCATATTGGTTGAGGAGGCAATATGTTTGAACTTGATTCATGTATTGATTCTATTTGTTTAGGTTATTTTCGTAGTATTGTTTTGTTCCTACTGGAGTTCTGATTATTCTTCCTGGTATTAATCCTTTTTCCTCAAGTGTGATTGTTTTTTGAACTGCATCTTTTTCTAGGATATCTAGTCTAGTTGGTATGGCCTTTTTTGGTGTTTCTGGAGGTACCAATTCTTTAAGTAGTGCTTTTGCCTCATCAGGAGTTAAGGCCTTCCTTCTTCCTTTGGTGCCACTCTTGGCACCTTTCTTTCCTTTACTGGGGGTAGCAAACATGTCTATCTTCAGGAATTATAGCATTGATGACTTGCGGAGGCTTTGTTTCCTTCCTGCTATTCCTTCTTTTGTGGATCCTGATGAGGAGGAATCCTTTTCAGTTTCCCACAATAGTCCTAAGGACTATTTCTTTAGACAGATGGGGGCTAGACCAAAGCCTTCTTCTGTCAAGTCTGATCCTTCTTTTGGTAGGCAAAAGAACGTTAAGGAGGTCAGGTTTGTTGATGGCCTCAATACCACTCTTAGGGGTATTCCTCCTGCCTATGATAGGGGTACTTCTTGCAGGCTTAGGGGTTGGACTGCCAGGGAGGGCTACTCTTTCTAGCAGGAGAGGTATAGGTGATGTCCTTGCTGGAAATGTAAGGACAGGTGTGACTGGTGGTTTTCCTTGGGTTTTTCTTGGGGTTGGGATACTAGGTATCCTTTTTGTGAGTACTGCTCTTCTGCTTATTGGGGATGCAGTGAGTGTTGCAAGTAAGTTTCCTAATTGCTTTTATTCCTATTGGGTCTTTACTAATATTTCCTACAAGGTTTGTTGATAAGCCTTTCCTTGGTACTCAGTCTTACCAGTTCAGGTAACTAGTTTTTTCTGTTTCTTTTATTCTGGTGTTGGTTTATTGTTGTAAATTTCTGCCAATGTGATATTTTTCCCAACTGGTTTGTTTTTCCCCAATGGTATTAGTTCACCACGGTATGTGGCAGGTTCTACCAACTGCTTTGTTCTGAGTTTCTTTGGTTTATAAAATTTGTAGTTTACTGCAATTCTTCATGAGTAGATGTTATGTTTCGTTCTGTGAAGATATTGCTGTGTTTCTCTTCTTTTTTATACTCCTTGCTTGATTCTATATTGTGTGCTCATGCAGTATTGTAGGTTTCTGTTCTATTTCTTATGCAGGTTCCGTTGTACTATGGCTTTTTGTATATTTTTCTTTGCAGACTATCAGGCTTGGTTCTACCATGATTTCTTATCCACTATAGATTTGTAGTACTTGGTAAGTAGTCTTTTTTACTACTTGTGCATAAGATTATAGGTCAGGGTGATCAAGCATGCCTTGATATAAAAGTCTTTCTTAGGTTAAAAAAATGTAAATGGGGACCTAAAGTATTTAGGGTGGAATATTACCCTGAAGTAATATTCCAGAACTACTAAGTACTTTAAAGCCTTAAGTTTGTTTCTAGTATTGGATTACTAAGTTCTGAGTAAGAGTCTTCATGGGATTACAATTAACCAGTTGAACTCTTATATTTGTTGTAGCTAACTATTCTGCATCAGTCTTCTTCCGGTCTCTTCCCCTTCTCTGGATGCAGACCTTGAGCCCTTAAGTATTACATGCAAAGACTAGCTGTGACTCACTATTGTAGCTGTGTCATGGATAGTGAGTCATACATGATTTGGAATCCATCTCTGCTTCATTAAGTGAGTCATAACCTTTAGTGTCATACATGAGTCATAGGAAATTAGTGAGTCATAGGTGACTTACAATTAACTAGTGAAAAATAAAGAATTACATGTTATTCTTCCAACATAATTAACTAGGCAGGTTAGTATAACTTTGTAAGAAATTACATAGTAGATGTTGGTTCAAGGTAAGTTGTGAGGTAGTAATAGATCAGTATACTGAGAATATCACTTCCTTACAGCGAGTCTAAGATCCTGTGTTAACTTCTGGTGCCGAGCGTTATTTGGTTGGCGTCTTAGGAGGGTCCCTTCTGTCTTGTCCTTTAGGTCGTTTGGCTATAGGTGGGTCCTCAAAGTGCCTTGGTACGACAGGTAAAAGGACGTACTGAGCACATAGCATCAAGGTCATAATATCATCCCATTCTTTTAGAACCCAGTCAGGTTCTGTGAGCTTTGGATTCTTGGGGCATTTTAGGGGTTCCTTAAGCACCATGGTAAGCTCCGTGGTGAGCTCCAAGTCCTTGCTTTCAAATGGAAGAGTGGTATTCCAAAGCTAGTATTTGGTTGTGGCTTCGGGAAGCAGTTGGATGTCTTTTGGATGAATGAAATGAAGATACCGAAGCGTTTCTGTAAAGGCAAGGATTTCATGTATTTGTAGTTGTACATTCTTCCAGTTTGTTTCTGACATAGGAGGTGACTCAAATTCCCATGTGGTAAGGGGAGAGTCTTTTTCTGGTTTTGTGAGATCGATGGTGTAGATGGTGTGAGGAGGTGGTTTGACTGTTTCCTCGACTGTCTCTGGGTAAGAAGTGTCTTATTTCTTTCGTGGTATGTCGGCAATTAACTTTTTGATATCTTAAGGAATCATAGCAAATCTTTGTGACTTGTGGTAGGCGCATGGCTTTTCCGTCTTAGAGGCCAGTTTGTCGCTTACTCGTTCGGATATTACGAGTTATTTCTCCTCCTTGTCCGTATATTGCAGGGACAAGTACATCGCTCCAGACGTGAATGATTTCCGATCGACTGCGGATGACTGTTGCTCGGCAGCCTGTCTGATATGTAGGCAGAATAGTGGGAATCAGGAGAGCACTGATGCTGGCTCATCGTTTTCTTCCGCTCCTATGATGGTAGGTACTCCTGTGGCATGGGTAATACCAACGACACATAATATGCCCTTCCTGAAGGAAAGTTTTGAGGATAGTGAGGGTGGCGGCAAGAAGACCGTAAGGTGGAATCTTAATATGGAACAATTGGTTAAATAAAACTCCTCGAGTTATGAGCTGATGCCAACTGAAAATGGTTCAGTTGGGAAGGAGGTTAGATATGCCTCGCCTGTGAGGAATCTGGTGTTGGAGGCAAAAGGAAGTAGCTATATAGTGCCTGCTGTTCTTTCTTGTAATTCTTCTAATGGTGAGAAGAACGACAGTGAGCCGTAGGATGGTGATGGGTATTGGTTCACTATGAAAATTCCTGGGACGTATGGTACCGCGATGTCTTATGCTCTCTGGTATCAGAAGATGAACGGGGATTGTAGTTGCCAGGAATGCAAGAGGTGCTGTCAATATTGGTAGGGTAAGGTGATGGAAAAAGGGTGGAATTGTTTAATGGTTTATACCACTGCCCATTAGAGCTCATCCTTGTCTTGCACAAGGTCTTCTGTTCACTACAGGTTGAGAATATCTATGTCTCGTTGGTGGACTCTTATTGCTAGCTTTAGTTGAATGTAATGTATTTGTTGAATCTGTTGACGTCCGATATAGGTGATTCGTGAAAAGGTATTATAAAGATACCAACGGGTGATCAGTGCGCGGTAGTGGTTTTAACAGTTAGATTATTTTGTGTGTTAAAAAAAATGTAATGGGTAATGCCAATAGTAGCACCGCGGGCTGTTTAACAGAGTCAATACTATCACCGGCGTGATAGTGTATGCCTATTCTTGGTTCCACTAAGTTGAGGACTCAGAGGGTCTTTGAGAGTATACAGATTTCCCAAGCGAGAAGAGAATTAACAGGTATAATGTCTCTGTATTGAAGCTATTTAAGAATGTTCTGAACTCTGTCTGAAGTCATCTGATGTGAAAATTCTCGTCCAAAAGGGTGGAAGGGCTCAGTACTTATACTAGCCGCCAAGCTTTCTGAATTCTAAAATACCTGCTTTCTGGCCATTCCAGAAAATACTCCTCCATGACTATAAATACAGGTGTGGCAGGTCAGGACTGAAGTACTCAGAAATATAGTTGTGGATGCGTAATGCATCAACATAAAAGAAACGTATATAAGGACTGGATACACGCAAGGCAGTAGTACGTGAGCTACTATGTCCGAGCTATCTGGTACACATGATCAGTACAAAGGAAATGCATACTAAGACCATTTATAAGAAACAGTCTTCCATTACAGGAACCACAGTCTCACTGGAATACGCAGAAGGAGATAGCAGTCAACAACTGAATGCAAGAATAAAGTTAAATAAAAACTTAAGTTTCATTATCCACCTGCTCCTCCTTCATCTCCACAGACAGTTCTTTGTGAGTGAAAGCAAAAATACAGCAAGGTTTTCCCTAACTAGAATAACCCTATAATTGATACCACCAAAGTCAATTCAAAAGAATGGCCTAAGCTAGCAGGAGTAAGAACTACGCTACCCCTCAAATCAAAATAAAGAATACTTAGTAACAAATTAAAAGCTATAACTGCATGGCAAGAAGAAAAAAGAAAACTGTAGGAAAATATTAACAACCACCTCTTAATGACTAACAATAGCTGGTATGCAATCCAGCTAAACCATATGCAACAAACCAACAAAGACATGCCACCTCTACTTGATGATGAATCCAACATCCCATATACCTCTGTTAGAGTTTGTACCAAATATGGACACACAGGTTATTAGGGAGTCATGTGCACAAACTTCACCTCCAAACCATAATCCTCTATTGACAAATGCACCTTCTGCAAAGAACACCTAAAGTCAAAATATACAAGCTTAGGAAAAAGTTGATGACAGGTAGTGATCAAGTCAATATACAATATGTCTAAGACCCTATAGCACTGGAAGAGGATAGGGATAACCACATACACCCTGACCTTGTAGTAGCAATCTGGCTACGAGACAAAGATTTAACTCAGTAGTATGTAGAATCCATGGAAAAAGACAACGTGTATAGAGACATATATAAAAGAGCAAGAGATTGTCAAAAGATCCTTACTATCCAGTACATGTACCAGTTCCTGTACATTTCTAAAATAGCAACATGGAAGTTGTCAATCCCAACAGAACTCGAAATCAGAAGTAAGTCAGTACAAGAACAAATTCGCCAACTAGCCAATACTTATACAGGTGTAATGCGCGATACTAGTAGTGGCACTGCGACCCATTTAACAATGTCTATACTAATGCTGGAGTGATAGTGTATGGCTGTTATTGGTTCCGCTAAGTCGAGGACTCATAGGGTCTTTGAGAACATACAGTTTTCCCAAGCGGGAAGAGAATTAATTGGCATAATCTATTTGTATTGAAGCTATCTAATGCTTGTCTGAACTCTATCTGAAGTGATCTGAGCTGAGAATCCTCCTTCAGAAGGGCGGAATAGGTCAGTACTTATTGTAAGGAAGTGATATTCTCAGTATACTGATCTATCACCACCTCACAACTTACTATGAACCAACATCTACTATGTAATTTCTTACTAAGTTATACTAACCTGTCTGGTTAATTATATTGGAGGATCACATGTAATTTCTTTATTTTCACAAGTCAATTGTGAGTCACCTATGACTCACTAATTTCCTATGACTCATGTATGACTCTAATGGTTATGACTCACTTAATGAGTCAGAGATGGATTTCAAATCATGTATGACTCACTACGATGGCACAGCCACAATAGTGAGTCACAGCTAGTCTTGGCATGTAATACTTAAGGGCTCCAGGTCTTCATCCAGAGAGAGGAGGAGAGTGGGAGACGAAGAGACACAGAATAGTTAGATACAACAAATATAAGAGTTCCACTAGTTAATTCTAGTCCCATGAGGACTCTTACTCATAACTTAGTAATCCAATACTAGAATCCAAAGACTTAGCCTTTACAGTACTTAATAGTTCTGGAATGTTACTTCAGGGTACTATTCTACCCTAAATACTTTAGGTCCCTATTTATATTTTTTTGACCTAAGAAAGACTTTTATATCAAGGCATGCTGGTCACCCTGGCCTATAATCTTATGCACAAGTAGTTAAGAAACTACTTACCAAGTACTATAACACTATTGTGGATGAGAAGCCATAGTAGAACCAAGCCTGATAGTCAGCAAAAGAAACAGTTGCAATAAGCAATAGTACAACAGAACCTGCATAAGAAATAGAAAAGCAATTAAGCAATACCTGCAAATGAAAGCCATCAATATTCACCCTAGAAGAATTGCAGTAGATTATAAATTCTATACACCAAGGAAATATAAAGTAAAGCAGTGGGTAGAACCTGCAACACTTATTAGTCCCTTAATATTGCTGGGAAAGAACAAACCAGTTGGTAAAAATATTACATTAACAGATATTTACAACAATAAACCAACACCAGAACAAAAGAAATAAAAAGAACCAGTTACCTGAGCTAGTAAGACTCAGAACCAAGGAAAGGCTCATCAACAAACCAAGTAGGAAATATTAGTAAAAAGAGCCAATAAAGAATAAAGTCAATTAGGAAAAACTTACTTGCAACACTCACTGCATCCCCAACAAGTGGAAGAGCAGTACTCACATAAAGGATACCTAGTATCCCAACCCCAAGAAAGCCCCAAAGAAAACCACCAGTCACACCTGTCCTTATACTCCCAGCAAAGACACCACTTATACCTCTCCTGCCAGAAAGAGTAAGCCTCCCTGACAGTCCAACCCCTAAGCCTCCAAGAAGTATTCCTGTTATAGGCGGGAGGAATACCCCTAAGAGTGGTGTTGAGGCCATCGACAAACCTGACCTCCTTGGTTTTCTTGACCCTAAAAGAAGGATCAGACTTGACAGAAGAAGGCTTTGGTCTAGCCCCCATCTGCCCAAAGAAACAGTCCTTAGGACTATTATAGGAAACTGAAAAGGATTCCTTCTCATCAGGATCCACAAAAGAAGGAATAGCAGGAAGGAAACAAAGCCTTCCCACATTATCAGTGGTATAATTCCTGAAGATAGACATGTTTGCTACCCCCAGGAACGGAAAGAAAGGTGCCAAATGTGGCACCAAAGGAAGAAGAAAGGCCTTAACTCCTGATGAGGCAAAAGCACTACTTAAAGAATTAGTACCTCTAGAAACACCCAAAAAGGCCATCCCAGGTGGAAAAGACATCTAAGAGAAAGATGCAGTACAAAAAATAATTAAACTAGATGAATAAGGACTAATACCAGCAAAGATAATTAAAAGCCCAGTTTCAACAAAAGAATACGGGGACAATAACCTGAACAAATGGAATCAATACATGAATCAAGTCCAAACATATTGCCTTCTCAACCAATACACACTAAATATTTAAGAAATAGGGGTAATATTCCAAGCATGTTTGAACTATCTAACCTTCCAAGAAGCACCAGAATTGAGCAATAGGGTATTAGACAAAATGGAATTAGAGGCAGGATTTATGACAAGACCTCCTCAACCAACATATAACCCAATAAAAGGTATACCTTGGTTGGTAAAAAACTGGCCAGAAATAGAACAATACCTTATGCTAGGAACCCTATCTGAATTAGGAACCCCAGAAATAGAAAATCCATATGACAAAGAACAAGAGAAGGAAATAGAATGGATAGAAGAAGATCCATTTGTTATAAAACCACAGACCCAACTAGGAAAAGCATCAGGAAGTGGATCAACAGATATGCCACAAACACCACTAGGTAAAGGCAAAGAAACAGAAGAGCAACCACAAACACCTAAGAAACAAAAGAAAGATAAACCCTTGCCTCAAAAGAAGAAAGTCCAAATAAACCCATAACCAGATTCAGACCCAAGCAGTAGCTCAAGTAGTGATGATGAATCTGGACTTGGCTTAGCCAAATCCAAAGATTCAGACTCTAAAGAATCTGGGACAGAAACAGATAGGTCAGTAAGAGAAATAACACCATCACCAAAAGAATGGAAAAAAGTTACTAGAATAAAATAAACATGCTAGGAAGATAAAACAAGAAACCATCAAGAAAGCAACCAGGCTTGCAAAAATCAAAGAACCAGAAGCTTTTGATGGTAAAGCAGAGAAATGGAAGGACATAATTACCTTTGATGAATATATGGAACAACTGGTAAGGTGGCTGAAGTGGCAAGGCTTGGATGTGGATAAGGAAGAAGCCTTGGAAAGAGTAAGCTTTCAATTCACTGTTATGGCTGCCAGATGGTTGAAACACTATAGTGAAAAAACCAAACCAAGAAAGAGGAATATTCATGGTTGTATGGTTTTCCTGAGGAAAAAGATTATCCCATCCACAGCAAGGGAAGAATTGTGGAAAAGGTATGAAGGCTGCCACCAAGCACAATTTGGACAAGACAGCCCTGTCAATACATTTACCCAACACCTGTAAGACTACCAACTGGGATGCAGAGACAATAAGGGTAAATGTAACGGAAGAATGTTTCTTATATTTGTCTTAGTACACACTTCCTAGCACCTATCATGTTTACCAGATAGCTCGGGAATAGTACCTTATGTACTATTACCTTGAGCGTATCCAGTCCTTATGTATTTCTTCTTTACCATGATGTATTACGCATCCACACCAGTATTTCTGAGTACTGGAGGCCTGACCTCCCACACCTGAATTTATGGTCATGGAGGAGTGCTTTCTGGAACGGCCGGAAAGAAGGTTTTCTAGAAAGGCCAGAAAACAGATTTTTCAGACCCCAGAAGGCTTGGTGGCTAGTATAAGTACTTAGCCGTTCCGCCCTTCTGGAGGAGGATTCTCAGATCAGATCATTTCAGACAGAGTTCAGACAAGCCTTAGATAGCTTCAATACCGAGAGATTACACATGTTAATTCTCTTCCCGCTTGGGAAATCTGTATGCTCTCAAAGACCCTCTAAGTCCTCACCTTAGCGGAACCAATAACAGTAATACACTATCACTCCGGTGATAGTATAGACTCCGTTAAATGGCCCGCAGTGCTACTATTGGCATTGCCTATTACATTTTTTTTTTAACACACAAAATAATCTAAGTGTTTAAACCTACTACTAGAGACTGATCACCCGTTGATATCTTTCTAATACCTTTTCAGGTATCACCTCTATCAAACGTCAATTCATTCAACAAATACATCACATTCAACGGAAGCTAGCAACAACAATCCAACACTGAGACAGAGATATTCATAACCTGCAGTCAACAGAATTCCTTGTGCAAGACAAGGCAGAGCTCTAATGGGCAGTGGTATAGACCATTAAACAATTCCACCCTTGTTCCATCACCTTACTCCACCAATATCGACACCACCTCTTGCATTCCTTGCAACTACAATCCCCATTCATCTTCTTATACCAGAGAGCATAAGAAATCGCGGCACCATACGTCCCAGGAATAATGGCAGCGTATAAATACGCATCACTATCCGACGGCTCACCCTCCTACTTCTCACCGTTAGAAGAAACATACAAAAGTACAGCAGGAACTACATAGCTACTTCCTGCTCCATCCAACACCAGATCCCTCACAGGCCAGGAACATCTATCCTCTTTCCCAACTGAACCACTTTCAGTTGGCATCAACTCAAAACTCAAGAAGTTTGTGCAATCCAATTCTCCCATATAAGGAGACCACCTCACGGTCTTCTTGGCGCCACCCTCACCCTCTCCAAAACCTTCCATCGGGAAGGGCAACTTAGGCGTCGTTGGTATTACCCACGCCTCAGGATTACCTACGATAGTAGGGGCGGAAGAAAACGACAAACCAGCATCTGTGCTCTCCTCGTTCCCACTATCCTGCCTACATTTCAAACAGGCAGGCGAGCCACAGTCATCCGAAGTCGATTGGAAATTACTCACGTCCGGAGTAACGTACTTGTCCCCACAATATACGGACAAGGGTGAAAAATAACTCATAATATCCGAACGAGTAACCGACATTATGGCCTCCAAGACGGACAAGCCGTGCACCTATCACTAGTCGAGAAGATTAGCTATGATTACTGAGGATATCAAGAAGTTAATCTCCGACACACCTCGAAAAAAAAGAGACAATCCTGAACCAGAAACCTTCGAGGAATCAGTCAAATCACCTCCTCTCACCGTTTACACCGTCAATGTCCAAAAACCAGAACAAGACTCTCCCCTCACAACTTGGGAATTTGAGTCACCTCCTATGACAGAAGCAAACTGGAAGAAAGTACAACCACAAATACATGATATCCTAGCCTTTACATAAACGCTTGGGTATCTTCTCTGCTTTCATCCAAAGGACATCCAACTGCTTCTCGAAGCCACAACCAAACATTATCTTTGGCACACAACCATCCCATTTGAAAGTAAGGACTTGGAGCTTACCACGGTTCTTGTGGAGCCCTTGAAACGCTGCAAGATTCCATAGCTCATAGAACCTCACTGGGTTCTGAAGGTATGGGATGATATTATATCCTTCATGCTCTGTGGTCAGCACCGCCTTCTACCTGTTGTACCAGGTCAGTTCGAGGACCCACCTATAGCCAAACGACCAAAAGGACAAGACAGAAGGGACCCTCCTGAAACAACAACCAAACAACGCTCCGCACCAGAAGTCAGTACAGGATCTCAAACTGGCCCCATGCCGGAAGATAACAATGTGGAGCATACCTCGGATACTGGCAACCCAAACAATGGAGAAGACAATAAAGATCAACCTCCTCCCCTAGGACGGGGTACAACAGCAGGAGGAGGAGATGATGATGGATACGCTAGTAGCTCTAGCAGAGGAAGCTCTAGCAGCGGATCATCAGTTCACAGTCATAAAAGTATACCCAAATCGAAGAAGATCAAGAAGATCAAGAAACGGACAGATCGTGGTAAGACACTAGAACAACAACAATGGAAAACGAGGACAGGAATTGTGACACCTCCAACGTCATCAAAAATGTCCAAACGGATGAAGGGTATCAAAATTGATGCTCCAGAAAATCTCAACAGTGGAGATAAGAAATGGTAAGAGTTACAGTATCTTGACACTTGGGTCAGCGCGATACAAAGATGGTTAAGTATGAAAGGTATAAGATTGGAATCGAAGGAAGCTTTGGACTGTATCGGATTCAAACTGCAAGGCAGCGTACTCACTACTTATAACCATCACCTCATCCAGAAAAAGGACAAGGGATCCTTTTTCAGCTTCATGCCAGTGCTACGGGAATTCTTTATTCCCTCCACAAGCAAGGACCTGCTATGGAAAGAATGGGAGGCCGCATCACACCACAAGATTGGATGACACATAGGAATCAAAACCTTTGCCAACTGGCTGTAGGAACTTCAGATTAAGCTTATCGACAAGGATGGAAACCAATGGATCTTGGAAGAAGTCAAACAAAGGAAATTCCTCAACCACCTACTAGATTACATTGAAACCACCCTTGTTCCCCAAATACTTGATTCATGGACGTTCAACAACCTAGTCAAGAAAGGGGAATCATGCGAGGCTGCACGAAAACATGGACGTATCTTAACTACACCCAAACCTGCTTGCCAGCCTGGTACCCAACTAGCTCCGAACCCTGGTCGCAATCACTGCAGGGATCCGAAGACAGACAACAAGAAAGCAAGTTCTAATCCTGGAAGAACCCCTGCCACAAAAACAACAACCACCAAGGATCCGGGTTGGGAAGTGGTTAACAAGAGGTTAACATCATAACACCAGGTGAAGTTGATCAGGGAACTAAAGTATATATGGTGCCGTGCACCGGGTCCCAGCTTCAAGGAATGCAAGAGGCGAATATCCAAGGTACCCATGCGCACCGCCGCGCAAGTCCGATCCCTGCAACACACAAGCAAAACAGTTATCACCAAGAACAACTACAAGGGCAAAACCAAGGCAAAACCCCAGTCTACCGAAGAATTAGACTACAGCAGGGTTCGGGTCAAGGTTAACGGCCACCCAGCATTAGCCCTTGTCGATTTACAGACTACTGGCGGAGATCTCATCAACGAACAATTCATGCACCTCTACAGCCTACCAACCTATGCAATTGACAAGAAGTCACTCAATACTGCGATCAAAGGATCAAAGGGTGTGATAGAAAAGGCATGTGATGTACAAATGGACTATGGAGGATATACAGAAACAGGAACGCTATATGTAGCACACCTTGCGGGCTGGGATATGATCCTAGGCAAGCTAGCACTAACAGGCCTGAACGCCTTAATCCCAGCAGGACCAAAGCCTCTTACCATCCAACCTGAAGGGATGGCACGCTTTGCACGCAAGGAATGGAGGAAGGCAGGGCTTGCTACGGGGCAAGTCACATCTGCGGCACTCTTCTCAGAAGACGAAGCGCAAGACTATTTTCTACCATTCTTCGAATTCATGGTCTCAGCTATGAGTCTCGGAGAAAGTCAGGAATTCAACCCCTACATTGAATTCACCAAGTTATTTGCGGCAACTACACGCAATGAGTTGCCACCCCTCGGAACCATCAACCACCGAATCTGCCCGAAACCTGGCTCTACATGGGTACCAAAATGGCGACCCTCACCCTCCAAATTTTATGCTGAGCTCATGAGACAGCTCATTTAAGAAGAAGCCTCAGGACGGATTTATCCTGCAGAACATGATACCAATGCGGTAGTTCTGTTCGCACAACCTCAAAGAGATGATCGCACCAAACCCCGGCGCATCTTAGACGCCAGGGATCGGAATGAAGCGGTTGATCCCAACCACAGACCCCTACCAAGCATTGAGGAACTAATGGAGCTAGTAGCTGCTCGGAACTATTTGAGCAAGATTAACCTAGTGGATGGATACCACAACATCAGAATCGAAGAAGACACGGAAGAATGCTACACCTTCTTCATATACATGGGATATTACCGCAGTCGCATTATGCAACAAGGCGACCGCAATGGTCCTGCCACCATAGTACGAGCCATGTACGAAATCTTTAATAACATCCTATGCAAGGACCTTGTCATCTACATAGACGATATTATTTTCTTTTTGGATACCTACGACGAACATGTAGCTTCCTTACAAAAGGTTCTACAACGATACCTAGACGAGAAGTTTTGGGTGCAGGCTAGCAAATGCCAGTTCTTCACCAAACGTCTAAATATATTAGGACACGTATTAACTGCAGATGGGTTACATATGGATCCTAAGACGCACAAGAAAGTATTGGACTTCAAAGTTCCCAGCAACCATCAGAAACTACGAGGTATACTCGGTGTTGTTATATTCCTAAGCAAGTTTTGTCCGGTATTGGCATCGTGGTCAAGCACCCTGTCAGAACGGCAAGGCGAAAACGCACCCTAGAGATGGACGGACGCCCATACCAGGGCACTCGAGAATATCAAGGAACTTGTGAATTCTCCACAGATTTTCAAACCTTGGGACCACTTCTCAGAAGCGCCAAAATACCTGGTATGTGATGCTAGTGATATTGGACTAGGATCATGGATAGGACAAGGAGAACTAGGATCAAATCGACCCTGTCGATTTCATTCTCGGAAATTCAGCCCCGCAAAGCTGAAGTAGCCCACCTACCAAAAGGAGTTACTCGCTATTTTTGACTCCCTAAAGATCTTTGAGGCTCAACTTCCAGACCACAAATTCAGGGTTCTCACGGATCACCACCCACTACTCTCTTTCCTCTGACCACGACAAACATCTCAGAAGCTGGCCCGATGGCATGCTTACATGCGAGAATTCGACTTGGTCATTGAACATACAGCTGGAAAAGAAAACCTGTTGGCAGACCCTCTATCAAGGAAGCATAATTACTCTCTCGATCCTACCGAAGAACAAGATTTCATCCCTCTAAGCATCGATCCTACAGAAGACAACAGCAACCTTCAAGACACTTCTATCGCTACCAACAACCTTTCTATCTCTCCTATACCAGAAGAAATCACAATGGTTTCCCGCCGCTGCATCAACTTCAAGCAAACTGACCGTGACTAGAACAAGTACACAGGCCACGACGAGAGCCTCGGTCACCACCCCTCTTGTCCCTATCTCGACGACGAGAACGATGGGGACTATGAAGACTACTACGATATCAAGGAGGAAGAAATGCAATGAGATGACGATACCCTCTCCACCATTCCCGAAGAAATCTTTGACAGGTACGAGTTCGATCCTCACCCTCACAGTGCTGAATATAATCAATTAAATGGTTATGATCACATCAGCGCTCCCGCAGATGATACCTCCTCAGTTACCAACGATGACAACATTCCCACCATCATTACAGACGTTGTCAATGATGCCTGGGAACACTACAAGCAGCATCGAAAGCAACACAATACTGATTGTCACGACTACTACTGCCGCTCGCATGGTAGCTCGCACTAGAATGGGAATCGTTACTTTTCCACGACCAGATACTCAGTTTGCGGAACCTATGGACACGGATGTTTAGACTACACTCTAGCGGAGGCAGTTTATCAGAAGGAGAAGGAATTCCAGTCGAGTCAGCGAGACTCATGGAAATTGAGAGCTACCACTATCGCTTCTAACAACACCCCCTCCTCTGAGACTCCCGATATTGACATTCCTGAGCTTAACATCAAAGAAGCTCCTAACCGCACTCATATGTAGTGTGCAGAAGAATGGGCAATTAGCCACGCTCCTATTGCCCGCCACGAACCATGGGGTCAGCAAACCGAACAAAAAAACCCATGGGACTACAACATCAAGATCCTACCAGATGAGGAAAGATCCTTCTTCCTCTCTGCCACAGTTACCACCAGATCACAACACAATGTAGCTTCCGGAGAACCTAGCGAATCTAACCAAGGTCATAATACCCTCCTATTCCCCAGTAATTGTATGAGATATGTGCCAGGAGTGGGATTTATACACCAACAACATCACACATCTAATGAGGAGAACAACCACGCTCAAGACCCTCAATGACAGGAGAAGACGTCAATTTCTCCTCCACCTACTGCCACTCGTAGGTGCAACTTCTGCAAAGGCGAGGGACACTATACATCAACATGCGAGGCAAAACGCAAGGCAAAACGCAAGGCAGACTCATACCTTAGGTATAGAATCGTG
>Ga0307511_10002837_pt1 | contig 18000 bp, 19 predicted proteins | sample 13_EM_MG_FD_200266 | JGI IMG/M metagenome (GOLD analysis project Ga0307511, IMG submission 200266) | Populus trichocarpa ectomycorrhiza microbial communities from riparian zone in the Pacific Northwest, United States - 13_EM | ecosystem: Host-associated > Plants > Roots > Unclassified | place... | reverse complement strand
CTACGATTGGTTGTTGATCTTGCCCCAGGAAGTGAAGTACATTTGGCGTTCCTCATGGAATTACACCAAAGTGCTCTATCTCATGGCCCGGTACACACCATTCGCTGGCATAGCGTTAATGGTCCGGAGTGAGTTCCTCTTCCCCTTATCGACCATTGCCCGCCCATTTCCATTCCCCGTCCTCCTCCTGAATGGAACCAATGTCACGTGCGTGCCTGAGCGCAGAGCTTCCATGTTGTGACCCGTTCAAAGCAAACACCCGTTTTCATTCGATCATACACCCATAGTGGCAGTTCAGCTGACCTTTTGGTTTCCGCCCACCTTTTTCCTTTAGATCAGTTCGCCTTCGATGCCTCTCCTGATTCATGTAGAAGGGCTGTCCGAGCCGCCTGCTGTAGGTGTCTGCCGCTTCACGTCTCCCTTTGTCTCATTTCTGGATTCCGACCTGTGGACTCTTCAGGGATCTCATTTGTGGGGGTGGACGTGACGGAAAGTACGTACGACGAGTGAAACTACCACCCACGTTCCTGTTCCCCCGTTGGCGGGGTAACGGAGTCCGTGTTGATCGGTTTTCCAATCTGACTTACTTCGGCCACTATGACAGTCATCCTCATCATCAGAACTTATGCGGTCTGGAACAAGGATAAGCGAGTTGGGATCGGCCTCGGTTTACTCTTGGTAGCCGTTCAAATCCCCAACGGGATACTCGCGGAGAAGTTTTTGGACGAGATTGGTTGTGAGTATCGTTGATCTTTCGTTCGTACCCGTGTGTCCTAAAACCTTCCTTCTAGACATTCGTAATCCGTATCCAGAACTCTTCCGGGGATGTTTGGCTCTGACTGCTACGAGGGTCATTTACGCGAACTGGGCGATGTTCACTGTGATGGAAGGAGGTACGCCAAGTATCATCTAGTTCCAAGGGCTTAACTCACTGGTGCTGGAACCACGCAGCTGTTCTTGCTTTGATGGTCGCCAGCGCAATGAGAACCTGTTAGCTCTTCTCGATGTGACCTCGGTATGGGTGATGGCTAACCTGGCTGAGCAGACCGTAAAAACACATCCAATTTCATGAATGTGATTTACGTGGACGGTGAGCAACAAACGGGTGGAAGACCTTCTGGCTGACCGCTAATTCACTTATATTTTCTGTGCAGGCATACTGTTCTACCTGTACATGTTTTGTGTTACTCTTGTCAATGTCCTCATCACCGTACTTCTGCCAGTACGTGACTACAAGTCCCGCTTCATAGGACACATCTAACCGCGTGTACCACCCAGATTGACTTCATTGGTATTGGATCCTGGTTTGGACATTTCACACCATTTCTTATGGACCGCCGTCTAACTTGCTGTTCTTTGCACACAGCATCGAAATCGTCCTCCACTCCAACCTCGCTTGCAGACTCGTGGTTGGGATACGTGAAGCGGGCAAGTCATCCGTTCACAGGTCGGACGCCTTCGAGCTCTCGGACATGACTAGTGATGACACTGTCGTGTTCGCGCGGGCGAATCGACGTGTTCCTTCGGACGAAAGTTCGTGGGTGGATATAGAAACCCATGGGGAATCTTCACAACCCTGACCAACCGCGGTGGGAAGTCGGCGTTCTTGGAGTATACGAGAACTGTTTGCATTTCCCTCTCGCTTCCCTGCGGACCGCCCTGTCTCCACGACTGGGATTCGTTTTAGGACGAGGGTTGATCTACAAGATCGTTGGTTGAATTTTGGTCGCATGTCTTTGACACTAGATCACTCCGGCGAAGCGGACGGGTCTCGCGAAGGGACCACGATCCGGCTCTCCAGTTGCGTAGCTGAAGGATATAGGTGGATTCGACCTGTGATATTTCCTCAATACGGACCACACATCCGTATATACCGCTCCTTTTTTGCCCATCACATACTACGTATTGTCCATCTAACCTTGAAAGGATCAGGTGGTGGCCTATACTTTTCTTCGACAAACGTTCTCTTTTAAATACCCGTAGTTGGCTGTAGGCGTCGTTACGCCCACGGCGAGTCTCTTTGGGTCCAATACTATAGGCTCATACCCGAGCATCGCGCGCTGTCTTCGTCACTCTCCTGACATGGCCAGTGGGATACTGAGAGATAGTGGCCTAGTATACATACATTTACCCCACGCTTAGTGCTTACGGGATTGGGAAGGAGGTGAGTTCCAAACCGCCCTTCGCGGCATCCACATCGGGACCCAGCGGTGCCAACTCCCACAAACTCCATCGCCTCTCGAAGTAGCGTATTTTTCTCTCCACATCACATCGGACAACGGGAAGCGGTTACTCTGGAGGTGCCTTGGTCTCCCGATGCATAAATACCCGGATGACTTGGGCCACACCCAGGATTGTGATCCCTGAACCTTTGGAAATTTGACATTTCGAGATTGTGCGGATGGTTGGACGTGGTGGACTGCAGATTCCGGCTGGCCCAATGGAGGTGGAATTTACCCAGTACAATGTCGTTACAGACCGTCCGCATCCTGATTATTGTGGGACGGCCTTGAGCCTGCGCCTCTCCCTTGCTGCCGTTAGTCGCGCCCGCCCTCTGTTGCCAGACGCCATAGCCGACGGGTATCTGTGGAATGTTGGTGAAAGGCGTAACAGGCCGGGGTTGGGTGGGTATATCGCGGGCTTGACTCGGCTCGTGCTGCCGATAAATATATATATAACCAACCACGGATGAACCAACCGGAAACACGAGAAGGTGTTTGGAGGGTTCCCTGGCGGTGTCAACACTGCGGAAAAGAAACGTATCGGGATCTGTTGGTGAAAGTCAGATTTCTCGGGACTTTTCGGCGGCCTTTGGTGAATTCAGCGCTCAGTAGGGCCTAAGCGGAAGCATCGGTCAAGTGTTGAGGGTTTAAAGTCAGCTTGCCGAGCCACCGGGTAAGTCCTCCTCGCAGTTGGGGGATAAAAATCCCTAACCCTAGATGCTTTGCCCAGGGGGAGGAGGTGTAGTCGTGAGAAAAGATCGATGCGAACGATGATCCCGATCGCATCCTGGTTTGTGCCCAAGCTGAAGCTGAAAGTCCACCCTCGGAATCATGGATCAGGTGCGCGTGCTCGAGCTGACCATGGGAATCGCCTCTAACGTTTTATGCGTATTCCTAGGATTCATTCCGCCAACTCCTGTCTACTCGGCCTAGTGCCTCCAAAGCGAACGTCAGTACAACACTTGGTGGAGGAACACGCAAACGAGGCTCCATACTCGCGCCCCAGCCATCTAGCTCGAAAACGTAGCGCGTCTTTCGTACCTTTTGATTCGTGACAAGGCACAGACCTGACCTGTAATTCTTCCGCTAGAAAGCCGGATGATGGTGCCGCCGCCTCGTTCCAACCTCGGAAAGTGAAGAAAGCCAACGCGAACGCAAACTATCGAGATAGAGCGGCCGAGAGGAGAACCGGGGCGGATCACGAGTTTACCCATGTGAATGTTCTGTCCTATGACCTCGCTCTGGGGAACTGTACTGAAAACTACTCCGGTAGGTAGAGACTTTACTGAATGACTTCGAGGAACGTAACAAAGATCACGACAAGACTGTGGTACGCTATCCTGTGTTTGAAGATCGAGCGGTACACGCAAACAGTAACTATTTCCCTAGATCGACGAACAGCGGAAGTACCTTGGCGGAGACAGTGAGCACTCCGTTCTTGTTAAAGGTCTCGACTTCGCGCTCTTGGAACAGAACAAGGCCAAAGCCGCTGTGACATCGACCGTCGTAGATGACGAAGCCCTCGAGCAAGCCTTCCTCGGCGTTGACGGAGATGCCTCGATTGATACTGTAGAAACTGCCCCACAGCCGAAGAAGAAATCCAGACAGGACCTGATTCGGGAACTCAAGGAGAAACGCGGGCAGCACAAGCCCGTAGAGAGCAAGGTTGTTGATGCCGGGATTGAGGAGGCGAAAAAGGCCGGGAAGTTCAAGCCAATCGGATTCAAACCAATAGGTGGAGATTCTGAGGGGAAGAAGAGGAAGAAGGAGAAGGAAGGGGGGGATAAGAAAAAGAAGAAACAGAAAGTGGAAGAATCCAAGGACAAACCAGTCGAGGCATCGGGTTCGGTGCAAGCCTTGGCCCCTCTGGTGCCAGCCACTCTCTCTGGGAAAGGGAAATTACCTGCACCCAAACCTGAACCCGAGTCCCTCGACCCGGGCTTTGATATCTTCGCCGGGGTGGGGGAGTATACGGGTGAGGTCGAGGATGACGAGGAAGAGGACGAACATCCAGCCACTGAAGGCTCGCAGGAGCCACAACCAGGCGTCGACCAGCAGAGACGCGGGTGGTTTGATAAACCCAAGTCACCGACACCTCCACCCAGGGAACCGACGCCACCTCCAGCGGAAGAACCCTCAGGGACGAAGGACGAAGAGATGGAAGAGGAGTCAACTCCTGTGCGCTTGGCTCCTCTGGTGTCCTCCATGTCTGTGAAAGACATACTCGCCATGGACGAAGCGGTCGCGAAGGAGGAGAAACGGAAAGTGAGGAAGGAGAAGAAAAAGAGAAAGGCGGAACTTAACCCTGAGGGCAAGGTAAACAGGGATTATCAGAAGTGCGTTCTTTCCTTTCTCTCGCTTCGTGTTTGGAGGTTCATCTTGACTTTGCAGGTTGATGGCGTATGAGCAGAAAAAATCAAAGTAGAGACCAGGTAGTCTGGTGGACGCGGTATGGGTACAAGGTTGATCTCGCTACTTCTTAGAGTCAGTCTTCTTGAACTCCAGAAACGTCAGAGAGGGATTTATCATCTGCTCAATGGGCCTGTAACACGCATCAGGGCGTTGGTTATGGGCGGAATCACATTGGCCGTACCGCTTTCGCATTTCTGTACGCCACGAAATGTCTTTGAGTTCTGAATTTTCACCAAAGTTGGCACCAACGATCCCAAGCACGAGGGCCAACAGGACCTCCACGATGATCTAAACCACGTTATCCCGCGGGCTTCAGGACGGAGCGACAACTACGCACATCAAATGGGAGTTCTCCTTCTGGCCGACCCATGGCCTTTAACCGTGATAGGTCTAGGGGTAATTGAGCATCGCAGAGCTCACTGGAGACCAGGATATGACCCACGTTCGTACGTCGAATACGCAGCTGGATAAAATCGCAAAAATCAGGAATAAAATACGGGGCATAAACCGAGGCCAAGTACCGTGTAGCACTCCTATACAAGCCAGAAGAATTAGGAGATTGGGAGATCCCATCTTTGGAGAGGATATGAGCTGGACGCGATTCCACGCGAGGGTGAGTGTCGAACAAACAGACTCAAACACAGGACGTGTTGATCGTCAGTTTCAACAACCGGACTTGCCTCTCTCCTCCACCTCCCCCCCTTCCCCTCCGTATATTTTCTGGCCTCTGATCAACTCTTCGCGAGGGTGTAGCCATACTTCCGCTCCCAGCGACACACCCACAGACCGCGCAGCACGCCAATTCCCAAAAGCCGAGGACACGTATAAAGCTCAGTCGGATACACAACGATATCATGTCTTCCCCAGCTGGTCCATCCAGGATCGGCGGCCTCGGCCCTCGACACAGACGGCCTCCCACCGTCGAAACACGCACCGCCAGCGACGATTCTGACGAGGAACACGAGCGTTTGACTACGAACTTCAACCATCCTGTGAGTGCGAGCACCTGCCGATTTTGACTCCGGGAAGCTGAATACACAAGCCGTTCAGAGAAATAGAAGTGCCATCGAGCAGTATATGGAGTCCGAGCGCGCCAGTCAGATCACCGTCGCCGTGTTGACCACGTTGGCATTCATCGTTCGGTTTGCAAAGTTGAATCACCCGGACCAAGTCGTGTACGTTTCAGCCGTTTGCCTTCTAAGGACTCGGAAGCTAAAAAAAATTCCAACGGTAGCTTTGACGAGGTCCATTTTGGCAAGTTTGCCTCCTACTACCTCCGCCGCGAGTACTACTTCGACGTCCACCCTCCATTCGCAAAGATGTTGTTCGCTCTTGCTGGATGGTTTGTCGGTTTTGAGGGCGACTTTGACTTCACGAACATCGGTGACAGCTACCCGGCCAATAACGTACCATACTGGGGATTGCGTGCCTTGCCAGCGATTCTCGGTAGTCTCACTATTCCTATTGTATACGGTATCATGAAGGAGAGTGGATACTCCACTATAATTTGTGCATTCTCTGCTATCATCGTTCTTTTCGGTGAGTCTCTTGGGCACGTCCAGATATCCGATCCACGGTTCTAATAGGGCGCAGATAATGCCCACGTTACCCAGTCGCGGTTGATCTTGCTTGACGCGACCTTGATCTTCTTCATGTCTTTGACCATCTACTCTTATATCAAGTTCCGCAAATATCGTTACCAGTGAGTGTGCGCGGGACATTTTTCTCGACGGGAGACACTCAAATAACCTGACAGTGAATTTACGTTCGATTGGTGGGCTTGGATGCTTGCCACTGGAGTATTCATGGCTTGCACTTGGTCTTCCAAGGTCAACGGTATCCTTACCGTCGTGGCTATTGGTATTGCTGTCGTGGTTGACCTTTGGGACCTCTTGGATTGGAGGAAATCAGACAATGTACGCGCCTGGTTCCTCGCAAACTGGTACTTTTCTAACGCGTAACGTAGGAACGTATTACTAAACACTTCCTCGCCCGAGTGGTTGGTTTCATTATCGTTCCGTTGATCTGCTACCTATTCTTCTTCTGGATCCACTTTGCCATCCTCACCCACTCCGGCACTGGTGACAGTTTCATGTCTCCCGCATTCCAGGAAACTTTGATTGGTAATGAACTGCTGATGAACAGTCACGGTATGTTGAGTTCCGGTGCTGATGCAGGGATGGAACTGACTAGTTTCTTCCTGTAGAAATCCGTTACTTTGACACCGTTACGATCAAGCATGTGAACAGCAAGAATCTACTCCACTCGCACCCCCAGCGCTACCCCCTTAACTACCCCGACAAGCGAGTCAGCAGCCAAGGTCAACAGGTCACTGGCTACCCCCATGAAGATAGGAACAATAACTGGATCATCGTCCCCACCAAGGCTCTCCCTGAGACTGGCCGTGGAAGGATTGTCCGCCATAACGATGTCATCCAGCTCCTCCACGCTGAGACTGACTCGTTCCTTATGACCCACGATGTCGCTTCGCCTGGTTTCACCACTCACCAGGAATTCACTACCTCGTCTAAGGACCAGCTGCAACACTACAATGGGACTTTGTTCCAATTGCGCTTGACAAATGGTTATGAGGGGCAGGTGTTGACGACCAAGGCTAACCACTTCAAGTTGCAGCACGCAATTACCACCGTGTATATGATGCTGCCTGGCCACGAACTTCCCGATTGGGCATTCAATCAACAAGAGGTTAACGGACACCGCCAGCCCGATCCTGAGGGTTCTGAGGTATGGGTTTGTGATGAGATTATTGCCGGAGAACGTACGTCGATCCTACGCTTGATTGTTTTGCCGGCGCTGAACGCGACATCCGTAGACTTTGATGAGCTCGACGAAAGGCTTGGAAATCAGAAAGACCGCAAGCCCAAGTCCATGAACTTCTTCTCGAGGTTCATCGAGTTGCAGGATTTGATGTTCGCTCACAACGCCGGATTGACCGCTTCCCATCCGTATGCCAGCTCACCCAGCTCGTGGCCGTTCGCCAAGAAGGGCATCAGTTTCTGGACTCATGTCGAGAGTCACAAGCAAATCTACTTTGTTGGTAACCTCGTTGGCTGGTGGACCGCTGCGGGTGCTGTCTTTTTGATTTTCGGTATCTTCCCTGCAACCATCTTTGCTGAGCGCAGGAACATCCCCGTCCTCAGCGATTGTAAGTTATTCGAGCGCAAACGCTGCCTCTGTGTTACTTACTTCTCTTTGCAGCCGTTACTCATCGTTTGTGGAATTCGTGTGGCTTCTTCGTCATGCTTTGGGCGGTGCATTATGTACCCTTCTTCATTTTCAGCCGACAGCTCTTCTTGCATCACTATCTCCCCGCGCATCTTGTTTCCTCCCTGATCGCTGGCGCTGTTCTCAACTTCATATGCACCGAAACTATCAACTACCCAATTTCGTACCGTGGGTTGGATACGCCCCCGAAACCAAGGGAGTACGCCGACCTGGGTGTGAAGGGCGCTGTGATTGTTGGCATCTTCACGATTCTACAAGTCTCGCTGTTCATCTTCATGGCTCCGCTGACATATGGCACTCCTGGGTAAGTCTATGTTACGATTCTCAAGGCTCGTCTTTGTTGACACATCACCCACCCTCGCAGGTTGGAAGGTGACGAGGTCAACCGCCATAGATTACGCGGGAGCTGGACGCTCCACTTCGCCGCGAAGGAGACCTTAGACGTGGAAGGACTTGCGCGGGGTTGATCTTGATATTTTATCTTCTTGCGATGTGATTCCTTGTGTTCTGATCTAAAACGCTGTGATTTTTTCTCCGTATACCTACTCGGACGCGAACCTGGGTTTTACGCTGTTGCTAAACCTAGTCAACCGATGAATAAAATTCTGTCCCCAGTTGCATGACAAGTCTCATGTGGCATCACCTCGTGGCCTGTGACATCAGCGTGACACATCGTTCATTCGTGCCTGCGGGGCGATCAGTGACTAGTGAACTTCAGCCGAAAGGACCTCAAGGCGAACTGCGATACGCGAGAGGAGGTCCATCCACATTCCAATCCCCCCGGCTGGCGACATTCGGCATGTTCAACGCACCTCGGCCAGCCCGGCCTTACGGATCCGGATCGGCGAACTTGAACGGCCTCGGAGGTAGTTTTGTGGATGAAAACCCGCTCGCGAGTTCAGTATACGACGACGGATTGGATCCTTGGAGCGCGGCGCCTTCCCCTTCACCACCTCCTGCGCCCGCTGCGCATAATCCGAATGGGCAGTCGTTGTTCAAGGCTGTGATTTGTACGTCCCTTTCACTGTGCCCGCACCCAGTGGCCCTAGAAATTGTGTGAATTGAGGCTGACTTTGTGGGATATTTGGGTCTATCGATTTCGCGGTTGTGACCGGCGGTGTCGTTCCTGGCTCTTATTTTGTGTGGGATTGTGTGGTTGGGTTGACCGCGAATAGCTGATGCAGTGGTACCTCCGATCTATCACAAGGCGTTCGCGGCGGTGGACCCAACGGGCTCCGGAGATACGACGGTTAATGCACTGTCTCGCGTACTCCAAACATCCTTGCTACCTGCCGCCACAGTTGACAAGGTTCGTTCCGCAGTCCCAACATCATGAAAGTTGAATCAAATACATTGGCTGTAGATCGTCAGCCTCGTTAGCAATAAGCCAAGGGTATCGCAACTGGAGTTCTTTGTTGCACTAGCGTTGGTTGCTCTCGCTCAAGCTGGCAAGGGTGCGTATTACGAAACGACGTTAGAGCGGCGCGCTTAGCGGGAATTCTAGACGTGAGCATCGAACAAGTTGCAGCGGTTGCTTCCCAGAACACTCTCCCCGAACCTAGTCTCCACCTCGACTCTCTACCTTCGTCGACTGCCAATGCCGCAGCGTTGCAATTCGCCCGTCAGAACCCTACACGAGACACCCCCAATCGCGCCCCTTCATTTAACTCGGATGACCCATGGAACACCGCTCGCCCCATCCTCGGTGGCACAGATCTTCCTGATGCTTCGCCTAACGGTGGCCCTAGTGTTGTTGCTGGTAGTGGGCTCCCCGATGGTTGGTGGAGAAACCAATCTACGGTTCAAGTCAATCTCCTTGGGTTGCAGGGATTCATTCTGAACAGATACACGGTGTATGAGGTCGTGTCCGACGTAAGTCCAGTTTTGAACCAAGCTGTGGAGTGTTCGGACTCCTGATCTGCTTACGTGTGTAGCGTGGTACCCCCGTGAGTCGGCGATACTCCGAGTTTTCCTTCTTGTGGGATTGCCTCGTCAGGAGGTACCCATTCCGGTTGTTGCCTGCTCTTCCCCCGAAACGGATTGGACGTGGGTCTTGTACTGCCTGACATTCAGAGACTTGTGACTAACGGGCTTGTAGCCGATGAGAATTTCCTTGAACTACGGAGGTGGGGAGCCATTTCGAGTTGACCGTGGAAACGTTGCTAATCATAGCTGGTATAGACGTGGGTTGGCCCGGTTTCTCAACTACATCGTCAACCACCCGATAATTAGGGATGATGGGATACTTGCCGCATTCCTCACGGAGAGCTCCTTTGAACAGTGGCGCAAGCACACGCCGGTTACCCTTGAAGAAGAGTCCACTGGGAAGCGAATCGACCGAGTCGAGGAAATGGCCATCCCTAGTGACTTGGACGATAAACTCCAGTAAGCAGCAGACCTCCCGGATTTCCTTGTTGCGTCTAATGGAACTTCAGGACCGTCCGTGCCAAGCTCCCACAACTGATCGAGCAGTGGCAGAAGATATGCATCCTGGCGGAGCGCATCATCAAGAGGCGTGAAGCTGCAGCGGTACGCGGACCACAGCTCCTTCGTCGCGTATACCTCCCCACTCATTTCCCGGTGACTCCGTTCTCTTCTCCCGCTCCCGATGCCTCATCGATCCTCTCCGGCTTCTCGTTCGCGTCCTCGATTCCACCGTTGTCGGATTCCATTGTCTCTTCGGACGACCAGGCCGACCTCTCAAGGTTGACCACTAGTCTCAAGGTGCTGAATGAGGTGAACCAGCCTATGTGTTGGAGAGGCGATGGGTGCGAGTTGGCGGATGGGCTGAAACAAGGCATCGATACTGTAGCTCAACATCTCCAGACTCAGGCGGATCTTGTGGATCAACGGGTAAGACCCTTCTATTTTCACCTTTCGAAACGGCAATCGACCAGTTCCTTTCAGACACGGGGACTCCAGCACGGGAGTTTGGAAGCCTTGAAAGTGAGCTAAACGCTCGGATACAAGCGCTTGATACTAAAATTCCCTTCAGGCTCAAAGGGATCTATACATTGCCATGCGTGACCTGTTCTTCCGGCAAACGCGGTTGTCTATAGACCAAGTCGAACGCCTGAGGAAACGTGTAGAGTCCACCCAGGTCAAGCTCGAATCCATCAGGGAATCCCAAAAGGAAGGCGGGAAAGATGAGGTGGAGAAGCTTGTGGGAAGTATCGAGAAGGACCAGGCGACCATTACGGCTCAGCTCAGTCGGAGGATCTATATACGTGCCTGGTGAGCCGGTTTCCATTGTCCATGACCACGCTGAGCCTCACAGTTTGCCCTTCTAGTATGTGGCATGAGCTGCGGGTTGTGTTGCACAATCGGGAACACACTTTACTGGCTCTGGCCATCCAGGCTTTTGCACGGGACGAGCGCGCCTTTGCCCAAGCTGTTGCAAACAACTGGGAGTCGCTGGAAGCCGCTGTGGAGGACATGCCCGTTGGTTTGAGTCGTTGAAACGTTGGTGAATATTGAACCCCGGTCCATATATTCGGACATCTTTTCCCACCTTGCATTCCATTACGCCCCGATATGATTATGAACTTGTCATTCCTCACCATGTTTGTGTCGTGCTCCTACATATCTTTGCTGCTTATCGTCATGTGCAGTGTTCCTTCGTTCCACCGATGCCGGACCGTTTACATTGAAAACGTACACGTTATACCCGCAATCACCTTCGGTGCCACACAGTACAACCTCATTCTAGCAACACGCGTCCACCAAGGACGGGAACTCTCCCTATGGGTTTCACCTCCCCAAAAATCACCCTAGTGGCGGTCTCCAGCGCGGGGCGAGTGAATTCGAAGGTGGCGAGGTATGCGAACGGGAAGTCGAGTTTCGCGTTCAGGAGGTCGTAAGGCGCACAAGTGGAGATGATGATGATCTCTGTGTCAGCATTTTTGACCTCAGCAATCGCCGAAAGGGCCCGGAGTTGCCAGGCGCTCCTATCGGCGTTGCGTGTGGCGAAAACGATGTACTTGGCAATTGAAAGTTGTTTTCCCAGCTCCTCCGTGACGGTGAGATCCTTCGCGTAAACGACATGGTGCATGTTTTGAGTCCTGGCGGAAATGGATGAGCCGAAGAATATGTCGGAAGGGGCGGCCGTATTCCTAATGTCCCCATTTTTTGTCCTGAGGACAGCTTCCGCATCGTCCACGGCACGGTTAAGGGATTCCCCCTCCGGCGTGAAGAGGATCACAGCGCCTCCTTTGGGAATCGGCAAAACACGGGTGCGGTCGGTGATCAATGCCGTGGACGCCAAATACGCGGACTCGCTCAAGGCGATGTTTTCGGATTTGAGCTGGATTTTCCTCCCGGAATCAAAAACCGGATCAAGGACATCCAACCAGTTTCCGACGAACTTGGACTTGAGATCCGCGATCCGCCCGCGGCTTCCCCGCAAGGAATCCAGGGTCAACTTTCCGCTTGTCAAAGCTGCACGAACGAGCTCGACGGCTCCCTTCTGTTTTGTAGGGGTATGGCAAATCATCGCGATGTCTGCACCCGCCTCCAGGGCCATCAGAGCACCGTTTTCCACTCCATATGACTCCGCTACGGCATCCATCTCTAGGCAATCAGTGACAACAACTCCCCTGAACCCCAGCTCGCCCCGCAGAAGAGTGGAGGTGATTTCCTTGGAAAGGGAACACGGAATGTCCGAGCCAGTAATTTTTGGTAGTGCCATGTGACCGGTCATGATGGTTGGGACGCCTTCTGCGATGAGGGACCGGAAAGGTATCAATTCCTCCTCTCGTATCTCGTCTAGAGACTTGAGAATGCGGGGGAGTCCAAGGTGAGAATCGACATGGGTATCTCCGTGCCCAGGGAAGTGTTTGGGGGTTGGTGCTATTCCAGAGGCGATCAAGCCGCGGCTTACGGCACAAGCAAACTCTCCCACTGATGTGTGATCTATGTATGTACCTGTTAGCAGGGCCGTTGGGTGAGACAAAAGAATGTGTTACCGTCTCCAAAAGAGCGCGTGCCAATGACTGGATTTCTGGGGTCCGTATTGACGTCCGCAACCGGACTATACACCCAGTTAATTCCAACAAGCCCTATTTCGAATCCCGAGGCTCTGGTAACTTCTTCTGCTAGCTCTGTTGAGCCCGTAGCGGCAATACACATGGCTCCGGGGCTGTACGCATAGCGAATGTATGAGTTTCAGAACGTTACATCCTATTCCTGAACCTTGACGTACAACTGAGTCCCAACTTCGCCAGAGCCGAGACTGAATCCTGATACCAGCCCTGCAACCGGTGCTTCAGAAGTGCGTGGAGATTAGATGTGAAGACGGGTGCACACCATTTTCTTGGTCGATACCGATCAACAAAGGTTGCTCGTGGCCGGAATCTTTAGCAAGCTGTTGTAGATCGTGTACCAGTTTATGGACTTGCTCAAAACCTAATCCATCACCCCCGTCGTTAGCTGTCAAGTTCCGGCCTCTCGATCGCAAGGAATGAGGTAACACTTTCTTTGGATGTTGCGCTTCATAAGGATGACGCTCCTGCAATAAGGTTCAGCGTTCAGAAAAATAATAAAAGGATTGTATTCCGTGGCATCTCTCACCCCACATAATAATCGCGGATCAAGAAACGAATGTCATCGTTGACTTCATATCCCGCAAACCCGAACACAAAATGCTGTGCTTAGGTTGGGCAACTAGCTTCTGGGCCGTTTGTAGAGCGGCCTTGGGCTCACCTGGCCAACGGCTCGTTTGAATTCAAGATCAAGCGCCATGGGGATGTGAACAACCGTGGGAATCGGCTCCCCTCAGCAACCACGACGGCACCGCCGATCAAGTTTGATCGCCGTGAACCGGAACCGGATGATCGAGGAGGATGCGTTGGCAAGCGCTAAAAATCAACAGGCGAACCACGATGGACACGGTGATCTCCTTTGGTAAGTCGCGTCTTTTGTGGTCGAAATCGAGGCTCACTTGAACGACCACATACCTCAGCGAAAGGAAACCCTGTTTCCGCGTTCTTCTATGCTTTGGGGGGTCTCACCTTCCTAAAGTTTGTGATAAAGACGTTAGTCGTGCTCAGCGAGACGTTCATTCTTTCGGGAACTAACGTGAGTGTTGCCGCTGAAACATCTGCGACAGTAACTCACGTATTCTGCTATCAGCTCAAAAAGTTTGGGGCGGGGAAAGGGGGCTGGGCTGGCAAGTAAACGTACATTCACCGCCCTACGCGATACTGACCTGCCGGATAGTCATCACTGGCGCCTCTGATGGCATTGGGCGGGAATACTCAATTCAACTGGCCAAGAAGGGATTCAACGTTTTGGTTGTTGCCAGGAACGAGACCTCCCTCAAATCCGTCGCCGATGAGATTGGTTGGTTCCCATGCTTCGTATGTTCTCCACTGAGCCCTGATCTCTCCCAACACAGCGTCGGGCACCAAAGGGAAAGTCCAGTGTAAGGCTATCATTCTCGATGTCTCAAAACCCGATCACGGTGGTTGGGAACAATTCGAGGAAGCCCTGCGTGGGATTCAAGTCGGCGTCTTGGGTTCGTGGCATCGTTTTTTACGCGTTTCGCCAACCGACTTAATACTTGCGCAGTAAACAATGTCGGAAGGTCACACGCCCATCCAGTATACTTCGCGGAATCCGAACCCTCTGAAATCTCGGACATCATCGGGATCAACGTCGCCGCCACTGTCCGGGTCACGAGGATGGTCCTGCCTGGGATGGTTGACCGGTACGTCCTGGTTCTTACTCACCCGGTCACCCTCCACTTATCTAGTAACAGGAAAAATGGCTTGATACTGAATATAGGCTCGTTCAGCGGGATTGTCCCTTCCCCCATGCTTGCCACATATTCCGGGACCAAAGCATTCGTTGACACCTTCTCGACCGCACTCGCCGAGGAAGTTAAAAACCACGGTGTGACCGTCCAATGTATTAACCCATATTTCGTTGTAAGTGGAACAATCCAACCACCGGTAATCGCTATTGACCCGTCTCCGAAGGTATCCAAGATGTCTAAAATCAGGAAACCCACTATGATGATCCCCACTGCCACTGCGTTCGTCCGTGCGTCGTTGAATAAAGTCGGCCTCTCTGGTGGGGCGCGGTTTGTCGGCCGGCCTGCCGGTTCAGCCCCGTACTGGTCGCACTCTCTCCTGGAGTACTTCGTCGGCGTGCTGGGGTGGAAGAAGGCTACGGTCGTCTATACACACGAGCTACACAAGAGTATCCGTAAACGGGTTGATAGGAAGTTGGCGAGGGAAGCAAAGGCTCAATAACCCATCCAGGCAGTCCCAGCCTCACGGTACAGTAGCGTGGATGTTATCGTATGCGTTATTTCGTTATCAACTTCCTCGGTGCCGCAGGTCCGTACCGGCTGTCATGAGTTGATCGTCACGCCCAGCAGTTGGTGCCGGGTACGCGAAGGTATCGGTGATCGACCAAACCTGGCCACCTCCGCCATTATCTGCTCCGTCGGTTCACTGGATCGTGTGCCGACGACGACGAATCTTGAAGCGCCCGAAACCCCAGATCACCATCACCACATCAATGTAATGTTTCTGACACTTAGCGTTGTCAGAGGGACGGCGCGCCACAGTTTGTGGTAAGGCCAATACGGACCTCACACCGGAGACCCTAGGCCTGATCGGCGCTTCGCAGACGCCCACGATTCAAACATAGCAGGGATCTCGTTATTGTTCCATGTGAAACCCCTCCGATTTCCTTTGGGATGGGAGTTTCACGGCTTGCGTGAAACCCTCATCGTTAGGGTTCAAGGTTCAAGATGCCTTTTGTACCTTGGATCCTTGGGAATTATGGGATGGCGGGTGAAGTAATAGGGACCCACGCTACCCTCGATCTCCGTCTGAAATCCTGCACGGGGGAGTGAACCCTGACAGGTTCGTCTGGTATGGACGTGCTCATCTAAGAAACACGCCCTGGTTTCTTCTCGCCTTTGAGGCGGGGGCACTTGCAAAACGGGCGCCCAGGAATTCAGGCAGACGAAACAACTAGGTTCTGGGGATCGCTCTCAATCGGGTACGGTTGAGGCGGCGCTTCTGCCGCCTACGTATAAGCGGGCCTACGATCTACCACCGGTAACCCAAAACCGTAGATCGGCACCCTGATCTGGTCAACCTTGGATACGCCGCACCGCCAGGGTTGAGGTTGTCACCGAACTGACCGGGCGGAAGATGCAGGCTAGTGAAGGAATATTCTCACAGTTGTCAGTGTTTCGTCATCGGGAAGGCGGCCCTTTATCGACGATCTAGGTGGGAGATACCAGGGATGATCAGCGATATTCGCGGAGGATTTGCCTTCTGCGTAGTGAAAGGGGTGTTCCGGTCGCCTTTCTTACCACTGTGGTTTTGGGACCGCGTGGCGGCTTTGTGTTCACCCGGGTAGGAGGCATTGAAAACGAAGTATTATATACGATATGGATGATACGGTAAGAAGTATGGACACCCACCAGCCGGGGAAGAGAAATAAGAGCCGGGGTGGGATCATCACCATTGCTAATGCTACATTAGGAGACGAGTGGAAAGTCTAGTCTACCAGCGACGGGAGTTCGAAGATTGTCATGGGAGAACGTTTGAAAAGGCGCGAGCTATTTGTATGCAAGGAAATAAGCAGATAAGGCAGTAAAGTCGCTCGAGGTGGCATCGGAGTAACCCTGGCGTCGGGAACCGTTAAACTTCATAACCAAGACCGGACCACACCAAGGTTTCTTGGCTTGACCACCTCCAGTTATGCGCTTAATAGCACCGTTAACGGGCGAGCCCCGGGACAGCGATAAGGGGCAGTAGAAGATGTGGAGCGGGTACCGCAAGGGCTCTCCATTTAACCCTTGGGTGAGGATGACGGCGTACGGCTGGTTCTCCGTAAAGTAGCTCTGAACAATCGGTGCAGGGCAGGCCGTCCCATCGACGACGGCACAGTTTACTCCGACTGTGCGTGGGCCGTCTGGCGAGAAGGTCAGCCCGTTATCCGAATATAAGTAGGGTTAAAAGTGATTACCATCGCCGGGCCCAAAAAATAGGGCAGACGCAGACACTGTTTGACATTTGCCTGTCGAAAGCGAGGTGTGGGTAGGGGTGGGTATCGCTACACATTCACCACGGTGTCTGGACCAATCCTAGCAGATCGGGAGAGTCAGTGTGGACCCGTGGACCCGGGCGAGAGGAAAACCGTACAGATTGGAGATGCTCTGGGGAACAATACCAGGCATTCTGGCATCGACCGCACCACATTGCAGTGGTCTTCCCGCAGAGGCGACAGGGCTTGTTGATCAGTGTAATGGCGTCCATGGCGTGTCAGAAGGGGAGAGAAATAGGGAGGCGAAGTGAGAAACTGAGGGTTTCGATTCCCAGAAGGTGTGGTATATAAACCATGCCGGCGGTAAAGATTCCAAGCCCCTTCACGGTAAAACGGCTCCAAGTGTTTCCCGACAACGATCAGGACAGACACCAGCGGATTCAAACTGAGATGTCATAGCTGGTGGGTGAAACAGTGGGCGTCAGATTAGGCGTGTCCATGTGAATCTCTTCAAGCACAGCCCCTGCGAAGGGTTCTCATCAGTCGAATTCGCCCGGGCAGGCGGAAAATGAAACGGAAAAGCCTCCATGCCGCCAATGCCCAGATCTGATAGTGACCGGGTAACGGCCATCAATCACGTGTCACGTGTCCGTAACAAGCTTGCTTATCCCCATCATCCCGACTCCGGTTTCTTGTGGCCAAAATGTCTGAGGATGAAATGAGTATTGATGGTGGTATGTAAGAACGCTCAGGTGCGGTCGCTAGCTGACTGTCGTCCGCAGGCACCTCGGGCGTTGTCCGACGCAAGGGTCGAGGGTTTCAGAGCTCTGGTATGGATTGACGCATAGCATGCTCCTTTTTCGATTTTTTTTACACCCACCCCCCAGGTGGCAACGAGAGCGGTGTCGGAGGAGATCAGAAATTTGACCGTGTGGAATCCACAACCGAGACCAAGGCTGCACGATGTACGTCTTCGCCCCCCCCGCCACTGCTATACGCGACCCTGAACAGCCCCATTTTCCAGCCGTCGAGGGGTGGATTGTAATGGTCACAAACGTCCACGAGGAAGCTACCGAAGAGGAGGTCACGGACAAGTTTGCAGAGTATGGGG
>Ga0307511_10002836_pt1 | contig 18002 bp, 6 predicted proteins | sample 13_EM_MG_FD_200266 | JGI IMG/M metagenome (GOLD analysis project Ga0307511, IMG submission 200266) | Populus trichocarpa ectomycorrhiza microbial communities from riparian zone in the Pacific Northwest, United States - 13_EM | ecosystem: Host-associated > Plants > Roots > Unclassified | place... | reverse complement strand
TATTAATTTTTTTTATTATATTATTAAATTAATTAAATCTAATCGAATTAGATTGTCATATTTTTCTTGCATTGCGTGTGCATAATTGTTTACATTAAAAACAATTTAACCTGATCAGAATATAACGCGAGATGTTCATCTACTTGTATTTTGAAGTTCAAAGCTAAATGACGAATAGTTATTTGTTCACTCGTTGACCCAGCGAAATTAGCTGTCGTTCCCTCACATAAAACAGGCCCAAACTCCGAGTGTAACGGCCTCGCCCCTTTCTCTCTCGGGCCCAAAAATAAATCCTCAAAAACCCTAATTTCACTGCTGTGCATTTTTTCCCGGGGCATACTGCAATCGGAGACTGTTGTATCTGTAAAGCGAAAAGAAATCAGAAAAGATGGGAATAAAGAGAAAGAAGAGCGAAAGCGAAGCAATGGAAGATTACGACGACGATGTAGTGGTAGACAGAAAGGAGAAGAAGAAGATGAAGAAAATGGAGAAGGAGAAGGAGAAGGAGAAGGAGAAAAAGAAAGAAATACTCCCATCAATGATAAAGAACAAGGAGAAGAGGTCTGCCGTACACGCTAAACTCAAGCAGCAAAAGAAAGTCGAGAAGCGGAAGAAGCTTAAAGCCCGAGACGCCGAAGAGAAGCGCGCTCTCGAGCTCGGCGAGGAGGTCAGGTCCCCTTTTGTAATATGGCATTAGGGTTGTTTTTTTTTTTTTGCGGAATAAGAATTGATTTGGTGTGATGTAATTTTTGTGCAGCCTCCTCCCAGGAAGATTCCACGCACCATTGAGAATACTAGAGAGTTTGACGAGACTGTATGCAAGCCCGACGACGAGGTACTACCTCATAGCTATTGCTCTGCTAATTTTCAATTTATAGTGATCTGTTCTGGTGAATATTTGGGAAGATTCGTTCTACTCTTTTTACTTATGGCCAAAATAGCAAATGCTTGTCGTAGCTTATGTGCTAATTCTGTTGGTTTATAGCTATTCGCTGGTAATGATGCTGATGAATTTAGCTCCGTTTTAAAACGCGATCGGATTCCGAAGATATTGATCACCACTTCCCGTTTCAATTCTACTGTAAGTTTTCCATCTCCTTTTAATTTGTTTTTGTTACAGAGTCATCAAGTAACCATGAAAGGAAGATCAAATAATATTTGGGTGCCAATTTAAATCTCGTGTTGCGCCTCTGATATGGTTGATTGTCTTTACATGTCATTTGTCCTCGACAGAGGGGACCAGCTTTTATATCAGAACTACTTGAGGTGATCCCAAATGCACATTATTACAAGAGAGGAACTTATGACTTGAAAAAGGTGTTCTTTTATTGGTTCTCGTTCCCTCTCTCTTTTCCTAATAGAAGAAGCTGAGCTATTCCAGTGTTAAATCTCTTACGAAGATATGCATAACATTTTTGTAGATTGTAGAATATGCAAAGAAGCAGGATTTTACTTCTCTTATAGTTGTTCACACCAACCGCAGGGAGCCAGGTGAGTGGTACTTGTTAGTTTTCAATAAAGAACATGTGCCTAATTGCATAGGATACATGTGCTCTTGACATGTTTTCCTATTGTAATAACTATTAGATTGGAATTGAATTTTCTTTTCAACGGATAAACTTTGGGAGACGGTGATTGTCTACAAGAAACTTAACAAGTTTGTAACTTTCTTGTAGATGGTCTCTTGATCATTGGCTTGCCTGACGGACCTACTGCCCATTTCAAGCTCTCACGGCTTGTTCTACGCAAGGATATCAAGGTTTGTATATTGATATGGAACTTTTATTTAAATGCAATGTTAGGTACTGTCTATTCTAAAGATAATTGATTTAAAGAAACTAAAGAAAGTCTTTAATAATTATGCATCCCCAAATATCAATTAAATCTAATTTGTCAGGCCTTTAAATGGACGAGGCCTGTTTGATTGGAGCAAGATTATCTAATCAAAGATAAATTGATTGATGAAGAGAGAAATGTGATTTTAGTATTATCTAATTAAGTTTCAATATATTAGAATAACCTGATTCGTTTTTTTACGTGGTCATGCATGTGATTTCAGTTTCTTCAGATGTAGTTTCTGTGAGGCTAACGTCTTATCTTTACTGCATTGTATTGCCTGTAGAGTCACGGAAATCCCACCAGTCATGAGCCCGAGCTGGTCTTGACTAACTTCACAACTTGTCTGGGTCATCGTATTGGGAGGTATGAAATTTTCTTCATGTTGCATATTAGAAAAGTTGTAAATTCTCCTCACAGTTGACATGAAGAATGAATTGAAATACACTGTAGTCATATGTGTTCTCATCCCTCTAAAAATGCTCTTGTTTTCTATAATTTATAAATGTTTTTTCAGTGTGGTTTGTGTGTCCTCACAGTTCTTCTGCATGTCATTGTCTTTTGTTGACTTTTTACTTACTGGTTTTCTTCTTTAACACCACTTTCTTTTGTTCATATGTATCCTCCAGACTAATACAGTCACTTTTCCCACAAGAACCAAATTTCCGCGGTCGGAGAGTTGTTACCTTTCATAATCAACGCGATTATATATTCTTCCGGCATCACCGGTAGGCATTGATTTCTGTCAATTTCTGCCGAGGCTAAGCCTTTAGGTAATCTTTTTCTTTTTCACAAATGCCTTTCTGATGAATTTTCCTACTGTTTTGTGGACAGGTACATCTTTGAAACCAAAGAGAGTAAACAGAGTGATTCAAAAGGTAAAAACAGAAAAGATGGCAAGGGCGAGAAGAACACTCAACAGAAAGTGATTGCACGCCTTCAGGTTACGGTTCCCTATTGGATTTTTTTGTTAGCATTCGTTGTTATGTAGTCAATATCCTTTCTACCAGGATCTTAAAATTTTGGCGCGAGCCTTCAAACACATCTGGAATTGTAGGACCTTGTTAATTTCAACTACTTCATTTGTATACCCTTAAGTTATTGGTCCCAATTTTACCAAAACATCACTTGGTCTGAAATCCCAATGGTCTCATTAGTCAGTGCCAATAATCAATAATTTTCCTCTAAACATGCAGGAGTGTGGTCCTCGATTCACACTGAAGTTGAGAAGTCTCCAACATGAAACCTTTGATACCAAGGGTGGTGAATATGAATGGGTTCACAAGGTAACTTATGAATGGTTTCTGTTTTGTATATCGATTTGTTGAGGCCTTGTATTTTCCAATTTTGTTGGATTTGAAACTGTTAATATTTCTTCCCGTTTGAATTGCAGCCGGAAATGGACACCAGCCGAAGAAGGTTTTTCTTGTGAGTTGCATCAGATTGTTTATTTGTCTTGGGGTAGAAGCAAATTTTGGTGCCTTTCGGGTTGGTACATGAACAACTGATGGAGAATTGTGATCAGTTTTGCCCAATTGTTTATTCAACTCTGGTGGAATACTTGAAGATTATATGAATATATTTATTTTTGGATTATTTGTTTGACCCATGATTAATTTTTTTCTAAATTTCTTGGTTGCCTGTCTGATTGGATGATATCTTTCTCCTTTCGGGTGTAATTGATTGCATTTTTATTTTCAAAGTAGGTGCAATCTGTTATATTATTCTGGGTCAAAAGAAAAAAAAAAAAGTAGTTGAGAACTCTTACAATCATAAAATTCAGACTTCATCATGCGGCCACCATATATGTTGGGTGAAAAATGAAGGAAAAGAGAACAGGAAAACAAATAGTTATTGGTATTCTGTACATTTGGTTTCTATTCCCTGTACAAGAGAGATCACTCAAGATACCCTCTGGCCATGCAAACGGATGGTTTACAATTTGAAAACCTAGGACTGTCTGGTCCTAGCTGTCTGGTGCAAATCCTACCTGTCTAACTTTACATGTGCAGAATGCCATTGGATCATCTGAGCAGACATCTTCTTTATCATTTGAAGGCAAATTAACACGAGCACACCTCCAAAAGCAGCAATTCGCATCAGAGACTGTTCTGGACTTCTCCTTATTAGATAAATGCAGTCCACGGTGATCAAGATCAAACCTAAACTTTCCAGCAAAGTCTTGATTGACATGATCTTGCTCTTATTCTCTCCCGTCACCCTGCATAAAATTCTTGAACACAGAACTCCTATAACCAAAAATGTAGTTAATGACCACCCCCTGTACCTGATCAACCTTCCACCCACAACCAAAACCTCTTTTCGGCAAACACAAGTTGGGCACTCCCCAGAAAATGTAGATGAAACTAGAGCATCAAAACCTGTATAGTAGGGTAAGATAATGGAATCCAAGTACAGGCTTGCATGTAGAATTCCAGAAATGGTTGATGCCTGGAGGAATGCATACCTGACATCTTTGTCAATGCGGCTATCGAATGTGAGGGCAGATACCTGAAGCAGCTGAAGGATTGCTGGTCCAAAGCAGGAGAGAGGGAATACGGTATTGATCCGTGAACCCTTGGCAAGTACTAAGAGGATTAGAGGGAGGGAGACTGGACCAGATGGTTGCAGGTATCTCTTTGATTCTCTGAGATATGTTCGACCACGTCTTGATATATCTACTACCATAATGGCTAGTGTTACCAGGTACAAAGCTGTTGTAAAGAGAAAAGCTAGAACATCCACATAGGGCGGATGATTCCCAGGGTAAGTGCTGTCACAGTAGTAATGGTAAGGACAGTTGATTGGATCCATTGTATCCTCTACCTGCCATCTAACACATTTGAAGAATATCGCCTGGACGTCTTCTGAAGGCCATTCGGATCGGAATGCCAGGTCCCGTCGGTACAGCATGGTTCAAAGGTTGCCTTGCCCTCTTGCCATCTTGTTTCATCTATAGTTTTATATGAATGAAGTAGAGGCTTTTTATTTTTTTAAGCAACGGGCATTCTTTCTGTTGAGACGTTGTAGGTATAGGTGAGTAGATGGTGAAACATCATCTAATTTATTTTCTTTTCTTTTCCCCTGTTTAATTAAAATATATAGTTTAAATTTCATTTTTCAACTCTGAGAGAGAGAGAGGATCGTTGTTTAAAAATTAAGATGTGGCTAGCTTATTGAGAAATACCATGTGTATCTTGTTTTCATCCATCCTTGTTCTCCTAATGGAAAGTTCTATAGCCTTTTGTGCCTCTACCAGCTTAGGTAATGTTGCACCTGCTAGAACCTGTTTCTTGCAGGATCACAAAGATGACAGAAGGTGTTCTTGATGGTTTTGAGTTAAAATCAGGGAGCAACTTGCAGATTACTCATAACTTATCTATTTGTTTATGAGTAGGAGTTAGGAACCAATAGAAACGGGTAGGTACTTTCAGTGACAAATGCAGCTTCAGGCAGCTTGAATCCAAAGCAATAATTGGTTGGTTGGTGATAGCTATTGGTTTGGTGATATCTACATCACTGTTACCATGGTCAGAGCATTTTGATGACCATTGTGTAATTATGGAGTAATCCGTAAACAAGAGCATTTTGCAGGGAACTATTAATTACTTCGATTATACAATTTAAAAATCATACATTAAAATATTTTTTTAATTTTTAAAAATTATTTTTAATATCAACAAATCTAAATAATTTAAAAATATATATAAAAAATAATTTTAAATAAAAAAATTAATTTTTTTAAAAATACGGTTTCAACCATATTATACAACCTTCATTAACTTTACTTGTAGTTGGGGAAAGAGGATTTTTGCTTTCATGAAGATAAGAGGTGAAGGTGGATAAAAATTACCCCAGTTATTCAAGCATGGAGAGGGTATCATCCAATCTGACGGACCATCACACCCAAAAACACACGCATATTGAATAATTTCAACGTTAAATCATAGAAAATCTCTATATTTACTTGTACGAGCTGCTGAAATAAAAAATATTACCTTGAAAATTATCTTGGCGCCTCTTCATGAACAGGAAGGAAAGTCACATGAGACCGCTGGACAAACTAAATAAAAAGAGTTAATTATGATGGTATGGTTTAATTAGTTAGATTCTAGATTTATTTTTTAAAGGTTATTAATTCGAGTTCTACAAATCTTAGATTCACTTGTGACTTATATAATCGTTAATTTCAAGACCCATAAGATTAGTTAAGATACGCGCAAACTGATTCATATTCTCATACCAGTAAAAAAAAAGAAAAAAAAAAGAATAGTTGATATATATTTTCGCATGTCATCTGCAAGTTGTTCTTGGGAAAGCGGAAAGCTTTCATGGATCGTAATTAGCAGCTTGCACATGGAAGAGCCTCTCAGATTTCTTACATATATTCATAGCTTTTTGTAATTTACCTTGTTAAAATTCGAACTTACAATGAGAAAACAGTACTGGGAATTCCTAAAACATTAATTAATAAATATAAGAACTCTCATGCCCCAAAACTAGGGTAGGAGGGATCAAGTTCAAACCATCAAGCAAACCATATTCTTATAAAAACAATAAAAAGCAACACAAGAAATAGCAGCAAAAATTGCAAGAGCCGTGAAACCACAATGAAGGGCGATGAACAACAAATATAGCACTAGAAAGACTTGAATCAGAGACAGAAACAACAACAGTAGACGCAAAACACTCCATAAAAATGACCAAGAAAGATGGCAAAACTCAAGATTCACAAAAATCACAGAACTCCTAGACCTTTTTATCTCTTGTTTTATTTCTAGTTTCTATTTTGATTGAGTTTCTGATGATCCCCATCAATTGAAACCATTTTTTTTTTTTTTTGCGATATTTAAAGGTGAATAACGTATAATTTTGATATGAAAAAGGTTAACATAAGAATTTCCTTTTCGCGCAAAAAGTTCATTTCGCGTTGTTTATCCAAATTAAAATGAATATGAGATTCGTTTTTAAAATCATTGAAAATAAAATTTAAATTTAAATTAATATATAAACGGAGGTTCAAATTGCAACTTCTATTATTTTACCTTTTATACATAAGGATAACTCTAGAGCGGCGGCTTCTCACGATCCTCGTAAGCATGTGATAGTACCATAAGAAAAAATATTTACTCTTATTTCAAAGATGACAAGATTTATTTCTATTTAAATTTAAATTTAAAGTTATTATATTAATATCTTTTAAATTTAAATTTGTTTGAACTTCTCTTCTACTTTATTATTAACTAATTAAAATTCTGGCTATGAAAAAACTTATTGGGACTTGTCTGTTTGATATTGTGGTATCGGTTGTTTTTCAAAGTGTTTTTTGCTTGGAAATGTATCAAAATAATTTTTTTGATTTTTTTAAAATTTAATTTTAATATCAGCATATCAAAACAATCTGAAAACACAAAAACAAAAAATTAACTTGAAACAAAAAAAAATATTTTAAAAAAATACATTTGAAGCACAAAAACAAACATTCTCTAAATCATAAGAGGATCAGATAACCCCGGATACGTCATTGTGAAGGCCCGAGCAACCTTTAATATACCCAAAATTATCTTCTTTTTTTTTTATTCAATAAAATTACTATTATTATCAACCTGGATTATCATGTTTGTTATAATTGGTATTCGAGCAGTAGATCTATGGTAGAAGGAACAAGAATGTCACAACTTATTGAAGCAATTGCAGATGCAACAACAACAGAAGGAGCAACAACAACACCAATAAAACTTAGTAAATAATTTTGGAAGAACTGGTGCAACAACTTCACAACATGTTGCTAAAGGAACCTACCCTAGTCTTGAGAGCAAGGTTTTTAAATGGGGGTGGAATTATAACAATCATAGCCTTGATACATCAACATGATTTACTCCTATTCAAATTCAAAGTTGATCATTGATAAATGAACGAGATTTACTCCTATTCAAATTTAAATTTAAAGTTAATAGATTATGATTTTTTTTAAATTTGAATTTATTTGAATTTCTCTTCTATTTAGGTATTAGCTAAGTAGAATTCTATCCATTAAAAAACTTATTGGAACTTTTTATTAAATCAGGAGAGGATTAGGTAACCTTGAATATGCTTTTATAGAGGCCTGGGCAACCTCAAATATACCCATAAATTATCTTTTATCATTTTTTTCTATTAGATCTTTGTAAGTTAATTTCTTTTTATTTAATAAAATTTCTATTTATTATCAACTTGAATTATCATGTTTGTTATAATTACTATCGATCGGAGCAATAAATTTATGACAGAAGAAACAGGGATGTCATGACTTATTGAAGCAATTGCAAGCATGAAACAATAAATGGAGCAACAACAATTACACTAATAAACTCAACAAAGAATTTTGGAAGAACTAGTGCAACAACTTCAAAACATGCCTGCTAAAGGAACCTACATTAAAGAAAACTTATTATATGTCAATCTTGAGTTGTGTTGATGTGGGATAAGGTCCAAGAGGATTGGATCATTTTTATTGTGTTATTTGGGTTGTGATTGAAAATATTGATAATTTAGTACCCTCCAAGTATTGAGAAAATTCTGCTGAAATTTTGGTAGAATTCACAACAAATAAAAAAAAAATTGACCATAATGTTGCATATAAGCATATTATTAAGACACAATATATGTTAAAAATTGGGATGTTACATGTTTAAAGTCACGAACGGATTTATTTAGGTCTCTAAGTATTTTAGATTAAAAAAATGGATTAAAAAATAAATTTTTGAGCATAGGATACCCCTGCCTCACTTTTCTACCGACCCTTTGGTCGCCAGATTCTAGGGTAGCAAAAGATGTGTATCTTAGATATTTTGATTTTTAATATTAAAGTCTTTCTTTTGTAATATATATAAAAAATAAGAGGCCTGGCACACAAGGTGAATCTTTTTATTTTAGGTTAGGCACGCCCTAGGCCACCAAGGCCCAAATGCCTGCCCTTTGTTTGTTGGGTCCATCAATTTATTTTTTGTTTTTTTATTTATTCAATTTCTTTCAAATAAAGAATTATATGGAGTTATCCCGATCTCATGATCTTGGTCGTGAATTTCACATGTTAACTCATGTTGGCTCATTTTTTTTGTTAATTTTCTAGATTTTTTCTTCATTTTTATTCTTCAATATTGAGTTGATTGGGAATTGAGTTTCAATTTATTTTAATTTGCTTTCTATAAGGCTATCTCAATCTCATGATCTGGATTGTGAATTTAACAAATTAACCTGGTTTAACTCAAGTTGACTTTTTATTCATTTTTTTAAGATGAATTTCTCCTACAACATTGTGTTTATTACAGTTGAGCTTTATAATTTGTTTTAATTTATTTTTTGTAGGGTTATCATTGTCTCATGACCCATATCGTGGATTCCACCAATTAACTTAAGTTGATTAAGGTTAATGTAATATATAATCATCTAAATATTAAAAAAATATCATCTTTAATTATTTTTATAGTCATATTATATTTTTATAGTCATTTCATGTTGGTTTTAAACTAAACTTACCAGATTTAGTTCACACTAAATCAATTATTATAAGATTTTAGCGAGGTAAAACATATGTGTTTAGTAAATCTCAATAGATGTTAACGGGTCCAATAATTCTGTTAAATCTTTGTACTATTAAAACATGTTTAATAGTGCATCATAGACAAATAAAAAAATCGGGCACCATAAATTTTATAATAATTAGAAAATAATTATCAGTGTTTATGTAATGAAGGAGGAATAGATTCAACCGTTCAAGTAAAAAAAAAATTATATTTAGTATAAATATTCTTATTACATATATAATTTTCTATTTCATTTTAAATGACAGCCTCTCAAGTTATCATTTTTTAGGTAGCATTAATTGCTTTTATATTTTTAATAAATGAAAAGCTTATATTTTATCATAATATTTTATCTAATAAATTTTTTTTTTTTTTAATCATGAATAATTTATTTGAATTTTAAATATATTTATGAAATAAAAAAAAATCATCCAATATGTGAATGGTTTGAGAAATTGATATGTGTTGGATATGATGATTTCCTACCTTCTGAGACAACAAAGCAAAATACTGTTACTTCATCTTTATATTTTTATTTTCAAAGTAAATATATTAAATAGGTATTATAATACAAAATGCTTTTTAAAAATATTTTTTACTTAAAAATATATTAAAATAATTTTTTTTTTTTTAATATCAGCACTTCAAAATCATATAAAAATATTAATTAAATGTTACTTTTATACTAAATATGCTTTTAAAACCTACCAGGATATAATTTTAAACACAAAAATAGACATGCACTAGATTAATCACTGAATATTTTAAAAGTTGTCCAACCCAACTGGTGTTTAAACATAATTTGCGGAATAAAAGTATCCTTGTCTTTCTAATCACAAGTAAAAAAAAAAAAGCGGTTGCTAAGATTGCGGCCGGGAAAAGTAGATAAGAAGTGACTGTTAAGATGGAGCAGTTAGGGGAAAAAGGATGATTGCAGACATACAGTTAGAGCCCACAGAAAAGAGAGGGCGGCAAGCAAACGGAAAACATCATGGGCCCATCATCAGTTTTCCACAACCGGATTCCAATCTGTCAAATGATTAATTAATGATTTCTCCGAGAGTTAAAACTTAATTGTGTTGTTTAAATTATTTAAATTATTTAGTTTTATTTTTTTAATATTTTTAGATTATTTTGATATATTAATATTAAAAATAAATTTAAAAATTTTAAAAATATTTTAATATATTTTTAAATAAAATATATTTTGAAAAACAATCATTAATTCCGTAAAACATCTTGAAAAAGTGTTGTTTCTAACACTAATAAACTCCAAAAACAGGACTGTGATTCTCTATAAAAGCTAAAACCATCTTCACGAGAGTGAACCATACCGAAGAAGAAACAATCATAATCTCCATCCAAAAGTTTTGACAAATCACTACAGTTTTCCAGAATCCTCATTTGCGATATCTTCTCTTCTTTATCTTTTCTTATCACTTTTCACTTTTTCCCCTTAACCTTCTACAAAAACCAAAGACAACAATTATTTTCTACAGGGGCTAGAACTCTAAAAAAATGGTAACATTGTTATTTGTTTCAGTTTTTCCAGTGTTTCTGTTATTGGGTTTTTGTTTTTCTAGTGTGGGGTTTGATTGAATGACTGGTACAGGTTGCGGTCGCGGACTCCAGTGCGGATTCAGATATTGGGGGTCAGTTAAACTCAGGAGTTAACGAGTCTAATCTTTTAAGTGGAAATGGAACGATTCCAAGAACTAACAGTGGTTGTGGCTATTTGTCCTCAACGACTACAGCAATGACTTATGAGCCTTGTGTTTCTTGCACTACCTTTAACATCCTGGCTCCTATCTACAAGCGACTTGATCAAAAGGTACTAATTCCTGTTCTTGTCCCTTTTGTAGAACCAGACAATGGTGTTAATTCTTCTTCTTGTTTTTTTCTTGAAAATTTTGAGAATTTTATCTGTGTGCTTTTATGTTGTCGTGAAATAGAATCAAAGTCTTCGTGAAAGCAATTTCAGAGCAGTCTGGCTCTCTAGAAACCAGAAGATTTTGAATTGGTTGCTTCTCGAGAGATCTTCAATTATATGTCTCCAGGTGGGTGCTTAATTTCCTTTCAATTTCTCTGTTACCGTGGATCTAATTGTGTGGAAAAATAAAAAGGGCTGTTTATTGTATTTGAAATTATGCCAAATGGTTCTTTTCGGTGTGAAATTTTGGTTTTTTATTTGCAGGAATTCTGGGTTGGAAATGAAGAACTTGTGCATATGTACCAGCAGAGACTTGGTGATGCTGGCTATGTAACTTTCCAGCTTGCACGAACCAATAACCGTGGAGATGGTAATCAATGTTCTGTTTAAGCTCCGTCGTTTGTTTGAATTTCTTCTCTGGATTAGTGTGGATCTTTAAAGCAAGCTACTTTTTTTTATGTTCTTATACTTTTCAGGAGACATCTTTGGTCATCAGCTTAAGTTGGTTGATTCTGACTATTATTCAATCTCGTACAAACATAATAAAATTAAAATTAGGCATGGCATATATTGGTTGATAGCTGACTTTGCAATCAAGTTCTTATCTTTTCTTACAAAGAACAAAAAGTTTGTTGGAAATTCTGTAAAAACAATTTATGAAAAGACCTTCATTTTATTTTGGCAGGCAGGTGGAAAAACAATCTTTCTCAGTCTTTGCAGTAAATCAAATTAATATTTTCTTTTTGCTTATTTGGTAGTCACATGTAAACTGCACTTTGTATGCTATTGCTCTCCTTGAGTATGCTTGCCTTTTTCTATATGATTTTACTGACCTCCAAGTTAAAAAATCAGCTACTTGTGTCCCTTCTGCTATCACCATCCAATCCAGCTTGTATAAGTTCATGCTAATTGGATTGGGATTTTATCCTCTCTGCAGGCCTGCTTACTGCTGTGCGTAAGGACTACTTTACAATTCTAAATTATCGAGAGTTGCTCTTCAATGACTGTGGAGACCGTGTTGCTCAGCTATTGCATGTTCAGCTGGCCTTTCCCTTTTCACAAAACCGGAAAGGCAATGCTCAGCAAGAATTTCTTATTGTTAACACTCACTTGTTATTTCCTCATGATTCCTGTCTATCTGTAGTTAGACTGCATCAGGTATATAAATCTCTCTTTATTCATAATCTTTTACTTCATTCTGAATTTCCAATTCTAGTTCTTAGCTATGTTAATGCCAATTTTTACCTTGAGGTTTCTCATTGGTTTTTTTCCTAGGTTTACAAAATACTCCAATTTGTGGAACAATATCAGAGAGAAAACAAACTTAACTATACGCCAATCCTACTCTGTGGGTGAGCTTCTTGTCTTGCTTCTGCGAAGCAAATGATTCTTACATAACCTCTGAATAAAGATATCCTCATTTTCTTTTCATTTGTTTCATGCTTTATCCAGTGATTGGAATGGAAGCAAGCGTGGACATGTTTACAAATTCCTGAGGTCTCAAGGGTTTGTATCTTCATATGACATTGCCCATCAATATACTGACAGTGATGCAGATGCCCACAGGGTAAGTTTCTTTAAGTTGCAATCCGAATGCCTCTGCATCACTAGCTAACAACAATGTTTAATTACACTGCTTACCTCAAATGTTTTTTTTTTTTTGCCCATGACTCCTTCTGCATCACGTAGTGGGTGAGCCACCGAAATCATAGGGGTAACATCTGTGGTGTTGATTTCATATTGCTGTGTAATCCTAATAAATCAAGGAAACCATTGAAGAAGAGTTGGGCTGAAGCAGTGTTTGGAATAATAAAGGTGAGTTCAATCGTTTCTGGAATGTTCTTAATAAAGTTGGGCTGAAGCAGTGTTTGGAATAATAAAGGCGAGTTCAATCATTTCTGGAATGTTCTTAATATCTAACTCTTCAGTTCTGTTTTACTATCGATTAGTTCCCAGCATGTCAGGTGATCGTGGTACTTCCTTGCCCTGCCAGTCTGGTATTTTGTGCTAGAGAAGAAGATAAAACATGGAATAATATTGTTAGAAAAAGAAATAGAAATATACGCTACCAACAAGAGTCAAGACCATTTATCAACTTTAGTTCATATCTTTCTAAAATTTGTACTTGTCTCAGAAATCTTGCTCAATTTTTATACTTAGGAGATAGCAGACACAAATTGTTATGCATTAGAGAAGGATTAAGAATCCTTTATTGTAATTTTCTCCTCTTAAATAATTATTTTGTGGAAGCTTCTTTCTGCAAAGAAAGACAATGTTGTTTACTGTCTGCTAGTCTTGCAATCCAACCATGGACCCTAGGAATTTATGCCTAAGCAATCTTGATATTTACAGCTAATGCTGCTTGTTGCAGTCTGTACCTGCTATTCTGAATTATAAGACGTATTAAACTTCACATACATTCTAATCAAGAACCGGTTATCATTAAATTAGTTTCCAAGTTCCTTGAAGTAGATTGCTTTGTGAGATATTTATGGCTTGTGCTTTGGTTATGCTGTTCAGTTCACAGCTTAGGGCACGTTTGGGAACGGGGCTGCGGCTGCGTTCTCAAAAAATTTGAAAATTTTTTTTTACTAAAATTTAATATGGTTTTTATGGTTTGGATCGTTTTGATGTACTGATGTCAAAAATGATTTTTAAAAAATGAAAAAACATCATTGGCATACATTTTGGCACGAAAAGTTATTTGAAAAACACCCGCAACCACACTACCAAACATGCTCACATGTCAGCCAGCTTTTTGACGAGAATGTTAAAGAGGCCTGTATGTCAAATGCGTCAGCATTGCATCAGTGCAAAGTGCTGTGCATGTGCTATAGATTTGAAGTTCAACTGAGTTACATTTTACCGTCCTTATTTGTACAAATCAAGGGGCATAAAGTTTAGAGCTAGCTCTTTTCTAGCTCTGGTGAAGTTCCCCAATAACATCAATATGTTTTGATTTATAAATTCACTTAACCATACTGCTTTCAACATCTGATTGCTATAATTTTTCTTGGTTCAGTGTCAGCTCCAAAAAGCCTCGTTGGTTGAAAATAATGCATTTGCGTTTTTAAAGGCTGGCAACCATGGGAATTTTATAACATATTCAGCTTTCTGTGAAGCACTCCGCCAGGTACTTCCACAAGCAGCTTGACGATAAACATGCAATTTTAAGTGGAAAGATGACCTTACCATAGTCTAATCTATACAGGTAAATTTAATTGGTCTTCCTTACGGACTCACTTCCCAGGAGACGGAAGATTTATGGATGCAAGCTGACATTAATGGAAATGGAGTTGTCGAGTATGAAGAATTTAAGGTGCAGTACATCCCTGATCCATGGATATTGCCCTAAATTTTAGCAGTTCACTTGGTCTCCCTAATATTTCGCATGATAGCTGGTACATTGCTGTGTGTTAAATTTACAAATCTGGGCATGTGTATGGATCTTTCAGAATATTTAGAATTCTGTTCCACTTCTCTATATATCCGTGTTAGATTAATCTACCACACCATTCATTATATGTTGTTCACTAAAATGCTTAATAATTGCAGCGAAGGATTTGGAATTCAGAATGCGCAGAGCTAAGAGAGGAGAATTGCAGTGAGAGGACTGGGGACTCTGAACATGACATAGTGGAAGAAGCCATTGGTTTCAATGTCAAGAATGCAGTTCTATTCCCCCGTGAAGCCGAGAAAGGCATGTGGCCAGAAAATTATTCTCTCTCTGATCATGCTCGACTCACCGTTGTGTTTTCTCCGGTTAGAATGCAGTGTTCTCAGCGTGTGACACGTTTGTAGATGAAACTGGCTCAAAAACTATGGGGTAGATAAGAAAGTGGAGTTTTTATATCAGAAACAACTGATTATAGCGATACATATCTCTGGGGGTAACTAGCTCTGGTCTAGCCTCAGCCAAGTTTTTCAGGCAAAGAGAGAACTACGTATCCCAGATGTCTTGGATTGTAATGTGAAATGGCAAATCAGAACCATTTTGCAAGAACCATCCAAAATGTATAAATTTATGAATTCATAAGTGCAAACTCCATCAATTTTACTACAATATTATTTATTTTTCTCGAGTGTTATGTCTTCCAAGATACTTCGGTTTTTCTCTCCTGAACAATTACCATTGAAACTATTTCTTCCGCTTTCTGATAATTGTATCTTCGGTAGTGTCGGTAATCGTGACTCACGAGTATCATGATTTTTTTGCCAGATAAAGAATTTGTTAGATTTCTTTTTGTCGCGTCTCCTCCCATGAGATGATTGTATATCTAGTCAGATTCTATCTGCTCTCCAATGGCGTCCAGATGCAACTCATTTCCTCAGACTGGTCCCCTTGTTCCTGACTTGGCTGGGGATTGAGGATGGCTTTGATTTAAGATAAGGCTGGGACCTACTGCTTTCACGGCCAAGGAGACTGTACTGCTGCCAGACCCCGTGTGTTTGCCGGATAATTCCATAACAATTAAAATCAAAATTAAAACAAGGTATATGTTTATGTGTACGTGCATTCAAATTTCAACGTGTATTCGTATAGTAAAATGACTATCTTAATTTTTAAAAATCAAATTAAATAATTTGGCTTGAAAGGTAATACAATTTTTTTTTCAATAGATTAATTTATCATTTACAAGAAAGTAGAAACATCTCGGTCATTTCATATTTTTATTGCCTAGTAAAGCTATTAAATAGTTTTTAAAAGCAAAATTCATTTAACTTGCTTCTAAAAGATTTTTTTGAAATTTTATTTTAATTTTAAAATTAAAATGCTTAAATTACCCTTGAAATCTATTTTTTTTCTAGAAAAATAAATATTTTCCTTAGTTAATTTTATTTCTTTCTACTATTTATTATGATGTTTTTTCTAGTTTTTTTTTCTATTTGAATAAAAAACAATTTTCCTAGTTTATGTTTTTTATTCAATATTATTAGAGTTTAGAGTTTTTTTATTTTTTTTCTATATAAAGAGCTGTAATAGTCTTTTGACAATTGAAGATATGGAGGAGTAAAATTAATTATTTTGAGAGTATTCTCATATTTATGGTGTTCTTAGTCTACGAGGTTTTTGACTTGTAACAAACTTTTATCCTTATTTTTTAGAAGCTCATCGATACTTGAAGGTTATTTTACTTTGTTGTGTGCTGCAAAACAATTATAACTAAAAGAGGATGCAAAACATGACATGCTTGTATAGAAAAGGACGAGGAGGTTTCCCATCAAGAAAATACATCCAAGAATTAGTGTGTTGTTCTCGTCCACATCAGTTGTTGTCGTTCAAAATCCTGGTGGTGGGATCCTTGATGGGACAACATGTACAAAGATGTGTTAGAGATCCATGATAGGACGACATGCACAAAAATATTGTGTTAGATATCATAATGAGGTAGTTCACACAAAGATGTTAAAGACCCATGATGAGGTGGCTCATGCATAAAAGGATACTCTTAATTGAGGATAGTTCGTAACTGAAAATTGAATTCAATGATGAGTTTCTTTCAACATAGAAAGATTGATGCATGAGTTTTTTTTAGAAAAATATCTAGTTTTTTTAGAAAAATAGATATTTTTCTTAGTTAATTTAATTTCTTTCTACTTTTATTTTATATTCTTTATATAAAGCTTTTCTACTTAAAAAAAAATATGAAGCTTAATTTTGTTCTTTAACATTGGGTTATTTTGGAATCTAGCTTTATATTTTTTTTATTCCTTTTGGCAAGTGTTTTTTTCTTGTAGGTCATCATTATCACATTTTCTCTTTAGATTTGTTGCATTTTTTTTTTTATCATATAACTAAGTTAAAACATTTTATTGGATCCAGTAGGGCCTGTAATTTAAGTTACGAGATTTTGTTTGCTTTAAAACACTCTAACAATGCTTGAACATCACTTTTTTAAGTTATGAAAAAATCAACCCGGCTCGCGGCGCAATGCGGACCACCTATGTAGTGAGTTTTCTAAATAAGATATTTAATTGATTCACGCGTTATAGCTTTAAGATGACTTTCTTAACATAAAAAAACATATAACTATTCAACACATTGTTTTGCAACAAGGAAAATTATGATTATGATTTTAAAATTTGAAGTGTGTGTTTAATAAAATCAAAATAGGCTTTCATGTGTCAATAATTATTAAAAACAAATGTTATTTCCACTTAAGAATTAAGTGGAGAATTTAAAAGATGGACATAGATTAAGATATATTATTTTATTTCACATGAAGCCCTATAAGGTTTTTTTTTTTTGTTTATATGGCAATATATTTTAGACATGAGAAGAGGAGTAGTTTAAATTTCATTGATACAAAACAATTTTCTAGTATAACCCTCCTTTTCTTATTAATATATATTATCTCTAAAAAAACAAATTGTTATTTTATGTCAGTCATTCAATAAAAATAAAAAAGTAATAAGAACAAACATAAAAAAATCTTGGTCCTTTTAAAATAAAGATTAAAAAGTATCTCTTATTTAAAACCCGAGAACTTATTAAAAAGCATAAGAATAATATATTATTCACATGTTGCCACGAGGAACTCTTCGGAGACATTACTAAACCTGGTCTTAACTAGTGGATCCACCTAAAGGCCTCCTAACCTGTATTCTTGATTGTCTTGGTTTCAAATCAAATCATATAAAAACTAATCTAATATGACTGGATTTTGTGG
>Ga0307511_10002835_pt1 | contig 18003 bp, 11 predicted proteins | sample 13_EM_MG_FD_200266 | JGI IMG/M metagenome (GOLD analysis project Ga0307511, IMG submission 200266) | Populus trichocarpa ectomycorrhiza microbial communities from riparian zone in the Pacific Northwest, United States - 13_EM | ecosystem: Host-associated > Plants > Roots > Unclassified | place... | reverse complement strand
TTGCTGTTCCTCGTAGGCTTTTGAATGCCCGTTTGGTTTGGTAGCAGCGTGGGAAGGTGGTTGAAACTGTTTTTTTTATTTATTAAAATATTATAATCTTGAAAGTATTTGGTTTATCATTATGAACTTTATATTAAAAAAAATTATAATTTGTAAATCACTGCCGTAAAAAGCTACTATAATACCAAATGGTTGGCTTGAATCGGTTGAAGATTGAAAAAGAGATTGGGGAGAGGTTTTTGTTTTGTAATTGTATTGTTCCTGGGGGTTGCTATCCGGGTCAAACGAACGGATTCGTTCTCCTTCAGCGGACCGGAGGTTGAAGATTGTAAAGATTCATGTTAGTCACTCTTTGTTTTATGTTTTGTAATTATATCCCTCCGTTCAGTTGCTGATTTTCCTAGTTATTCTTGTTTGAATAGCTGTCATAAAGTCAATTCACCACCCAACCTTGCATTCTCACCCTCTAATATTTATTTACCTGTCTCGAATTAGTCCTCGATTTTATAAATGAGAAGATTTTATTTTAATTACAAATTGGATTATAGAAGCAGTCAAACGAACTTCAATTGTCTACATATAGTGGGAATCTCATACAATTATATTCAAAATATTTTTCCATGCTTTATATTGTATGGACAAATATAAAAATATAATCAATATCCTTTTAATTTTCACAGGAGTTTGATATTTAACCTACGCCTAATGAATAGGTAAAGAAACTATTATCAATCAGGACCACGCATTGAAACCTAGAATTAATTAAAAAAAATAAGTTTTAAAGGAAAACTTTTATAATATCATAAAATTTTTATCAACATATTATATCTAATTGATTTTTACACAAAACATAATTACATCTTGCAAGTAATTTGTATCAAAAACACATTAACTATAATTAAATCTGGTTTAAAATCTAGTTTATATGTATATCGATTTAATTTATTTTTATTATTTTTGAGTTGATTTTTAAAAAAAACATGATTTCGGCCCAAGAGTTTTTGATTCATCGGTTAAGTCGGACTAAGTTTTATAATTATGTTTAATAAACTAGCTTGAACTGAGTTGAAGGCTTGAAGCCAGTGATGAGAGTAGGTGCTCTAGTCACATGTTTCATGCCTGCTACCTCCTTTTGTTTTGTCCTCGTAAAATGGCCCTTGCCTAGGGCGGAGCATCGGGGGTTAGTGACTCAAACGAATAAATAAACTGTAAATGAAAATGGAGTCTGTAATAAACTCTACCATCCTCTCACTCGCTTGCTTCCCAAAATCCAACCCATCAATCCACCACCAAAAAACCGTCAAAGCTCGACGAACAGTTTGCTGCTCCCTCAGGTAATTAATTAATACCAATTCTGTTTTCAAATTTCAAATGAGTTATTTGATAATCTTGTCTCGTCTGCAGCAGCAGCAGCAGCAGCAAGAATAGTAACAGTGAAGGAGACGCTAATGGCTTACTTAAAGAAGAGGAGGAAGAGAAATATAATGACATTTGGCTGCTTTTTAAAGAAGCTCAGCAGAGTAAGTAATACATTTTTTTTCTATTTATTTTGTTTATAAATAAATGAGTAATTAATGATTTTCGTTTTAGATATTCTTTACTTAAACAAACTACGCCTTGTGGCTGTTGAAGAGCTCAATAAAGCAAACAGAGAGAAGCAGTTGTTGCTTGATAAAATCCAGCAATTGGAGGCTGTCAACAAATTAGGTTTGGTGATTGAATTTTTGTTTTTTTTTGTGGTTAAATTATTTAATAAATAATTGATTACAAATTTATTTATTTTAATGACTGCGCTTTCTGAAGGAAATGAGCAATCATTGTGGCGGGAATTGCTGCTTCGGATTGACTCAATGGTCCTAACTGGCTTGATTGATTCTGCTGAGGCTTCTGGTATGAGAAAAGCAGTCATGGGTAACAAGTTTAGTGTAGCTCTTGTTTTCTTCGACATCCGGCAGAAAACTGATGCTGAGCTTCTGGCACAACTCCGTCACTTCTCCGTTGGAAGCAGAAAGTAATGATTACTTCATCTAAAAGTGTTTTTTTTTGGACTGAAAAGGCATCTATAGGTGTTTTTGATGTTTTCAGCATCATCAATTATTTTGATGTTTTTTCAGCCTAAACGCACTTTGAAAAACACTTTCAAACGCATGTGTGAATTGAATTGCTACTAGTTTTTTTTAAACCTGCTTTGAAAAGCACTTTCAAACGCCTGTGTGCGCTTTTGCAAAAGTGCCTTTTGAACTGAAAAAGCATCAATTGGTGTTTTGTGATACTTTTAGCATCATTATATAAAAACCATTCAAAAAAACCTAAAAATGCATTAATTATTTTGATGCTTTTTCAATCCAAACGCACTTTCAAATGCATGTGTGAGCATGTGTTTGGTAATGTGGTGTAGATTCTTTATTGAAAAAGCTTTGATAGGTGTTTTTTGATGTTTATATCAAAACTATCTAGAAACACATAAAATCAATTATTTTGTTGCTTTTTTCAGCCCAAATGCATTTTGAAAAGCACTTTCAAATGCATGTGTGCGTGTTGACTTGCTACAATTTTTTTTTTTTTTTTTTATATTCTCAATGTATAAACTTACATGAGTTGGTGTACTGGATCTTGATGCTTTTTATCACATTCACACTGTAAATTATTTTGATGCTAATTAATTATAATTTAAATTCAGGAATGGTTTTCACATAATCCAAATTTGCACTGAAATGGAACCACTGGTATCGGTTGGATCCTTGTCATCATATGTGACAGGCTTATCAAAGGCACTGCAGAAAAAAGGACACATAGTGGAGGTTATTTTGCCAAAGTAATTGATGTACCTCATCTTTTGTGTTTTATATTTATTTCAATCTCTTGTTAGGGACATTTTTGTATAAAGATGCGTGTTCACTAGAACTGTTTAACTTACAGTTTGTCCAAGTGTGTTCATCTTAATTATTGTATTTTTTTTTAAGAGAGGGAGGGGGTGCTCTAGCAGTACAGCCATGAGTACGCTAAAATGTTTCTATCAGATTATGATAATCAAATTCCTCTCACATTGGGTTCTATGTCTTCCCAATTTTGATTCTGCACTGCAAGGTGTCACCACCTCTTTTGAGCGTGCTATTATTATATACCACTGATTTGGAATTTCTAAACCGGAATAGTCTAGAGGTGTGTACGAAAATGAGAAGTTAACCATGCATCCTCCAAGTTTGTAGGACATTAGCACTCTTTGTTTATTGATATAGTTGAGTTGCACCGAGGACAAAAACCCTTGGGACTGTGAGGGAACATAGGGCTTCTTTCACACAATCAAACTTTGTATGAGATGCCAAATATTGGTAGAAAATGTACCGGGCCACGTGCCGTGATATAATTGTTACAGACTCCGCCCCCCCCTCCCCATATCTGAACTTTACTTAGTTATTGAATTAAGAAAACGAGTTTATCTGTAGTAGGAAGTGAACTTGAACTTGTTTGTCATTTTATAATTGACGGCAGCATGAAAAGATTTCATTGAATGTTTGCTGTTCCAGGTATTTTTTTTATTATACACTAGAATCTAGATTGCAAGCCTGAAAATTTTATGTCATCTCCCTGAAGGTATGCATGTCTGGACCTCACTGAAATGCAAGGACTGCGAGAAATTGAGGCAGAGTTGTATTCATATTTTAATGGTCAATTGCATGGAAACAGAATTTGGACTGGGTGAGTTTCGGCTGTTTCCTTGATACAGGAAGATTATGCTGTTATTTTCATGATTAACCTCCATTTCAGTCGATTGTTACCCAGGAAATTTTTTTTCAACAAGCAACTGAGATATTGCCTTTGCATTGCCTTTGTTGTTTAAGCTCTTTACCTCGATCTTATTGTTAATGCTGTTTGTTCAGCATCGTCCATGGCATTGGAGTCACTCTCATTCAACCTTTGTACTATTCATCCTTTTTCGATCGTGAAAGGGTATATGGCTACTCAGATGACTTTGAACGGTTGGTAAAAATTATTCCTGTTACTGTTTATTTTACAAATTACTTATTTAACGCTTTTCAAATTCTCTTCACTTGTGATAATATGTATATCCTATAGGGTTGTAGGAAATCCCCATGTTCAACATAAGTAATGGATGGTGTAAAGAAAGTGTTTAATGCATGTGCCAATGACTTTTAGATTCATTAACCATTACTCTAGTACTGGTGTGGCACCTTTCCAACCCAATGACATTGGAAAGAAATTCCTATTTCAATTCTTGTTGATATAGGTATCTGTAGGGAGAGGTGTTTTCATTTAGTACAGAAAGGAGTTATATTACAACTTCCAGTCAACTGCAAAGTTGATGAATCTTGTGGTCAAAAGACAGTAGAGAGAGAATGTTGTTTGGATGAGTTTCAAAATGATCTTCTTTGGTGTGAAAAGATTTATGTCTATCCAACAGTTCCTTAGTCCCAGTCTCTCTTCTAATAGCCATCCATACCCTTAACTAAAAGCTGTGCTGTTAGTAGCCTCCAAGTAGTTCTCAGTCTTTAAGCATCCTGATCATTTAACAACTGCACTGCATCTCTCAACCTGCACACCAGTCAAATTTCTGTATGTAAAAATCAGCCATCCATCATAGTTCAAAAATAAATTAGTTGACATGTGCATTCTCTTTGAAACTGAAACATGCAATTTATGCTGAGCTGGTAGTAGATTTGTTTAGTGATATGGATCCTGCCTTTTGAGTTCTGGTCAATTTCTGTCAAATTAAATAATTTTTGAAATAATGTTGAAGAATTTAATAGTGATATTAACTTATGATTTTCACAAGGAAACCCTATACTCTTATACAATGATATTTTTTTTTATGAAGACTGAAAGACTGGCTTGTACATCTTTTTCTGAGGGAATAAAGCATATATAAACAGATATTTTCAAATCAGTAATGAGAGAATGAGCAGTTGGCAGTTTGAATTATTTTACATTTCAGAATGTTGTGTGAGACCTTTTCTCATATGATTCTATTTTGAACTGTGCACAAAAGAACTAACATATTTTTAGTTTCCTTATGCTATTTCTTTCAACTTGTTCCTTGCTTGTTTGTTATAATCAGTAGATAACAATTTGTTTTGTTGGGTCTTTTTTTTTTGTTTGATGCTTTCAGATTTACCTATTTCTCTCGTGCTTCATTGGATTATATAGCAAAATCTGGAAAGCAGCCTGATGTGTTGCATATACACAATTGGGAAACTGCTATCGTCGGGCCACTCTTTTGGGATATTTTTGTTAAACAGGTGCAACTTGATCGGCTTTCTTTTCAGCTTAATGATTTATTTGATTTGGCGTGCAGATGTTTGCCTCATGACACTTGTCATTTCTCGATCTTTCTTTCTACGTGCATATTCATGAAAAGAAGCAAAGTACGTTGAAACTTCAAAGTTTCTACTGGCCTTTGAGTCAGATGGTATCTCCTGTCCATATAAGAATAGAGGTGGAGGATGAGGAAGTTGGCTGAATCTCTATTGTGTGCATGAGTGTACTTGCCTAGAAAGAAAGGTTCATGCATCTTAAAACAGTAATTTGCTACTGTTAATATTTAAGACATAATATTGGACATCTTGTTCAAAATAACCATCAAGCAACTTGGAGTATGAACGAGAGAGATAAAGATGAGACGTGGCCATATCCTTTACTATTGTTGATTTGTATTACTGAGCATGGATTTCATTGTTAAGCCTGAGAGATCCAGTGGACTTATGGACGGACTAGAGGTAGAACTAAGTGGAGTGTTTGGAATTTGCATCAAATAACCCCAGGGTTCAGACCATGGAACTTTGATTTCATTACACTATAAGTAATTTCTGTGCACCTTCTCCTTTTCTTCAGGATGTGAAAGGCCAGACTTGGCTATAAGCATTCTTCTTCTGACCTGGAATTTTTAAATGTCACCTTGTATTCCTGTTTTACTTTATCCCTTTTTCCAGTACTTATTGCAGTTGAAGAGGGAACGTAAACATTATTCTGTTAAAATCTGTGCCATCATAGCTTTTGTTTGTCATACCCACAGGGGCTTGGAGGTACCAGAGTATTGTTGACATGCCATGGCTTTGACTCACAAGTAGGTTCTTACATCTCTTCCATTCTGGCTTTACTGGTTCTGGCTGGGACCTTTTACTCTGTACATAATATTATGTCGCTGTTATAATGTTTTAGTGCCTTGAGCAACCTGATAAGCTAGCACTATGCGGACTTGATCCTGCTAGACTTCACCGTCCTGACCGTTTACAAGATCACACTATGACACATCTTGTCAATATTCTGAAGGTAAATAATTTTGTCTCTCAATTTTTTTCCCTTCTGAATGTCTCTCTTTTTAGTAGAAAATTTCTTTAATAGCTATGTAGCTAAAACGTTTTTCTATAGTTACTTGCAGTCTTGTACTATCTTTTGCTCCTTTTCTTATACATGCTTGGTAAGTTATCTTCTTGGATCTTCACTTACAGAAATTAGCCACAAAAAGAATCATTAGATCTGCAAGCCAAACTAGCATGTGATTGGCTATCTTTCAAGGATTCATTTTGTTTCTTCTTTATTATTAACTTTTTGCATCGAAGAAACCATTGAAAGTTGTTGCTTATTTGCTACATGTCAGTGAATGAGAATGTACCGAGTCACATGATAATCAACAGAATAATTGTAGTAGAATCCTATGTCGAAAAACCCCCATATTGATTATATATGATGGTTGATATGCAGTTTATGAGTGATACATTGTTTTGACCTTGTTGTGCTTGTAAAAATAGCAACCCCCTTAGATGATTAAAGGGGAAGACATGCTTATCTCTTAATCAGCTTTTACCTTTTTTTCAGAGACAGTCTGCCTGCTTTTTTTTTAAATGCAAGTTCTATACCAAACTCTTCTACTTTTAAAGGCCAAACGCTTCTACTATTAAAATTTGGACCAAATCTGCTTAATTTATAATCACAATAAGGTCAAACAGAGCCGCTATCTACTAGCTTAAACTTCTGGATTGGATGCTTTTATACACAGTACCAAAGCTTGCCACTGTTTGGTGTATTTATATCAAAGCCAGGTACTGCTGTATCAGAGAGGAGTTATCTCTCTGTTGTTCTTGATAGCTGGACTAAAATTGATTTAGTGATTTGCATTATTTACCTTTTGGGCCTAGACATGAGAGGGGATCCTAGTATGAGTAAATCCCACTTCAGGGAAGTTTGGACCTTCTGATGTTTTATAAGGTATAGTGGCCTCGCCAATTACGAACTTAAGCTTTGGGTTGGATGCTCTAACACTGTGAATACTGAATATGGGTTTATTTGTAGTCTTTTAGTTGCATTCTGAACCATTTTTGTTCAATGGTAATAGAATCCCTCCTAGATTGCAAATTTTCTCCTTTAGTTGCAAGAAGTAACTTCTTATTGTCACGTCAACTAATTAGTATGATGCTGAAGCGGTGAAGTTGACCAAGTTCCTCTTTTGTCAAATTCTGTGGATATTTAGAAATTGAGAAAAAAATATGAAATAAAAAAAAGATCTTTCATTATACCATGATTTCACATGATTAATCTAATGTTAGGGAAGGTCAAGTTGCAAAATTTTAGACACTTGATAAATACCTGCTAATCTAAAACATATGAACTGTCTCTCATGTATTGAAGTTCTAGCTTCTTTTTCCATCTTCCATTACCTGAATATTTTATCTGTTACTAATATGCAGGGTGGACTTGTGTACTCAAATAAAGTTGTTATGGTGCAATCTATTTATTCAAAAGAAAGGATCATTAATAGTTTCAGTCACGGATTAGAACCGACCTTAGCGATTCACAAGTAAGTTACATGGCGTTTCCAGCTTTTAGATTCCATTCTTGCTGCAACTCATTAATTTGTTGGCAATGTTGTTATTTTAATACCTCACTGGGTAGCCTTTTTCAGAAACTTCCCATAACAGGACATGCTTTTTTTTTTTCCTTTTTTTTTGTGTGATAAAATAAATTTCCTGGTACATTCTTGGTTTTAGGGACAAGTTGCTTGTTTCTCCTTGTGGGTTTGATAACTCCACCTGGGATCCTTCAAAGGACAAATTTCTTCCAAAAAATTATAGTGCAGATGACCTAAAGGGGAAATCCATTTGCAAAGTTGCATTGCAGCAGCAGCTGGGGTTATCCAAAAATTCATCAACTGTTCTTGTAAGTGTTGCATATAGGACCTTGAAATAATGATTTCGATGTGTCCTTCATGTTATGACATATCAAATGAATCTAAATTTTTAATTATGTTATCCGGCTGTGTTGGGAAAGGTACTGTCAAGAGAATCTGAATTTTTAACCTTATTATGTGATTTACTCTCTTACAATCTGGACGCATTTGATTGGTGAGATGAGGCATGTTATATGTTTACCAATGAATGGGAGCAGTCAAAGTAAAGACCTTAGGGAAACATTAGGAACTGGATGAAGTGAGCAATAGAGATCAGGCACAATGGTTGTGTGGATGTGTACCCAGGAATGGATAATGGTGTTGAACCCTAAACTTACATCACCACCATAGACCTAACTATCAAAGTGAGCCTTTTGATTGTATCATTACTCATTAGTATCCTTCAAATACAACCTTTATAGTGGGGAACCTGGGTGTCCTGCCTAAAAGGGTGTCCATGTTTTTGGTGTGAGTTGTAGTTTGTAGGGAAGATATTGTAATATTGCGCAATGGGACAGTGCCAAGGAGACACATGGTGGCTGTTGATTAGAAAGCCTGCAATACATACAGGCACTAGTCATTACATGAAGCTCATGTATGCAGGTAGAGCTTTGTTGATGCACGCAAAAAGTCAAAATAAGAAGAATGTAGAATTATTCATTAGGTTTATTTTCTTCCAAGTGTGAAAAATCCTAATTAGGATTTTTCTTTGTTTATATTGGTCATGTTTAATGTAGATATTTTATATATTTCCTATTGAATGTATTGTAGTATAGAGGAATCTATGCAGCAGCTAGGGATGGTGGAGAGTTGTGAGGATTAGATCGAAAAAGTGGTAAAAGCAAGTAATACTTTAGAACCTGAGTTTGACTCTCAAACCATAATTTTCAAAACTCTCCACCATCCCTAACTCTCCTGCATAGATACTTCTATACTAAAGTATATACAGTAGGAAATATAGAAAATAGGATATTCTATACTATTTAGGACCAATCTAAACATAGAAAATCCTAGTTAGAATCTTTTATACTAACAAAGAAAATAAATCTACTGAATAAAATCCTAGTAAGAATCATTTGCATATTAAACCATTTGGACTTGCCAGTATGTATTGTCAAAATGCACCCTTTTCTACTCATTTTGATGTGAAAAATCAGAAAGCCAAATGCTTTCAAGGATCCATTTAAAAAAAGGGCTAACAGCTAAGTGTTCAAAATGTGGTAGCTTTGTGTTGTGCACTTAGCACAGGTTCCACATATGGTTCCTAGGTCAATATTTTGTACCTAGGGGCATGTTTTAGCTCTTAAGCTTCTTGTTCCCTGGCTTAAAATTATTCTGCACATTTTGATTCTTAACTTTAGCATCTCCAATATATGTATGATAACAATTAAAATATCCTGGAGCAGGTGCATTTATTTTCATAATAAGTGATTCTAAGGTGCATGAAACATAATAAACTTCTCAGGATATATTAGACCATCAAACTGAAAAGTTCAAATGCTTTCTAATCAGGTAGGATGCATCTCCACAGAATCTTTGGATTTTGATCTGAATAACCAGAAGGCAGTTTGGAATGCTACACCAAAGAGTGTCCAGGTTTGTACATGTTTTTGGGATCTTTATTTCTTTGAAGAGAATACAGGGCTTAGTGCTGAATATCGGAGAAACTCCTTACTAGCTGGTGAAATGAGGGTACTTAAGAAAGTGACAAGAACAGTGATTCTCAATTTTCCTTGGCAGCCGCATGAATCAGTAAAAACTACTGTTGTCATTTTTCATTTTTAGTCTTATACAGAAATATACATGAATTTGATTTGTTTAGTTGTTTCCCACTCAGTTCATCTTCATGGGAAGCAAAGCGACGAGTGCAGATGGAGCACTGGAATATCTTAAGAAAGAACTAAAGGTAGAGGGTACAATCATAGCTACTGTTGTGTTTGGTAATGTGGTGTGGGTGCTTTTGCAAGTGTGTTTGGACTGAAAAAACACCAAATCAAAGTTTTTCAAGTGTTTTTTTTTCAAAATCATCTTAAAGCACCTAAAAAGCATCAAATTGATGCTTTTACAATCCAAACGCAGTATAAACTCAGTACCAAACACTTTGTTGTGTGTGCATATGAGGGCATTCTGAGCCGATGAAGAACAAAAAAAAAACCTCCAACAAGGTATATATTGTGGTAATGCTTTGGGATATTCTATCATCTCATGCAATCTTTCTCTGCATGCTCTTTCACTCAAAAGTTTCTCTGTCTGTGAAGAAGTATCTATCACGCTACTTTGTACCCTATCCCCAACTTTCCTCATTGTTATCTGCTGAGGCTCTAATCTTTGGTTTCTGTTCTCCAATGTCCACAGGATGAAACTGTGAGATTCATAAACAAATATGATGAGGCTCTATTGCATCTGATCTTTGCAGGTTCAGACATAATCTTGTGCCAATCTTTTCATGATCCTCTACTCCAAGTGCCTGTAAGTAGAGAATTATTTTCATCAAAACAAAATCTCCAGTGCATCTGCTTCTTGTCTGGAAGATCTGAAATCCAAGTCATCACCTACACGAAGTAAAACCTGGGAAGGCCTAAAGAGATCAATCACACATACATTTGTTTGCAGAAACACTCCATACAAGCCCACCTGTGTCTAATAAGTGTTGGATTGCATAAACTGCTTCTGACCCTGCATCAAGCTGCTGGAATTTGCTAGTCCATCCTTTTTAGCTCTGTATTCCTGAGGGTCCATGGTGCTTATAATTGAATGAAAAGTTCTTTTCTTTATACTGATTTCCACTCTTGTTCTTTTACCGATCTTTTTCCTTTCAGTGTCGCTAACTTCATATGATTCATATGGGCTTGGGGGGCATGGGCTAAAATGTCTTGGTCACCTTTGTACATTTCATCAAATTTGCTTCATCTCTTAAGTTCCCCTTCCGTTTCTTTCCTCGTGTTGCTGCTCAATGAACATATATTTATATGCGTACGCGTGTGTCTGTATCAAAAGCTGTTCCATTGACTTAGCATTATCTGTGTAATATGAAATTTGTAGCTGAAAGCTTTGAAATATGGAGCAGCTCCGGTTGCAGTAACATCCAATGAGAACAAATTCAGGTAATCTATTCTGTAGAAAATTTTAAGCAACTTCACATCTGTACGTTTTGTTCTCCCTTTTTCCACTCCTCCCTCATAAAGCAAGAATGACTCTCTTTAGCTCTTTTACAGACATTTTGTAGATCGTGAACAAGAGACCACTAGATTTTCACGGTTCATTAGCTCTACCTTTGGATATTTGTCTTTGAGCCAGGCTGTAGATGAAATTGTGAGTACTTGCATGGTCACGGAATTCTTCTTCTATTTTTATTATTATTTTTTAATTTATTTTAATGATGCCATGCTTTTCTGCAGAAGAACAGCCCATCAAAATGGAAGCAGAAGATGGTAGATGCCATGGCTAAGGACTTCTCATGGAATGCAGAGTGCTGTGACGTTCATGTTTCTGCATACACGGCCCTAAAAAGCTTGTGAAGTTAGTTGTACTTCTGTAAGTACACTTCTAACGCCCACCCGCATTTAGGTAATGATTTGGAGGAGAGCAATATCAGCTTTGGTAGAACGTTATGTGTTGAGGCTTGAGTATCAAGGGGGCTCAGATCATCATCTGCATAGCATTCACACATCTTCATGTCCTTTGTTGGCAGTTTTGTATGTATACTACTGTGAATATGAATAATCTCCTATACCTGTAATTTCCTCCAAACAAATTAAATTTATGCAAACAAACCCCAAAAAAGCTTAATCTAAGAAATGAATTTTTAATTAATTTAATGAAATAAATTTTATTATTATTGAACAGAAAATGACGGTGGTGGAATAAAGAAATTGTATTAAGAAGTTTGAAGATATGAGACAAACCCTCTCCATATTTACGAAAATATTATAGAAACCCGTTTTGTACTCATAATGCTCTTAATTCAAAGCCTCTCGTTGCATTTTTTCATGTGGTATCGGCTGTTTGAGAGTAGTTGTTTTTTAAAATGTATTTTATTTAAAAATATATTAAAATAATTTTTTTTATTTTTTTAAATTATTTTTGATATCAACACATTAAAATGATCTGAAAACACTAAAAAAAATAAATTTAAAACAAAAAAAATAAATTTAATCTTTTAAAAAAATATTTATGAAATGTAAAAACAAACATGGTAAAAGTGTGTCGGTGGAGGGGTGGAAATTGAGCTTTAGCATGTTTTTTTCTTCCCTCTCCATAATTGTATTGGCCTCCTAAAATTAAGAGTTCTATTTTTATTTTATTTTTATCAAATTGATTGTTATATATTTTGTTTTATTTTTTTAAATTTCATTATTAGGTATTTTGTTTCATTTTATTTTTATGTCAGATTTGGTTCTTATTCTTTTTATTGCTATTTTGTTTTTAATCTTTTTTAATTGATTTTTTTTTAATTTCATCCCTAAACATTTTGTTTCATTTTATTTTTATATCAAACTTAGTCTTTATTCTTTTAAATGTTATTTGTTTTTTTTATTTTGTTTTTTATTGAATTTATTTTTAATTTCACCCCTTGGTTTTTTTATTGATTAGGGATTTGACTTCGTGATTTTTTTGGGTTTGTCTTCCATAGATTTAGTCTCAACCTCATGACCCATAACATGGATTTTGAAGATTAGCTTGAGTTGTTTTTGGTGCTCGAGTTAACTTCAGTCATTTTTAGGTTCTTTTTTACTATTTTTTCTTAATTTTACTATTTAATATTAGGTTTGTTGGGGATTGAGTTTCATGATTGTTTTTTCATTTTTTTTTCCTGTGAAGTTATCTCAATCTCATATCCTGGGTTGCGAGTTTAGCACGTTAACCCATGTTAACTTGGATATTTTGTTATTGGTTTTTTTTAGATTAGATTGTTTGAAAATTGAGTTTCGTTGTTTTATTTAATTTGTTTTCTACAAGATTATCCTTATCTCACAATCATGTTGTGTATTTGACAAATTGACTTGGGTGGATAAGTTTGTTTTTTTTTTTTAATTTCATCTTTCCATAAAATTATATGTTTATTTTGAGGTTTTGAATTTCAAAAGCAACAACTTGTGGGATTAAGTGTATATTTAGCCTTTTTTATTTTTTAAAAAATATATTTTAAAATATTTATAATTAAAAATACTTTTAAAAAATATTATACATCTCATTAACAATCACATAGTAAAAGTAATTGAAAATCCAAGGCTAGATACTAAATACTCAGGAAAGACTGGGATGCCTCTTTTCTTCACGATATATATCTTAGGAAAATCCTCATTTTCTATTAGCATTGCGATGGTTCAAATGAAGAAAAAAAAGTTGTTCCGAACCAGGACATGCATTATTTAATATAAAGTAAATTGAGAAAGTGAGTTTCTCTCTCGAATATGAAATCTTTTTTTTATTGTGGATTTATTTATTTTTTCCCTATAATCTTTTATGCATTAACTGTAGCTTTTACTGTGATTGATTGCAATCATGACTTCTTTAATATTTAAAGGTCAAAATTAGATGTTTCTTTTAAGAGAAAAATATTTTCCATTCACAAGAATTATTCAAATTTGTAATGTTTGATTATCAAACCAATTATTTTAGTAGAAAACTACTCATGAATTTTTAAGAAACTCCATGGTGATCCCCACAGACTGAACATACTTATTCATAATAATTAGATCTCCTCATGAAATAAGAGAGCCGCAAATTTTTTTAAAAAACTTTTTACTATTGATTTCTATATAAAAATATATATATTTGCCACATTTACATTTTTATTCTAATTATTGAACTCAAATTTTTTAATAAGTATCTCAATTTATTAACCTCAATTAGTAACATGGTCTTTCATTTATTTATTTATTTATTTTTAATATCAATATATTAAAATCATTCAAAAACATCTAAAAATATTAATATAATATTTTTTTTAATGCAAAAACAATGTTAAAAACACTAAACAAGTCGTACCGAAGAAACAAACCCTCGCTAAAATGGAATTGATTGTAATTGACCCAATGATAATATCAATAACACAAACCTTTTTCGGATAAATCGTCAAGTATGGTCAAAATAGGGCGCAACCATTTACCGGTTGGTTAGTAATAAAACGTGAGTCCTCCCTCTGTTCCCAAATCATCCCTCGTCTCTGTCGTAAACGTCTGTCCCTCACTCTCTTCCCTTACCAGGTAAAGCCCTAAACCCTTTCAAGAGAAAAACCCTCTCAACAATAAAAACAAAATGCCAGACCCAATTGAGTCCTACAAACCCTACACCCTAACCCAAACCCTACAAGGCCACAAATCCTCCATCTCCTCCGTCAAATTCTCCTCCGACGGCCGTTTCCTCGGCTCTTCCTCCGCTGACAAAACCATCAAAACCTATTCCCTCTCCCCCTCTAGTCCTCCCACTTCCCCAATCACTCCTCTCCATGACTTCCACGGCCACGAACAAGGCGTCTCCGACCTTGCCTTCTCCTCTGATTCCCGCTTCATTGTCTCTGCCTCCGACGACAAAACCCTCCGCCTCTGGGACGTCACAACTGGGTCCACCATCAAAACCCTTCACGGGCACACCAATTATGTGTTTTGCGTCAGCTTTAACCCAAATTCCAGTATGATTGTTTCGGGTTCTTTTGATGAGACTGTTAGAATTTGGGATGTGAAGAGTGGAAAGTGTTTGAAGGTGTTGCCTGCCCATTCTGATCCAGTTACATGTGTTGATTTTAATAGAGATGGTTCGCTTATTGTATCCAGCAGTTATGATGGCTTGTGTAGGATCTGGGATTCTGGGACTGGTCATTGTATCAAGACTTTGATTGATGATGAAAATCCACCCGTTTCCTTTGTTAAGTTCTCGCCTAATGGAAATTTTATTCTTGTTGGCACTTTGGATAACAATTTGGTATGTCAAAATTCTTCCTTTTTCGTTGTTCTAATATAATAACTGTTGCTTTTGGAACTTGGGAGATTAGTCTTTGTTTTGGAAATTTCAAACATTTGATTAGTAGTAGCTGTTTTCTTCCGAATGATATGTCAATGTAGCTTATACTAGAATTTTCTGCTAATTAGCAGGCTTTCATTTTAAGATATAGAGCCTACTTTTCCCTTCTTTTATGTTTTGTCAATCCATATTGATGAATTCATGTTAGTTTCTGTCTAAATGATTTCTCATGGTGGAGCATTTAGCCGGTTTTCATATAGTTCCTTGCAAATGCAGTCGAAATTGTTGTAAGCATTGTTTTATTTATTCTTTTGTATGGCTGCAGTTCTGCTATCTTGAATAACAGTGTGCAGATAATATATAGCATTGTCATCCTTAACTTTTCACCTCACTTTCTCGTTGTTTTTCCATGTTCTGTGTGCTTCAAATGGAATTTTTTGATGTTACGAAGTTGTCCACATCTTGGGATAGGTTCTAGCTTCCGGAGGCTTTGTAAATAATTTTATATGGAAAATATGCTGAGTAAAAATCACATTAAACTGGGCTCAGTGGTTTTTTTTTTAATTAAAAATAAATCTCATAGATGATTCCTGTTCTTCGCTGAATTCGTATTTGCACATATACCTCGTGTACATTTATTGTTTTACATAGAAGGAAGAATAGTTAGCACATATAAATTTCATTTGATAGCTTATTGTTCTAGAGAATTCATCATTGTAATTTTATTTTTGAGGGTCCAGTCTTTCTATATCTGGTGGTTTTCATTTCTCTGAGATGGTCTGGTCTTCTCACCTGGATTTGCTATATGATACACTTGCAGAGGCTTTGGAATTTTTCAACTGGGAAATTTCTGAAGACATACACTGGGCATGCCAATACAAAATACTGTATTTCGCCTGCCTTTTCCATAACAAATGGAATGTACATTGTTGGCGGTTCTGAGGATAATTGTATGTACTTGTGGGAGCTTCAAAGCAGGAAAATAGTACAGAAATTGGAAGGTCACACTGATACAGTTATATCAGTAGCATGCCATCCCACCCAGAACATGATCGCATCCGGTGCAATAGGCAGTGACAAGACTGTGAAGATCTGGACTCAGGAAAAATGAGGATTTTTTTTCCTCCGCTAGCAGCTGAGGGAAATGTTTTGCTCGATGGCTGAAGCTTCTGCATTTTCCCAGATCCTTATCCTATTGACATGCTTGTAGTTTTGATTCATTTAACTACTGTTCATGTACTCCGAGTATTTGATGGAACTCAGTTGTCAAAACTTTTTATTTATGTAATTATTGTTAATTCCCTCGATTGTTATCACCTGTGAATTTCAATTGTGAGATATAAGCCCACAGCAGGTCAAATTGAGATCCGCTGACCCGGGGCTTTCCCAGGCCGGGTCAGTGTTAATGGACAGGGTCGGATGACTTCGTTGCAGGGTAGTAATCATTTCTTTCATGTGGAGCCAACAGCAGATGGGATATGCTCCGATAACCCTTTGAACATCAGAGCTGTTGAACACGCTCATGCTTAATATTTTATTATTATGGAAGAGAGAGTGTTTTACATCATCTGAGGAGCTGACCGGATTCCGAGTCATCCAAGGCCCCAACATACATCAATCCGAAGTCCCGTCCTGTTAACCATTTCATTACAAGTATATATAAATATTCTATTAATTTTTTATCAATATATTAGGCCATAAATCTTCAATTCCAGTATAATATTTTTTATTTTCAATATTAACATTTCAAAATCTTCAAAAAAAGTAATTTAAAAACTTCAATTCAGGCAGCGAACACTTACTCAGCACCTAGCAAAGATAAAAGGAGGATCTGTTTCTTCCTTCCTGGGGTACTCAAAAGAAGACAAAAACTGTGAGTTGCTTCGTTGGAAACCTTGGTGGGCCAAGTCGCGGGAGCTGAAAGGGTCCCATGTAACCAAAATTTGGTATTTAATTTTAAACAAATTAGAACCTAAAGATTCGGATCCAAAGTATTAAATCTTGATTTACATGATTTTGGGAGGTTTGATTGGAACATTTCAACCAGTTGACACATACGGTATCCGCATGATATATCTGATTATGAAACCTATTAACAATAGGCGATTGATTACCTTGCCAAATGAATTCATCCCGCACACCCGCAATTGTATGATCTACGGACATAGATACATTATAAAAACGTGAAATTATACGAATACAATGACATTACAGTTTTTAAATAATTAGAATATAAATAGTTTACATGACGGGTGCTACACGGTGCAATATTGCAGGTCGAATCAAGGTTTTCTTTAAATATAACAACAGTAAAAAAATATATTTGATAATAAAATTGATAAAAATATCTCTTGATTTATTTTTTATCTAGTTTAAATTTAAAATAAAATTATATAAAAATTATTATAATATAATTCAATCAATTCATCGATCCAAATACAATCTAGATGATTCTTAAAATATATAAAGAAGAAATAAATTGAAGAAAAAGGAATTAAAAAAAAAAATAGCCTCGCTGTTTATACTACCAATGAAGCTACGTTGACTTTCCTTGGATTTTTAGCATATTAAGGCAACATGTGAGGGGAATTTTATTTTTTTTAATTGTTGTATATATTATATAGGAAATTTTATTTTAAAAGTAAATAAAAATCAATTTAATGAATTGTATGTGAAAATATATGAAAGTATAAAATAGAAAAATAAAGATTGTGTTATTTATATTTTTTTATAATTATGAATAAATTTGATTGTTAAAAAATTAAATTATCTGTAAAATGATTATGAAAGGATCAATCCTAATTTCATTTTTTATTTTCAAATTTGAATAGTTCTACTCATATTTTTTTAATATATTA
>Ga0307511_10002834_pt1 | contig 18012 bp, 20 predicted proteins | sample 13_EM_MG_FD_200266 | JGI IMG/M metagenome (GOLD analysis project Ga0307511, IMG submission 200266) | Populus trichocarpa ectomycorrhiza microbial communities from riparian zone in the Pacific Northwest, United States - 13_EM | ecosystem: Host-associated > Plants > Roots > Unclassified | place... | reverse complement strand
TGGTAAAGTCAGAGAATTGTGCACGTCACAGTCGGAGTTGACATACTTCGGTAAGGCAGAACTTCGCCCCCCGACAACTCGAGTTCGCCGCCTGTCCCGTCACTGTTCGGGACAATCTTCTCGACCTTGGCCTTCTTGACAGTTCCCTTTCCGGCCGGGAGGAACTTGTCGTAGTTGAAAAAGTAGTCGTCCATGGCATCTTTCTCTGTGGTGACGGACATACGGGCACCACCAAGCATCCAAATGAGGTAAGGACGAGCCTCAACGACGACGAGGTTGAACTTGGAATGGTCGAGTTCGGTAGAAAGTTCTTTCGCCAGCACGGTGCCAGCACCACCGCCTCCAACGATGACCACGTTCTGCTTTGCGGGAGATTTCGACATGGTAGACTTCTTCAACGGGTGACGGATGTGTGGGGGTTAGAATATGTATGAGACTTGGAGAGGTGTTCGGGAGAGTGGAGAGTGGGTGGGGGGAGGAGAGAGAGGGAAAATAAAAGCGAACTGGGTGCGTTTGAACCATCCTCGACCAGCAACGAGGAGTTATATATAGTCTGAGATTCAGTGGGGATTATCAAGCTTCGCGATTGAGTAGTCACCAAAGAAACGTCATTGGGGATTGGCATGTCATCTCGACCGACACCCAGGTTCATGGTAACAGTAAGCAAAGCGCTTCTGTCGGTTACAGTTGGTGACGCAGTGATGAGTGATCGATCTCTGCGTAAGACGAATTGACACATCCACCCTGCATACGCTCGTCTGCAGAAATTGACCGTTTCCCACGCCGATAATCATCCCTTTCACCCACCATCGTTTCCGACCGATCCTGTTGTACCCAGGATAGACAGCCCATCCACCAACTGTGACCGGGTTTCATCGAGTGACATCTTATTGGCCTTCGCCCTGATCGCGCCTCCATACTATGAGTCTCATGTACCCCACAGATTCTCACTACACCATTCGCCTCACGGGGGTCCAAGAGCTCAGGAGTAGGAAATCAAGAAATGAATCATTTGAACTCTCGCCCAGTCTCGGTCAGCCCTACTCAGAAATTACATGTGTACACGGGTACTCTTGGTTATCTAGTAGTCCTGTATCCCCCGAGTGTCCAGATCAATCTCTATCTTGGCATAGGACAGCCAAAGTTTGTAGGAGTGGCGAGTACACTCCATGGCGAGGTAACTTTTAAATACTACTCCTACCTTCGAGACCTTTCAGAACTACCACCGCCAATGCCAAAACTCACTGATGTGGGTGGTTGGACGGCTCCGGGGGAGCTGGGAGATCTTCGAGAGCTCTCAGCACTGAGGAAAACTTGGGTAAGTGGAATGCAGTTAGTGATTGTGTTAAACTCACCTTTCAATAACAGCAGTTGGGATGCCCACTGGTGCCAACTACGGGCCAAAGGTACCCGGGGTATGACCACAGGTCATGGCCGCTACCCTGGTTTTCGTACGGGGTGGCCAAAGTCACTGACTCTGGAAACTCACGCGTAAGACACCGGTCAATGAAAGGGTTGCAGTGATACTCACCGTAGCCGGTTGTGACTAGAGGACCGGTCGGTGAACCGATCATCGGTCCTGGACGCCAAATCGTGTTCCACTGATTGAAGGTACTGTTGGCCTGTCCGTTGACCTCTTCAGTGGCTGACGTCTGGCCCAGGAATGGCTCCCCAGGAACGGGTGGAGTGGAGTAGTAGAGGTTGGTGCTGTTGTAGTCAGCCATTGAGATTCAATGGGCGGTGTGAGAAGAGAGAAGTGGGGGACTGTCGTGCGCGTAGGATAAACGGCGTCGATTGCGTGAGGAAAAAACCCTCCCTTCAACTCTCCGTAGCTTAAATACGCCTCAGTCAAGTGGCTCTGTCAAACGCAGCCTTTCTGGCCATGAGTTGAGCCACCCGTCATTAATTCATTCATCAACGTGGCGCTCGGAATTGTCCCAAAGCCCTTTTCGCCAAACGGGCTCTTCGCCTTTCACTGATCATGGCACCACGGGCAACAAAAACTGTATCGATGAATAAATAGCTAAAGTTCGAATCAGGTCTTTCAAGATAAAGATCAGCGACACCACCTTGAACTTATCGCGAAGATATAGACGGGAGCCACCCCCATTAACTAGCGCACGACCATCTTAACATTTCCCTGCTCCCACTATCCAATAGATATGGTCCAAGAAACGAAACATTTCTTCAACGATTAAACTTTCGTAGCCCCCGTGCACGACCAATATCATGTTTGGCGGCTATGTGAACTGGCGCGCGTGACGGGCCTAACCTCTGGCTTTGTTCTGGTAGGATCCAGTGGCCATAATTTGTGTGTTCGGACGGTCGACGAGGCGCGATCTTTACACAGTGGCACCTGGCACCGGCTCCATGTCATGTACGAACCGCCGATCGAGATGATGGAATCGAAGGGATTAAGAACGGTGTTCGCGTGTCTCAAAGACTCGTTTCTATTTTAGGTACGCGATTCATAAGCTCTTGGACAAAGGATAATACGAGGGTGCAAACAAACCGATGGTGCAAGAAAGAATCCCTGGGAGGGGCCCATGAGTTTCAAGAGCGTGTCGTGTCTTTCAACCCTCTGGAACGCTTGCACAAACAGTCGCCCATTAGTCCAATACCCCGGATTGAGGGAAACGATCACCAGATGGACGGCCGAGGCGCGTCGGTCTGATAATGGAACCTAGGGGTATTTTCCCGCCAGCCCAGAGGATCTGGTCACCATTCCGGCTCTGAGTTTCCGCACTCTTCACAACCCCAGATCCCAGTCGCGTCGGATCAATATCCATAGGTTGGCCTGGTTGTGCGTTCTGTGCCAGCACTCCCGATTGGTGGATTAGAGGACCAGGGCGACCACCCAAGGTTCGTCATTCGATCCTTGCGATGACCCCACCCCTGGGGCTTGGTCCAATAAGGCTCGTTGAGTTCAGTGTACAATGGAGAGAACCCCGTGAGGTTTCGTTAACCTAGAAGGAGGTGGGGAATCGTTCGCAGATTGTATGATGTGGGGCTGGTCTGGGACGCATAACGCCTCTCCCCCGATTCTACGAATGGAGATGAGTAGCTCGACCCAGAGTCCCCGCAGCTAGGAACGTCGGTGATGAGAGATTTAGGGGAGAAGGAATGGGTTCATCCCAGGGCTTACCGGCCAAGTTTGTCAGGCAACCCCAGAGAGTCGCCGGCGACGACTTCCCACGATGTATCGTCATGAAACCCTAGCAGGCCCTAGCTCGTAGCTATTTCGTCGTTGACAAGTAAACCCAGCAGCGAATGCTGTACAGCTCCTCAGTGGTTAAAGGTGGCGGGTGTACCCCACTGGCCGTTCCGAACTATAGCAGCGCGACGTGGTGACAAGAGGAGAACGAACCAAACCCCGAAGGATCCCGAAATGCCCTTGGTGCCCGCCTCTTTGTCGGAGGACTCGCAAAAAGCGCGGGCGCAGACAAACCCAGGCTGCGGAGCTCCCTACACTGAAGACACAGACGAACTTTGTGCCGTCCAGCGGGAATAGCGTTGAAGAAATGCGATGAGGGTCATGCTTTCAGATTTGGGCATGAGATTTCTGACAGGAACGGTTCCGGCGAACTCCGACTGCCTCGCCAAGCGCCAAAATTACTCGCTGAGGTAAATAATTCGAAAGAACACGGGCTAGATACATCACACAACTGTTACCACCTCCACAGCCTACAGCATCGATGGCTCATCCGAAATTCCTTTCTTGATCTTCAGCAAGATCGCGGTCTTCCAGTTGTCCAGCTTCATGACGTGGTCATATTCTACAACAACCTTTGTGAATCCATCCTGATCATTTGCTTCGATGGCATCTGCGAGGAATCCCAGGAACTTGCATTCGCGTGTCGACGAGAAGGTATTGTCCTGGCCGGTGTAGCGGGTGATGTTCCTTCGGCATCCCACGGTGTCCTACCCGGGAGTTAGGTTGTACAGAAGCGCCGAGCATTAGGAACGCACCCCCATCGCCAAAGCACAGAGACCAGAGCGTAACCAGTAATCCTTCACGCTGTACTTGGTCAGGTTAGATCCCAGCGATCCATTTGCCACCTGGTCGTAACGAGCGATCGCAGCAGGGTAGTTCCCGAGTTCGGCGTGGAGATCAGCAGCATCCTTGAAGCAAGCATTCGCCGTCCTACGAGGGGAACTTTGAGTGAACAACATCGCAGTGTGGCCCGGATGAAAACGTACGCAGTGGCATCCTCCTGCGCATACCACTCCCCAGCCCGCTCGTAACTCTTGCACCCCTTGTCCAGGTCCTGCTTCTCCTGGATCCAGATTTGTGCGATTTCCTTCTCGCGGTCAGCAGCCTGCCTGAAACGGCCAGCTTGTGTGAGGAAAGTGACGGTGTTGGAAAGCGCAGCAATGGCCACTGTGCGCGAGTTTAGCCGACGAAAGCACCGACACCCGAACACTACTCACAGTCGGGGTATCCACGCTTGTATGCCTTAGCAGCGTTCCACCAAGCATTAGCAGCCTCATTTGTCTCCTTGGCATTCTCTCTGCACTCGGCCTCCCGTGAGTGAGCGTCACCCGCCTCCTTGAAGAGCTTGTCGATCTTGAAAGCGTTTGCGGCTTGTTGGAAGAGGTCCCCTGCCTCTTCCCACTTGGAATTGTTGGATGTAAACCAGCCCCCTGATGAGGCAGCCCTCTTGTCTGCCTTTTCTAAGAGTATTTGGCCAGCCGATTTCTGAGGAGCCATGATGGTTAAGGGTGAGTTAGTGATCACGGCGCTTTCGGCCCCATCCCCTCCACAGATCGGATTGCCGGTCAGTGTCACAGTGTGGCCAGCACTGCCAGGAGCCGTTCCCCTATCTCGAAATCATCTCTACTCCTCCAGAACGCGGGTTTTTCAAAGTGGCCATCGACGCAGCCGTGGCGGTGAACTGCGGAACCACAGCTGACGGCGGAAGGTGCTTGTGCGATGACGTCGTACAGATACCATCGGCCGGAGAAACGGCGTGGCTCTTCTGCTCACCCAAAGAACCTTTCCTTGTGTTTTCCTACCGCAAATGTAGCGCATAACGTAGTCCCCGGGGTTGTAGCGCGGTAGCCCCATCAATCGAATTCGCTTAGATCGTCCGGGTGATCACAAAATTGGACGCTTGGTTCGCATTCACCCAGTCCTCGACCGAGCACCGAGCCCACACTTATCACCCTACAACCACTTGCTCTCAAGCCATAACCCCAAACCGACCCTTTCCCGCCCTAACCCTCCTTCGAACCTATTATCTCCAGTCTCCTCGGCAATGCCTCTGAACGTCGGCGAGCTCCGCCGGTTATCCGATCTCCATCCAAAGCCCAGGGCTATCCAGTTCCAGTACGGAACTGCTGGGTTCAGGACAGTGTGAGGACCCATCTCGTCCCTAAGTGTATCAATCAAATAATGCCGTTACAGTGGTAGCATTCTCGACTCAACACTTTTTCGAGTTGGTGTCCTCGCCGCGTTGAGGAGCAAGAGGCTCGATGGAAAGACTATCGGTGTTATGGTCACCGCTTCACACAACCCCGAGGCGGTACGTTCCATGACTTCTGATGTTAAATGGCTTTGGGTCATAACTCAAGGGACCGACGTAGGATAACGGTGTCAAACTCGTCGATCCGCGCGGAGAGATGTTGGAGAACGCTTGGGAGGGTCATGCCACTACCCTCGCCAACGCTCCCAGTACTTCCGCGTTCATCGAGGCGGTCGAGAACCTCGTTAGGGTCGCCAAAATCGATTTTAACAAGCCTTCCAGGGTCGTGTATGCCCGCGACACCAGACCATCTGGCGCCTCGCTCGTTCGTGCTTTGGAGGATGGCTTCAAAGCTATCGGTGCCGAAACCAGAGACGCTGGTATTACCACAACCCCTGTCCTCCATTACCTTGTGAGAGCGATCAATACCAAAGGCACCAAGGACGAGTACGGACCGGACACCGAAGAAGGTTACGTGACCAAACTTACGACCGCGTTCAAGAAACTTGTCGTACGTCGATCGATACATTCGGGGATTACACGCCGTTTATATTCACTACCTCACAGGCCGGCAAAGCCGCTTTACCGCCCCTGGTTATAGATTGCGCTAATGGCGTCGGTGCGTTGGCGTTGGAGAAGTTTATACCCGCCCTCGGCACTAGTCTTACCCTTCTCCCCGTCAACGACGCCATTTCCACCCCCGGCGCCTTGAACAACGCCTGTGGTGCGGATTATGTCAAGACCCAACAGAAGCTGCCGGCCTCCCTCGAGTCGCATCTTCGTCCCGGTCAAAGGGGATGTAGTTTCGACGGTGACGCAGATCGATTGATGTACTTCTACCTGGACGAACGAGGACGATTCCGGATGCTCGATGGAGATAAGATAGCCTCTTTGGTTGCGGCTTTCATCGTGGAACTTGTCAAATCTGCCGGTCTCGAGGACAAGATCAAGGTTGGAGTTGTCCAGACCGCCTACGCCAACGGTGCTTCGACGAAGTATCTGTCCGAGGTAAGCCTGTTACCTCCGATTGAAGACTCTTTCTGACTCCATGTCAGCGTTTGCCAGTGAAATGTGTTCCAACTGGAGTCAAGCACCTTCATCACGCCGCAGAGCATTATGACGTTGGCGTTTACTTTGAAGCGAACGGTCATGGAACGGTATTGTTCTCCCCAGAGACGCAACAGGCCATGCGCGAACACCAGCCAGCAATCCCTGCGCAGCTCACAGCTCTGACCCACCTCTTGAACCTGAACGATCTGATCAACCAGACCGTCGGTGACGCCACCTCGGACATGTTGCTCGTCGAGGTGGTTCTTGCCCACAAATCGTACAGTGGGGTGGAGTGGGATTCGCTGTACGTCGACTTACCCAACCGACTTGTCAAGGTCAAGGTCGCGAACCGGAACGTGTTCAAGACTGAGGACGCGGAACGAAGGCTGACCAGCCCTCCCATGTTGCAAGCCAAGATCGACGATTTGGTACGGAAATATGAAGATGGTCGGTCCTTTGTCCGACCCAGTGGCACGGAGGATGTTGTCAGAGTGTACGCAGAAGCGCGCGCAAAGTCGCAGGCTGATGGTAAGCGAGTTCCACCCACTCGCCGTGATGTCTCCCTGACCCATACATTTAGATCTGGCATTCAGGGTCGCTGGCTTGGTTTATGACGAGGTCGGTGGCGACCCGGCCCAGCGTCCTCGAGAGTTTTTGTAAACAAATGAAGCACAACTGTGTATGTACGTTAGTGAGATTGAACCGGATTAGACTCTTTGGGAACGCAGTGTCGTTGCTGCGCAGGAGGCTAAATCGTCAACGATGATCCGGGAAACGAAGGAACAGCTCTCGTAAGATTTATATATTCGCATAAAATATTTGTGCGTGGATATCAAAGTGGTAGGGGGGATCGCCGCATGGGGGAGCGGAGACAAAGGGTACACGATATCCAGTGCAGACCAACGCTCCGACGGCCCTCCACCGGCCCTCCTTCATTCAGGACGTAGGGGTTTAGAAGAGCCGCTGCTATGTGTTTTAATGATTTCGACCCCATCTTTTGCAACGAGCACGCAACAAGACGTCAAACAATTGCACAAATCCGAACACTCTTGCGAGCAAACCACCAGCAATGTGCCGGTTCGTAATCTACAAAGGGACTGCCCCAGTCCAGCTCTCACATGTTAGTTCCAACCCATACCGTCGCATTGCAGTCGTCAACGCTCACTCATCACCCTCTGTAGCTGCTCACCAGACCGTGCCACTCAATCGTCAATCAAGCGTTCGGACCTCGTTTGCGTCTTGATCCCAGGCGGCCCATTAATGGAGATGGTTTCGGTGTTGGGTGGTATGACTCGGTCTACGACGAAGAGCTGGGGGTTCAGCCGTGCATTTTCACGTCTTCAACGCCCGTGAGTAGTATGACCCGTCCTCTTTCGAGACCTTCGGCGGGCTTTTTCGACGTCTAGTTGCGGTGGCTGACTCGATGGCGTGCTTCAGGCTTGGAACAACGCAAACCTCGTTCGCTTAGCGGAGAAGATCAAATCCCCACTCGTATTGTGAGTGCGACGGTCATTTCTGACTTTGATTGTTCCCGTTGGGCGGCTATGGCTGACATCAGACGTGGATGCGGTCGTGTGCGCTCGCAGCGGACACGTTAGGGCGACGACTTCCGGATCACTCTCACTGGACAACTGCCACCCTTTTGGGTATGGAAAACTTATGGTAGGTCCATTCGGCACTGGTGTTTGACTCGTCTGAGGTGGCCCCCAGTGGATGCATAACGGAGAGATCGCTGGATTTGCGAGGATAAAACGGAAGCTTCAAGCAGGTCTGTCGGACGAGATCTTCAACAGCGTTAAAGGAAACACCGGTAGGCGACATTCGACAACCGGCGTTGTTCCCTGTTAATGTCACTTCACCAGATTCAGAATGGTCTTTTGCCTTGTTTCTCTCAAAGGTGGGTCTGGCGCTCCGTTGTGAGGAAGCAAGCTAAGCATAGGGTATGACAGCTCCCAGATCCGAACGCCAATTCATTCACTTTCCACACCCTGAAGGATGCGATGCTAGCGACCATCGCCGCGATCAATAAGTTCCACGAGGACGAGGGAATAACGGAGGCGAGTCTATCGGCGAATTGGTCATATTTGGCGCACGCTTACCTCCCTTGTCCGTACCCGTAGCCGAGTCTCATGAATTTCGGTGTCACGGATGGAGAAAGTGTCGTCGCGACTCGGTATATCTCAAGTCGTAAGGATGCAGCTGCGTCCCTGGTGTGTACAGCTGCATTCGCGCTGGCCTGTCACTGATAACTGACGGCCGGTCACAGTGGTTCTCATCGGGCACATCGTTCAGCGAATACGCGCCAGGGGGTCACTACAAGATGTTTAAGGAGGACAAACGAGAGAACATCATCATGGTGGCCAGCGAACCACTAACGTTTGAGAAAGGTCAGTCAGGTGCAGAACTTACTTTTATCTTCATGTTCCTGACTTCTTGTCAGCCGATTGGATGGAGATCAAGACAAACAACATGATCGTTCTCACACCAAAGATGAACGTCCTGCTTATACCGATAATCGACAAGTTCTACGTCTACCCGGCCGACCCGGAGTCTCTGAATCGGGGGACGGATTTCGCTGCTGGTAAGGGACTCTTCAGTGAGCGATGGAAGGTCGAAATCCCGGGAACCCCTGCCCCCAACTCGACGACCCCGCAGCCTGTCTCACCGGTTTGATGCACGACTCCCCCCACGTATTTCTGGCACTTATCCCTTATCCTCTCATCCTTTCTTGGTACTCCTAATCCACACAAACTATTTATTCTGAGATACACCCACCCTGTAGATATGTATCCTTCGGGAGCAAAAGTCGTAAGCAAACGTAGGTACATAATGTGTAGTACTAAGTGGTCATCAAACAACGTTCATCATCTGTCAATCCTGGGTAGCTAAGGGTCCCACAACATCAATGGTATACACACAGGGTCAACTTGCAGAGAGCAAGAAGTGGTTAGAGTAGAGGGTTCAAACTGGGGGTTCTAGAGACTCCTGAATGGTTCCCTCCCGTCCTCGGTTGGACAGGGAGCGACTTGCTTCGTCCAGCGCGCTCGTGACTACTCATCATCAGTACGCACGAAATGCGTCTAGGATACGTCACCCACCTTTAGCCTGGTAACGTCCTTCGTGGAGCTCGAGTTGTTCAAACGTCAACCGGAGGCGTTCTTCCTGATGGCGAACAGCTTCCTCAGCCTCAGCAAGTTTCTGCTGTTCCAATTTGACCCGCTCCGCATCAAGCCTAATACGATCCTTTATCTCAAACACATTACGATGGAAATCCTGTAAGAGAATGAGCTCTTCCTTATGAGCGATCCTTGCAGCATCGAGTTCCTCGCCTAATGCGGCGTTCAGAATTGCGAACCTATGCGAATAATCAGGCAAAACATACCGGCATACATAATCTCTTCTACCGCGGTGGTGTATCTTGTCTTTCCTTCTTGGAATGCCCAAGACACAGTTTTCAGGCTTGAGCGACTATTTGAACGTTTCAAGCTGCTCCTCTTCCTCACCAGTTGTGGTCGCTCCAGGAAACCTTCGGCCGGATGTGGTACAGGCATCGGAAGTGTAGGTTCTGCTTCTGGCATTGTCAAGGAAGGTTCACTTGGGGGAACTACGTCGATGGGCGGGATTTGATCGTGAGGGTTGGGCATATGGCCAGCGAATTGATCGCGTAGCTCAGAGAGGGTACTTTCACGAGGTCGGTATGGCACAGGCATTGGATCAGGAGAAAAGACGTCGGGACGGGAAGCGATATCTGTGTCCGAGATCCATGGTATTCTGCCTGGGATTGCCTCGTGATGTTCGATGTGTACGAAGGATTCCGCCGGAACCGATGGAAGAGTCTTCTCCTGCTCGTCGTCGGAGAAGTAGGATCGTTCCGTCTGTTCTGTTTGTTCTGTTTGCCCTGGGTAATGACTGTCTTCTGCGTAGCTGAGTGCGGATCGGGAGGATTGACGGCTAACGGTTGGTTCGACGGCGCGTTGTTTCCCACTCCTCCGAGTACCGTGTGAGTGCCTGGACTGTCCATGCGGTTTGCGAGCCTTCTGGACGAAGGATGGTGGGACGTTGTTCGTTTCGTGCCTGTTCCTGTACCATTTCTCGAGTTCCTATAACCCGATTCGATGATTGCTCGACCACTTTGCAGAAACGAACATGCCTTGAGAGTAAATTCAGGAGGAGCATGAAGAGTGCGAAGTGACTCTCTGCCATGTGCGGGGCTGAGGCGAGCCAGGCGTCTACACTTCCCTATTGTTGATTGTTCAAGTTGGGGTGAACGCGTAGAAGGCATGAATCCTTACTTATCATACGATCCTTGAGGTGCCTGACGTGTATCAAATGTTCCAAGGATGCCGCTGCTCCCTTAGAGAGTTCCACCTGCTCTTGACTCAGTAGATAGGCATACACCTTGGAGGTTCTCGGGGGAAGAAGCACTGGAGGCCCGGGATCAGTCGTTGGGGATGAAACCATCAGTATTTGCTTGCCTTTGAGTTCGTTCGGGGTGTCTGTACATTGAAGGTATCTCCAGCCATGTTGAGTGCTCGCGTCTGGCGGTTCCAGTTGGCCTCGAACGGGGCTTTGTTGGAAATATTGAAGCGGATTTGCCATTATTTCTCTCAAGGGCTTCCTGAAGCCTACGCGTGCGGTGTAAGAATCACGCTGAAGACGAGGAACGTGTTCTGACCTTGACCTGGCCACACGGCAGATCGAGAGAGAGGTTGTGTCCGGCGAGCCCATACCCGGATCGAGCAGTCGTCGGGTTATCACAAGCCGTGTCCCCCATACCCACCACAACACACATCCACTCGGTTTTCTGACACACGACTGGCGTAAACGTCCACAAACGTCCCCTGGGTCTCGTTCGCGCACATTCCGGTGATGTCGTCGGCCTTGGCAAGATATGAGGCATTTCTCGTAAACAATGTTTCCGTCATCTCAAGTCTCGAGTCTTCACTCCGTTCCGTGACGTGGATTCTGCCAGGAAGGTTCAAGGATGCTGAACTCGCGTCGGAAGCATGTGCGTACTCTAACCCGTGGCCCAGAATACCGCCTGATTTTCGTGCTAGTGGCCGCGTTGCTGAACACGACAAGCCTGTACCATGACAGCTTGCTCAACGAGGTCATGCAGTCAGATCCCAAATACAAGCCCCTTATCCCATCCTCTCCCCACTCTCGATATACCCGCGCATGGGCCAAAAAGGACTTGAGGTACAAGTGGTTCGCACGAACCCTCGAAGTCCTTCGTTACCTCGAGCTGTTGATCGAAATGGGCTTGAGACGGAAAACCTCCGACAGGACCCGTTGGAGAGTTGTGACCCTTATCGAATGCGTCAAGTACGTCTTCAGCTTTTATCTGTGCTATACCATCCTCTGTCTCGGATCCTTATCCTTATCCCCGGATCACTAGGGCAATTTTACGTTTCGCGCTTCTGCGTATCACGAGGCGTCCTTTGGTCGGCCCCCCAGTGCCCGAAAGAGACTTCGACATCGCGTCTCTCCCACCCCCTTCCAATTCTTCGTCCCCAACTCTGGCGCCTTCCTCGCCCTCCGTATCCCCACCCCAGACCCCGGACCACCTGAAGAATAACCATGTTCCGCTACAACCCCACTACCTCCTCACCCCGCCACCACCCCCTGCCACAGCTGCCTCACCTGTAGACGACTTTTTGCTCCCGAAGGCTCTCTCTACTTCGTCCGTGAAAGCGCCGTTTGCACTCGTAAAGCCTTTGTCTAGTCCCAGAGACTGGCTTGTCGAATCTTTGTATATCTTGCGACCCCTCATCTATGGTAAGAGATTCCCCAACGGCCTAGGGCTGGACTTCACTCATCACCTCCGAAGCTATTATGTTGTCTCGTGACCAACACACCAACAATCCGCTAGTGACTTCGATTGCATTGGAGATTGTTTCGCGAAACCTTCGGCGAAAGACATCTGCCACTTCGTCATTGGAGCGATCAGAGTACGCCAGGAGAGACAGAGACATTCTGTGGTATTTATTCCGGGGTGCCATTTGGCGCAGCTTCACAAGGTATTGGGCCCGCTTTGATTACCCAACACACGAGTAATCTAATCCTCGGACTCTAGACCCAAACTGGATGCAGTGGCGGACAGGACTGCTAACATACCCCTTCTTGGTATAGCGAGTGCGTTTTTGAAAGACTGGATGCCTTTAATCGACGAGTATTATTATTGTGCGTCTGATCTGATTCTCCTCCGCGATGGATATCTGACGATAGAAATTTCCAGACACTTCTTCTTAGCTCAGACTGTTACTTCTGTTACGGTTTCCGGCTCTGTATATGTAATGCATCTTGGTCTCACACATGTTCCTTGTGGCCAACTGGCGTCCCCGTGTCATGCCATCATATCACCATGAGTGACATTTTTTTTCGTATGATCCCTTATTCATTGGGCCTTGTGTCTGTTCCTGGGGTTGACACTCAGGTTCCACCACGGAGAGTATATAAGTGAGTTGGATCTGTCTCTCCGGTCTTTCGTTTTCTACCCAACTGCTCCCCCTCGTCCAAAAGTACCATGTCCCAGTCCCAGACCACACTCCCCTCCATCCGTAGGATCGTCACTGCCCACGATAGCAATGGTAAAGAGATCATACGCAGCGACACCTCCATGCCCGTACAGGTTGAGAAACCCCCCGCGAAAGTACTCCCCAAGTGCTCACCACATGGCGCCTTGACAGATTATCCCTCAATATAACGTCGCTCTTGGAAAGATATGGGTTACTGACTGCTTTCCCTCCAACGACAACAACACCGAGTTAGTTCTCTCTTGCTCTCTGCACGCCTGTACGTGGGGGACTAACGCGTAAAACACCTTGCAGTATAGATGGAGCGAAAAGGGATATAACTGGGATATCCGCTCCTCAAAACGCTACTTGCCTTTTTACCGACCTCGGACCCGGGCAAGAGGTTGTGATGGTGGGTCACTTGTCTCCGGAGTCGCGTGTTCCCGACCCGAACTCAAAGTGGTTGTTCCCGCCGGCAGCATCGCACTTCTACGATTGACCTTAATGTACTATGTAAGCATACACCCACCCACCCTACCCGCGGTTGCTATTCGAGCTAGGGCGTGAAGATTTTCTTACCAACTCCCCTTGTTCTCACAGTATCCGGAGAAGTCGTCTTGGTTTTCCCGGATGGTACCGAGACGCACCTCAAAAACCCCGGCGACACCGTCGTCCAAAGGGGTACGAATCACGGATGGAAGAACCCCGGGAAATCCTGGACACGCTGGATGACGTTCGTCATTGATGCGGCCCCGGCGATAGTGAATGGACGAGAACTCGCGGACGTCCCTTCCACGCCCTAGGGCGCCCAAACTAAGACACCCGTACCCCGATCCCGGTCTCAGATGCCCTACGGTAGAATCAGATTAGCACTTTGGTTTGTGACAATGGATATAAAAACTCTAGAAGGCTCCTAGCTCTCACATCGGGGGTCGCGATTCTGAATGCAACGAGCTTGTATTGCGTTAGGAGAATTCTCTGAGCTAGTGGGGTCGAGGCCGCCTAGAAACTGTAAGAAACGTATTGACATGGACAGGCGACCCAGATGGAGCAATCATTCAAGCTAGAAGAGGGTCCCAGGTTTTAATGCTCCATTTGGCAAAGAGATCTCTCCATTCCAACCTACATATTTACCCACGTACCCTACCGCGACTACTTCAAGGGCCCCCACACGTAATGGCTCTCGCTCGTAAAACTTTGTACATCTCACTCTCAGCTCTGAAAACCTCCCAGGTACCCGCTTTATGTACACAGGGAATTTAATCGCACCTTTTTCGAAACCTCGTGGACTCTGCTAGTCGAAGGACTGGAAACTGACGCTAGTACAAACTGGCCACACACTTAATCCTTCGGTGCCACACAGAAAATTTCCCAAGTGCAAAGGATGGGTGCGTGGTGATCTCAATACGCAACTCTCCGCGGACCCGTCGCACATTGAAAGAATGGGGGGAGGAGGAAACCCCACCCCAGAACCCAAACACACCCTTCCCGCCTTGGCCCGTATGGTGAGCGCCTCCCCACAAAACGGTGGGATATCGAGCGCCTTTGGTCTCAATCGGAATGATACAGGTCTCACAGTTCAGGCTCTCGTTCGATCGGCCTTTCAACTCATTACTCCACGACTCGCCGCTTTTTCATCAGCAATCTGATGTCCCCATTGAACGCCGTAGAGGAATGGCGCGTGTCTGCCAAGTGTGTCGGCGTCAACCGTTCTTCGACCCGGCTGGCATGCCCCGTTTCGCGACAGCAGCCGCCTTGCCCTCTAGAATTCAAATCCACGTATGTCACCCGAGACTAGACGGTTTGAGGTTCACCATCATCCACTCCTACCCAACGTGGACACCCCCCAGTCAAACGGAGGGGAGCTGAATGGTATTTCTGGCGGACAGCACGGACTTGGAATATCTCCGCCGCGCAGTTGGCCCTGTCGTGGAAAAATTGTGCCGCGGAATGAAAAGTCAGTCGTACGGCAGGCCTGCTTTCCACCCTAGTACTAATTCGGTCGGAAGCCCCGCCCGTCGCGCAAGCGGGCGACAACCAACACACAGGGGTCAAGCAGCGCCCGACGTATTTACGCTGTCATATTGCCTCAACCCTGGTCTGTTCTCCCAAGATGAGAACCTCGGCGCCTCGATTTATGGAGATAGGAGGGTACCCACCCTAGGACGGATGATGGTTACCACCGAGCTCTAGCGTGCCCGACGCTAATTACAAGATTAGATTTATCCACGGTTGACTTCGGACTATTTGGACCTGTCTACTTCATCACCCGGGCCTCTTCCCCCTCCCTGACCCAGTGTGGCTCAAGTGGAAGTGCCGTGAAAGGTGTGCCAAGTTCCTCGAGCTAACTCCGTGGGACGTTCAATACCACACTTATCTTTTACAGCTCCCACCGACTTCCATTGGTAACGGCATTTACGGGAGAACCGTTAGGTCCCCCAACCGACGGAACACCGGTCTGAACCCCTTTCAACCCTGCACCGATTGCGTTACGTGCTGCAATTGGAATCGGGGTGCTCAACACTCGACTTCATACTGCTTCACGACGGTGATGGGTCGGGGGTGACGACGAGGATTGGTCGATACTTATGAGTGGCGCCGAGGTGCACGCCTGGGGAGAGGTTTAATCAATTGACCCACGAGGTGGCCGTATTCACCACCTCCAGACCCTCGAATCTCCCTCGAACATGGCGATCTGTTTACTGAATCCAGTAGGTTCCGATAAACCAAATATGCTTAGACCAGTTTCATGATCGGCACCAGCGCGAAGTCTGACCTCCAGGGCTTTATCCCCAGCTGGGTAACGTTTGGTCCGACAGCACCATTCATTCCAGCTCGCGCCAACCGGATTAAGGGTTGATCGTACACGCTTTGCAGCAAATTGGCATTCACAAGGACGGGACCGAAAATTATGGCCCGGTCCCAGAGGACCATATATGCACCCGAATCGAGGCATTGGCCGGAAAACCGTCCAATGACCCTCTTTATCCCCTCCAATTTCTTCGAAGATGTCAAGGTGTAAGATAAGGATTCACGCGAAGGCCTGGGCCAAAGCATTCGCCGCGTCTGTCACGAGCTCCTTACCGAGTTGCAGTACCCTGGATGTGCATTAGCTGGCTGACATCCAATCGAGATAACAGTAACTCCACCCACCCTGAACAGACCCAGGAATCGCATCGACCCCATCAGCTGGGAATGATAGACAGTGTTGAGGCTTGCTTACCGTCCATTGCCAAAATTGCGTGTGGGGCATTCGGATAGACCACAACTTCTACCTTCTTACCGAGCCTCCTTAACTTCTCCCCGTAGAAAACGCCTTCGTCTCGCAGAATATCGCGTTCGCACACTCCAATCCAAGCATTTGGAACCTTCTGGAAAGTCTCGTCCGGCGCAAACATTGGTGAGTTGTCCCACTTAGTCCGGTCTGCCTCGTTGGGCAAGTAGAAGTTACGGAACCATAACATGCGGTCAGGAACGAGACCGCAGGTCTTGATATTCTCCGACCAGGACGGGTAGGCGTTTCCCGTTGAAGAGGCCGTGTTGTCGGTGACTGGGACGACCAATAGCTGGAAGATCAGTGGAACGGGTGGGGTCATGAGAGCCGCCTTGTGCGTGAGTACCGCCGCGAGATTGCCGCCGCTTTACTCCGAACGTAAACTTCGGGACGCCGGAGAAGCTGCGTATACACTCACCTTGAAGAGCCCCCCACAGCGATTTTCCTTATATCCGCTCTTATGGTTTTAACGTTCGTTAGCACCCATTCCAGGGATTCTATTGCGTCCTCAACGGCGGCGGGATATGGATCTTCCGGGGCGAGTCGATAGTCAACGGAAACAACGACGCAGTTTGCCCCTGATGTACGGTGTCAACACGTTATTACCTGCCAGGAGACCACTTACGTTTACACATGTTGCTAGAGAAGGAATTCTCCGTTGAGATGTCGCCCAGCGTCCACCCCCCTGCAACGGCAAGCATGTAATCTCAGGCTCCGTGTAATCTCGGGCTCCCATAAACGAGATCCGTCATCGCTCACCTCCATGGAAGAATATAAACACCGGCCACCCATCTGCAGGAGGTTCACCCTCTGGGGTGAACACCCGAATCTTGCATTTGCTCAGGTTGTAATCGGCGATAGACCCAACAGGGAGCGGGTCGGATGTACCAATAACGGCCGGTGTGTCTCGGGTGGCCGGCGACCACGGAATCTGATCCGCTCGGGGCCTGTAGAGCAGGTTCGTTTTGTGAAATCTGACGTATTCAGCGTCAAGCTTGCGCTCAAACTCTGGGTCGATGGGTTGCCAGATCTTCTCCGTCTCTGCCGCCATACCTGACTGAAAGACGATGTTTGGAGAGTGTTATCGCAGGAAGTTCTGATTATCCTGATGCGACCTGAGACCAATCAAACTCATGAAGGGCGGAGAACGCCGCGACCAATATCAGATACAGAGTGAGCATCGGATACTCAATTCTGGGAGGCCAACTGATCGGCTGCATTAAGGCACACGTGGTTATCATTCCGGCAGCCCGGCAGCCAGCACGGCAGAGCGCGGCACGATAAGATTGACTGCATCCACCCCGCACCTGCCTCCACCATTCGGCCATGCAGACACTATCTTCCAGATATCTCCTTGACTTGCCAGACAAGAAAGCCCTGAACGATGCATTCGTCGGAAAGCCGATTGCTTCTTTGCGGACCCCAGCATTGGTCGTTGACAGAGCAACCTTTGCCGCGAATTGTACGCGGATGCACCAGAATGTGACTAACTGGGGTGCTGATTTCAGAGCCCATATTAAGACACATAAGGTGCGCCCATAAACCGGCTGTATTCGGCCAGATTTCTTGACGTTCGCCTCTCTCGAAGACCGTGGAGGGTACAAAACTCCAGTTGGTTTCAGAAGGGGGCCGGACATACTCTATCGTCGTCTCGACACTGATGGAGGCATGGAAAGTCGTAGATGGCGGTCTGGTGTCAGATGGGATC
>Ga0307511_10002833_pt1 | contig 18013 bp, 17 predicted proteins | sample 13_EM_MG_FD_200266 | JGI IMG/M metagenome (GOLD analysis project Ga0307511, IMG submission 200266) | Populus trichocarpa ectomycorrhiza microbial communities from riparian zone in the Pacific Northwest, United States - 13_EM | ecosystem: Host-associated > Plants > Roots > Unclassified | place... | reverse complement strand
GAGGAGCGGAGCCAACCAACTGTACTGGGGATGGCGAGGGCAAACGTCGGGATAGGGGCATCGGTTGAACCATGACAGATATATGGTGGGAGTCGTATAATTTTTTCAGAGCGTCGCCGGAGACGTTAAGAGATGCAGGAACCGCCGGGGAAAGGAGGGTAGTAGTGTGAGGCGAACACGTGACACGTGGGAACATCGTGGCAGACTTTGCAGGACGGAAGGGGACGGGGGTATATGAGAGAGCGCCCGCCGCCTCGCTCATCCTATGCTGCACCAAGTCGTGAATCAGCGGGTCCTCAGCGTACAATCCCACGTCACCTACGGATTTATAGGTAATAAGGCCGCCGAATTCCCTCTGCGGTGTCTGGCTTACGATGCCGATGTACGTAGCCGAAGTTCCCGAGATAAAACAAGGACATTCGCGTTGACCGGAACTCGGGACTTCGGCTTCGGAGTTGGATCAAGTCCTCCGGATAATAGGAGAAAAACGACTTTTTGATCCACCCAGATTGCCTACAGGCAAGTCTGTTCCATGGCAGGTGTATGGAATCCAGCACACATTCTACTGCAGGTTACGTACATGGCCCAGGAAGTCGCAGCGAGATTCTGAAAGCGTCACCCAAAATATGTATACCTCTTAGATAGTAAGCCTCCCCAAATCCTGTCAAACGTTGCCGCTGAACGGAAAAGTTGACCTCGGCCGTCGTGGGCGGTTCGGGCATTCTGCACCTCTCATCCAATGTGGTCTCGATATACCGAGCGATGCTCCGGCTCTCCACCGTAATCACCCCGAACTAGTTCGAGGTCGAGTGAACGCTTGAACATCCGTCTAACGCCGCCTCCGCTATGATCTTGTCGACGGATATCGTGGACCAGCAGTCGCTGCGCGACGCGATCAGGAAGTTGCGCGAGGAACACCGGGTCCCGAACGTCGTTATCAGCTCCATCCAAATGAAACCTTGGCTCTCAGGGTTTCTACCGGAGGAGATGCCTAAGGGGCAGCCGGCGGATCTATTGTGCATCTCTTTGTCGAGAAGTGAACTTGAGAAGGGCTCGATTGCTCACGCGTGTAGGGTTCCCCTCATTCACGGATACTTCTGGAGAGTTGTGGGAATCTTCTCTCACCTTGGGCCATTTCGATCCTGATGGAAAATCGCCATTACAAGATGCCATCGGAAAGGCGTTCAATGACGGGAACAGACGCAATCGCAGAGTTAACCGAGGTTTACACGCAGACTCTAGATGGAGCGGATAGACCGAGTGCAGACGACGAACTGGACGAGAAGGAGCGACGCATGTATCGAGCACGGGAGAGGGAGCTCAGGTCCAGGCCCAGGGTCAAGACATCATTCGGAGTAAAGGTCTGAGCTTGTCTGAGACGCGAGATGAAAGCGTGGGAAACATTTTGGCAGGTAATACAGGAAAGAATTCAAACTCCGTAGTCAGCCCTCCGGCTGCGATTTTGGGGAGAAAAAACGGGGCGCAGAGATGGCATAAAATACGGGATATAACATACAGATGGCAACAGAATGGGTTGCCGCTACGATAATCGCTCGCAACAATCGTGGGGCTGAGAACTTGGAGGCTGAAAATTGAGAATTGAATCACGTCCATGACGCAAGTGCAAAGCCACTCACCGGAGAGCCGTCATGAAAACCGACATTAATCCCCTTCGTCACTGCTATCCATGTCGTCGCTCACTAAAGTGGCGCTGGGACTACATTCAACATGCGGGACGTGCTGCTTGAGCTGCAACGCGACGGCCCGCACGAATATATCTCGACTAACGATCCTAACAGACTTGAGTTTCACCAGCATCGACGCCCTCGTTTCCACCATTCTTATCATACGCCAGATATCGAATTTTCCCCCCTCAATACTGGCGTCAAAGGTAAGTTCCTCCAACTTTGGGCACATGTTGACGTCGTCCAAGTAGGGGATGAAACGGGATAGATTTTCGCAGTGAGAAATTGTGAGGGCGCGTAGGCGTTTCATAGGATAAAGTACCCGATAAACAACACACCTGCCCTGCTGCATTAGGTCACCGCCGACGAGTTTCAGCCGTTCGACCTTCTGGGGGTCTAGCTGGGCCAGAGATTCAAGCACCCGACAGGTGATGGCTCGGGGGATTGCAGGAATTACGCTGATTCGCCCGTTCGGTCCACCGAATCGTATGCCCGGACAGTTTTCTCTAACGTGCACGTCGATCCTGAAGTCGGAGATTTCCCAAAGGCTACCGAGAGACCTGAGGGGGTCGAGGGCGTCCACGGCCAGCTTCGCGCCAACCGGAATCATCAGGTGGTCGAGGAAGAGGGAAGGGGATGCACCCCCGAGGATTTCCATCCTCTTGAGGCACCCCAATGTCACTAATCGTCCCCTTTGAGAGTCAAAGATTGGGGTTGCGAAGTGGAGTCGGATATCGCAAAGGCGAGGGGCGCTTTCAAAAAAGTCGAGAAGACGCCCAACGGAGGAATCGCCAGACATTGTGTAACTCAGCGTGAACGACGTGAGATTGACCATGTTCCTCCACGGTAACTCCGTGCGGACGCACCGCAGATGCAACTTGCGCAACGAAGAGAGGTCCCCGTCGAAGAGTGTGGTTGTGAGGATAGGGCCATTTTGTGGAGAACACTCACAGTCGACGTCGATCATCAGGGTTTCAAGAAGGGGTGCGGGGGGAGACAGTTGTGTAGTGATGTCTTGGAGACTTTCAGGTGTTCCGTGGATTACCACGGATTTGAGTCGAGTGATGATGTGAGGGATGACCTGGATGAATGGGTCGTAGGGAGACAAGCCCTCGTACCTATCCAACCAGATGTTGATGGGGGAAGATCCTGAGCGATCGAGGTATACGAGGGTTTTGTCGATGTCTTCACAATCGAAATCGGTCCATAAGGCCGAACGTGATGTGAAGATCTCCCTCCAAGCCCAGCATACGTGAGTCAACGTGATCGTGGCTTGGTCTCTGACATCCGTGCTCCAGAAGTCCGGAATGAGGGTAAGGACCTCGGGAGGGATGCGGTTGATTGGTGCGAGGCTGTTCCCCCAGGATCTGATCAGGCGGAGTAGCTCGGAAGTGTCCCGCTCAAGAACGCGGGCCTAAAGAAGGGAATGTGTAAGTGACCGCACGTAAAGATGTCCGTGTCGTTGGCCTAACCTCGTGGAGGGTAGTATTATCGATACTACGAACTCAAATTTTAGCCGACCGGTTCAATATATTCTAACCGTTCTAAACGTACCCCGCATCAGAAACCGCACCTCGCAGAAGTTCCTTGACCGCACGTAAGTGCTGAGATATGGAAGCGCCTCGATTGGCGATGGTGGAGGGGGGCATGACAGTAGGTCGGGAAAAGTTTGTCCGCTTCTCGGGGAAATGGGTGCTTGTTCAATGTTCACCTCGTGACGTGTAAACAATGATTTTGAGGAAGGATGAACGGTTGAGGATTGTTGGGATCCACCAAACTTGGATCGGTTGCCTCCGTTCCTCCCCCAACAAATTCGAACTCCGCACTCTTCAACTTTTCAGATATCACAGTTGCAGCCTGTCGTACGAAGTTTGTACGTTCTAGTTGTGCCGGTTATCCGCCGAGATCGGAATTCACACGATATTATATGGGCGCTCACTCGATCCTAGCGCTCATGGTATCTTAGCAGACTACCGAGAGCAGAGTTGCCCTCTCCCATCAGGGCCGCGATATGTCCCAAGGAATGGTGTGATTGGCATGGTAAGTCGGAATCCAAACATTAGTAAGTAATGGATCCGTGACGCCGATCCTCGCATAACTTACAGAACGATCTAAACAATGAAAGGGAGGGTGTAGCTACTGATAGTCGACAGCATAAACAGAAAATACCATCCTGTTTTTTCAAGAAGCGGTCTGTCGTCTTATGACTAACTGTGATTGGGGGTAAAATCCACAGAGGGGGTTGAAGTTATAGAGCAGCCGAGAGTACGCGGCGTACAGCACAAACAACAACGAAGGACCAACAGTGACTGTGGGTCCACATAGAACACGACATCACGCGGATAACGAGAGTCACGAGTGTACGGCTGCCGTGATTTCCGGACGCTTCCGGGGGGTCTGAGGCCCTTAGAATCTCTACACAGATCTTGGTTCTCTCATCGGACTCTGTTGGCAAATTGCCACTACCGGGTGCCGCCGAAAATGCGATGAAGAAAACGCGCACGATCGTATGGTTAACCGAGTTATACAAAACACCCTATGGGAAGCAGACATGATAAGTACAGGCGGTGAATTGGACAGGAGAGGGGTCATATTGGATACACGCGCCGGGATTGTTCGGTGGATGGTAAATAGAAAGTGTTCAGGCCCACGCAATCACTGATACGGGGGGTAAAATACATCGTAGAAGGGAACCGAAGCTTTAAGGAGCAACTGAGAACGCACGGATTGACAAACAAAAACGAGAAACGGATAGCGTCCGGAGGTCCATATCGGGCGCAGAACACAGCATGCAGAGTCTGACTACAAGACAGACAACTACCGTTGAGACCGCTCATTGCCGTAGAACCAATGGCTGCCCTGGCGGCTGGATGCCAAAAAGTGAGAATCCCGGTCACACCCAAGGCGCAAACGCAAACTCACTCACCCGAGAACCATTAGAAAAGTCTTCTCAATCATCATAACCCCCATCAGTGTCATCACTCTCCAAAGCAAGCAAAGGACCGCATTCAACATGCGGGATGTATCGCTTGAGCCCCGACACAGAGGTTTGCAAAGGTATGTCCCGACTACCGATCTTAAGGGATTTGAGGCTCGCCGCCATCGACGCCCTCACTTTCGCCACTTCCATTATTCCCGGCAAATCAAACTCCCCCCCTTCTAAACGAGCATCAAGGACAAGCTCCTCCAACTCGGGACACATATCGGTCCGGACCAAGCAGGAGATGAAGCGAGACAGGTTGTCGCAATCCAAGATCGTGAGGGTGCGTAGGCGTTTCATGCAGAAGAGCACCCAGTAGCCAATACAACCGTCCCTCTCCATCAGGTCTCCACCGGTGAGTGTCAGCTGTTCGATGTTCGAGGGATTAACTTGTGCGAGGGACTCGAATACCCGGCAGGTGGTGTTAGGTTGGGGGTTTGCAGAAACCACGGTGATATGCCCATCCGGTCCACCGAATCGTATAGTCGGACAAATTTCCCTGACGCCCACGTGAATAGTGAAGCCGGAGAGTTGCCAAAGGCAACCGCAAGAGGTGGGGGGATGGAAGGGACCCGCCAACTCCGCACTGACCGGGACCAGCAGGTGATTGAGCAAGGGGGAAGGGTTTCCTCCGATGATGTCCATCCTCCTGAGATGTTCCAACGACACCAATCGTCCGGTGTGAGTGTCAAAGGTCGGGGTTGCGAAGTGAAGTAGGATCTTGCGGAGGTTAGGAGCGCTTTCAAAGAAGTCGAGAAAAGGCCAAACAGAGGAATCGCCCGAGGTCGTGTACTTCAGTGTGAAAGATGTGAGATTGATCATGTTCCTCCATGGCAAAGTCGTGCGGATACACTCCAGACGCAACTCGCGCAACGGAGAGAGGTCTCCGTTGAAGAGCGTGGGCGAAATATCGGGGCAGTGTTGTGGCTGGGATTGGCACTTGGTCTCGATGGCCAAGGACGCAAGAAGGGGCGCGGATTGAGATAGTTGTGCGATAATTTCTTGCAGATTCCCCGATGTCGCGGAGATTGATAAGGATTTGAGTCGAGTAATGATATGAGGGACGACTTGGAGGAAGGGGTCGTAGGGAGATAGCTTCTTGTTCCTGTCCAACCGGACGTTGATGGGGACCGATCCCGAGCGATTGAGGTATACGAGGCTCTTATCGATGTCTTTACAATCGAAATCGGTCCACAAGGCCGAACGTGACGTGAAGATCGCCCTCCAAGCTCGGCATACGCGAGTCAGCGCAATCGTGGCTCGGTCTTTGACCTCCTTGCTCCAGAAGTCCGGAATGAGAGAGAGGACTTCAGGAGGGATGCGGTTTATTGGTGCGAAGCCGTTTTTCCGAGATTTGATCAGGCGGAGGACCTCAAAAGCGTCCTGCTCGAGAGCGCGGACCTAGAGAGGGGGAATGCGTGAGCGACCGCCCATATGTCCGTTTCGTCCGTTGGTCTAACCTCAGCCTCGCCGAGGGCGGTTTTCACGATACTGGGAACTCGAATCTCAGTTGTCTGATGCGACGTATTTTAACCGACCTGGACGTACTTCGTATTAGAACCTGAACCTTGCAGAATTTCCTTGGCCGCGCCCAAGTACTGATATATGGAAGGCGGCTGGCCGGTAGAGGTAGAGGCATCCATATATGTTGGTGTGGGTGCGGGTGCGGGTGCGGGTACGGGCGCGACAACGGGCGGCGGAACGGGCGGCGGAACGGGTGGCTCCCTTTTTTTGAAAAAACGGGATACGGATTTCTTTTTCATCCCTTGATGTGCAAACCGTAGGTTTTTGGGAAAGAGTGACCAACTTGGAATCCTCCAAACGTGGATCGAGGATCGGTTGCCTCCATTGCTCCGCAACGAATTAGAACTCCGCGCTAACTAGGAGTCCCTGCTCAACCATCCTGCTCCCCTCGGGGATCTGCCCGACCGTGCTTGTAATCGTCAAAATAATAGGGGAAAGGAAGAGTGGCGTGCCGTGAATTCAGACCCCGGGTTTCGACATCTCCATTCCCTGCTAGGAGCACCCAAACACGGGAGTTATCCCAAAAATCGTCTCTATGGGGGGCATGTCATTTTTTATCCTCAATGTAGCACGCACGAAACAAAATAGCTGAACACCGAACGCCCCAGCTCAGACGCAACGGCCTCTGTGGTCGATAGCAGAAAAATTGTAATGGAGATGAATATCGGAACACGTTGGGAGGAACGATGTCTTCAATGCTACTCAAACGGTCAAGCCCGCACGGCGCTACGCGGGCGTCGCAGGCTGCAGCGTTGGCAGTGGGTAGCTACTCGGTCGATGTTGGTACCAGGATCACCCCAGCGACATCCGGTGCAGACAAAAGCCCACTCGTCGGGGGGCCGTCGCCTGTGTCCTCCCCTCCTCGACCCTCCTTATCACTCCCACAAGTTTGCATCGCTACCACGACCGTCGCCGCCGGCATCCCTTCCGCTACCATAGCTATCATCACTGTCGCTGTTGACTGCACCATTCCCGGAAGGGTATTCCACGTGTAAAACGTACTTTCCGAGCTCCAACGCACTGCCCGGGTCGAGCCCGCCCTGCCCACCAATGATCCTGACAGTCCTGAGTTTGACCCCTCCCAACGCCCTCGCTGCAGCCATGGTTATAAGATCCCTGATGTTAAATGTTTCACTGCTGGTACGAGGCACGAGAACGAGCTCCTCCAATTTGGGACAGATCGCGGCCCCTGACGAACTCGCGCCGGAGCGCAAGGCGCGGATGAAGAGGTGTGGGCTTTGGCATCGAGAGAGCTTGAGCGTGCGTAGGTTTTTCATGTGGAGAAGGACTTGGTAGGGGGGACAGCTGAACGGAGGGTTACCACGGCGGATTTCCAGCCATTCGGTCTTCGAGGTATCGATGCGGCCAAGACATTCAAATGCCAGGGAGGTGGGGTTAACTTGGGGAGATGCGCAAGTCAAGGTGATCTGCCCGTTTGGCCCAGTAAGTCGCACGTCTGGGCAAGGTCCGTCGAAATTTAGGTTGATGTTCGTGAGGTCGGATAGGTTCCGGAGGTTGTCGAGGGATCTGGGGAGGTGACTCTCGAATCCGCGGCTAAATGAGTTCGCCAAAATCGACAACTTCGTACCGACCGGAATCAGAAGGTGGTTGAGCAAGAAGGAACACGGTTCATCTCCCTGGATGCTCATCAACTTGAGGCGTTCCAACGATACCAATCGGCCATCTTGAGGGCCAGTGGTCGGGGTTGCGTTCTCGAGTCTGACACTCTCGAGGCGGGGGGCGCTACCCAGGAAGGCAAGAAGCTGCCCAATTGAGACATCTCCCGGTAGAGTATAACCCAGGGTTAACGACGTGAGGTTGATCATGTTCCTCCAAGACAATTCGGTGCGGACGCGCATCAGGTGAAGGGAGTGCAGTGAGGAGAGGTTTCCACCTAGGAGTACGGTTTCGAGTATGGGGTTGCTTGTTATCTCGAATCCAGAACTACAATATATCGATAGGTGCTCAATATGGGGAGCAGGGTGGGAGAGGCGGGTTGTTATGGGGCCGATTCGTTCCGGTGTTGTGTGCACGGTCAAAGATTTCAGGCGGCTGGTAGCGTGGGGGATGACCTGGAGAAGGGGGTCGTGGAGGGACAGGTCGTTTTCCCGGCCTATCCACAGGTCGATGGGGAAGAATTTTGAGCGTTCGAGGTAGACACGTGTTTTGTCCATATCTATGCAGTCGAAATTGGTCCACAAGGAGACATGCGATATGAACACCTCCCTCCAAGCCCGGCATACGTGAGATATTGGAATCGCGTCTTTGTTTTTGGACTGTGTATCCCAAAAGTCTGGGATGAGACTGAGGACTTCGAGAGGGATCCGGTTGATTGGGGCGAGGCTGTTCTTCAAGGCCCGAACGAGGCGGAGAACTTCGAAAGCGTCCTGCTCGAGGACATCGATCTAAAGGGTGATACGAGTTAGCCACCATCCAGGCGCAAGATTTACTTGCTCGTCTCACCTCGGCTCCATCTAAGGCTGCCTCGATCCTGAATGAAGGTCACATTTCAGCTCCCTGACATGATGTACCCCACCACTCCAGACGCACTTCATGTTGAACGTGTCTCGCAGGATTTTCTTGGCTGCACTTAGGTGCTGAGAAATAGAGGAGCCTCGACTGGGGCTGGTGGTGGAGGTAGACATGATGATGATCGTTGAGGTTAGACCCCTGAGCCAACGATCGCCCAATTCGCAAATCAAAACCCCACACGGAAAGGTGGCATATCGTCTGTTGTCAATGGCAGGTTATAACCTGGATGAACTGGCGTGTCGTCCGTCCGACTCGTCCCAGGTTCCTCGGTGGACTTCTTCGATGACGCCCTCCTCGACAAAGTAGACATCGTCTCCCGGCACGATCAGACGAGACACCGGTGGTGGGCTTGATTCTTCGCTCAAATTGTATCCTTCAGTGTGAACGTTTAAAGAGCCTGGAATTCTTCTGAACGACGTATCAATTAAGAATACATCGCGGTAGTTACGGAAAGCGGAGTGTTCGTGCAATATTTCTGTGAGAACGGAGTGGAAAGATACCTGGACCGCGTCGAAATACCCAGTCTCTCCTTCCAACGTCGATACACTGGCCACCCAAAGAAGTCGTGTGCCCCGACCGTCCTTGGAACCGAAGAAATGGATGAGAGTGACGAACGTGTTGGAGTCCCCCCTTCCCACTCGCGAGCCTGCAACGTGTCGTGACCGCACCAAGGGTAATCGAGAACCTTCACCATAACCACCTGGATAACGGCTTTCGAGGAACCCGAGGCCACGCGATGTCGTCCGCCCACTGCTTCCGAACGATCGTTGCATCTCCCAATTCCGATTCCTCCAGGAGAACAAGAGCCGAATCCGATTCGACGAGACCCAACAAACGAGATATTCCGAGCACGGGCGTTGGGGCGGAGGTCGGGGGCATGGAGAGGATGTTGAGGAGGACACGTTGTCAAAATGAGGTTCGAAAATGAGGCGCCACGACGGCTTTATATCCCCCGCCTGGGAACCTGACGCTGCCTTGAACAGCTTCCCCTTCCACCAACCCTCACCTCGCGCTTTTCCACCCTCCGCCGACCTGGAGCTGTCCTGCTCAAGACGGAGAGATCTCTGGAAACACTGATCAACTGTTTACCACTCTGCCATGAGTTCGGGACCGGAGATGGTGAGAATAACATCGCGTAAGTCGCAGTACCCTAGTAGCGTGGGCCCTCCAAGATCTCTCACCCTTTCCAGAGAATGTTCAACAACTCCTGGACCAAATACGCGGACACTGTGACAAGTTACCCGTCGTCAACGTTAGTCTGCTTCCTTCCCCTCAACGCGGACTATGCGACTTACCCTCCTGTAGGACCAATATACGCGACTTACGGTCGCATGCGAGGGCCTGACCGAGAGCCTGAACAATCCCTCCCTCGTTCCGCACCAGTTTAGCTACCAAGATATCCAATGGCCTGTCTATCGTCCCTCATCAATTGACACTTTACTGACTTGATACAACAGGGTTGAAGGGCACTTGGCGCGTCGGTCAAAGTGGGGTTTCGTACGGCGCTTCAGTAAGTTCAGGTTGCCATCCTGTCCTCCATGACTCATCTTTGCAAGTATGGAGATCGAAAATCAAGCAGGGCATAGATGAGTGTATCGAAAAGCTCGAAACTGCGGTGAGTTGTGTTGAGATCCTGTTTGGTGTATCTACTCACATCAACCAGCGCGGCTCCTTTAAGTCCCGTCCAACTTCTCCAACCCACATCGCTCCGGCCGGTAGCCATGAATCACGCCGTTCCAATCGTGCGAAGCCCGAGGAGAATCACAAGAGGAGAGGAGGTGACGAGGTCGGCCGTAATGCAGGTACTTTTATTATGTTCACCGAGAATGGGGACGATGATGCCGGATGGCCCATATTTAGAAGGGGGTACGGATCCAAGAACCGCCACCACGTCCCACCCCGGTACCCGAGCCACAAGTGACCCCGTTGGAAGGCTCCGGTGACCCACCGCCCGTCAAGCGACTGGATGGATATATTACGAAAAAGGGGGAACTTCCTTTCGCTGGAGGAACATACTGCGAAGTCTGGGTAGGGTTATGGGATAAAGGCGGAGAAGCCGGTAGGGAGGGAGCAGGCCAAGAGAAGGCGAGTTTAGGTCTCGTTACTTTGACCCCTGCTGATATCACCTTTTGTAGGTGGCTTTGAAGGCACTTCGAGCACCCAAATCATCGGCGAAAGCACGCAAGGTTTGAACCCGGCGGACCATTTCCGCGCTGTTTGCTCATGTCTCCTTCCACGACTATTAGAAACTTGAAGAAGAGTTACCAAAATGGGCGGAGCTGCATCATCAAAACATCTTGCCATTCTATGGTGTGTATGTTTTCAGAACCCTTCCTCTCAAAATGTTCCCATGGTCGTATAGGGATAGTGACAGACCTCGGACCACGCCTCTACATGGTGCGTAGGTCACCGCGCGTAAGAGAACACGAGGTTGATCCAAGTTCCTCAGGTATCACCGTGGCAGGAAAATGGAAACCTGCTTACCTACGTTAAGAAGACCCCTGGGGCAAATAAGAACTACCTGGTAAGCTGCATCGCGAGTCACACGAGGAAACGGTCCCTCACGTCACGATTTAGTTGTGCGGCGCCGCGGCTGGCATAAGTTACCTCCATTCACGGGAGATCGTACATGGTAGTGGTGAGTCCAACGGAAGGTTTGATAAGTGCGCACGATTTAACCCCCTTACGCAGTTAAATGCGTGAGTTCTCTATATCCCACCCACCCTCGTGAAAGACCGTCTACTGAAGCCGCGTAGAAAAACGTGTTGGTCTCCCAGAAGGTAAATCCACGCGCTCACATCCGGTATACTGTGTGGGCTGACCGTATGTTGGCAAGGGTGAACCACAGATTTGCGATTTCGGAATAGCGAAGATCATAGAAGAGAGCATCGAAAGCACCATCTCCAAGACGGTATCCGGAGAGGTCGTCAGGTACTCGGCTCCTGAGCTCATCGAGAACAACAACATGCCCGCAACGAGGAGCTCCGACTCGTATTCATTCGCAATGTTAATACTCGAATGCTTTACGGAGAAGGTGCCATTCCACGAGCACTCTCGCGACGCTGCCGTCATCCACGCCAGGATCAGTAAGAAGCAATTCCCGCCTCGACCGGATGGTCATAACCAGAGGAACCGCGTCTCGGACGATTTATGGAAACTTATGAAGCATTGTTGGGATGTTAGACCCGACGAACGACCCAACATGAAGCAAATTCATAGCTTTTTCCTACTCAATGTTTGATACCACGATGTAAAGATATATACGAGGACTTGGTTTAATATTACATCCTACAATATGCTGAGAAGAGGGAATCCGGTGTTATCCTGTGCGAACCAAAGAAACTGCCAAAATGGCTATGTATGAGGGTGGCAGTGGTGGCGTGGCCATGACTGTTCACTAAGTTTACGGAAACTGGACGCAACCTAGTTGTCGATAGTCGCTTCGAGGTCAGGGGACTCACCGGATCCCTCCCGGTCATTGAACTTACAACACTTGAACGTGCCACGCAAATTTGGAGAAAGTGTCCTGGAGAAAAGAGTCAACCCGGTAAAATAATAATGATCAAGTTTCGTGTCGAACTTACGAGACGAGGGAAGTAAAGTCCCGACCACATATCAAAGATCTTGTTTCCAACCGACCATTCCGAAATACCGGGCAGAGTCTCTACCCGCACATTGCCTAAGAACTCTGGATCCCGGAGATAGAGTCTTCCTCGTCGCATTCGCAATGGAAGAAGTAGATGGAAGCGAGGTTTGGCATTGCCCACGCTAGACGGCCAACATCCAACCAGGAAGAGATGTAATACCCCGCGAATTGTAGTTCCCTCACGCCATTGGCGGGGAGCGAGTGATAAATCGATAAAAGCCCGCCATCGCTATCGAAGAGGGTCGATACTTCCCACACATACGAGTGCTGGAAGGTTATCTCGAGGGAACCTTCCACGCCCTCAAAGCGGACGAGATACTAGGGATCGAAACCCCGCTGCAACCGTTGGGGGAAACCGGAGGTATTCACATGCGTTTTCCGGAATTAGATGCACGAGATTCGGGGTAGCGAACTGGCCGATAAGAACAGGGAAGTGACAAACGAAAAGGTCTCGAGGAAATGGGAAATCCTGCCAGATACTGCCTGCCGTCTGCCTCCTGCCTCCTCTGGCGTCCCACAAGAGTGGATGTGAAGCTGTTCCAAATATGGCATGGGGGAGGGGAATAGTGGCGGCATCCAGTGGTAGTTATGGTTTACGGTCAATGAGATGATCTGGTTCCCGTGTAGTATAGCACTCTCCAGGGCCCAGATTGACGATTCTACTTCAAACTCTATCCGGATTGGCGGTGACTTGCGAGGCGGGCCGTGTGCGTCTTACCGCTTGATCATTGGCCAGCGACTTGGGGGCCGGATGAAGACCCAGATGAGAGAGTTGCTCCGCAATGGCCAGCAGGGGGCTGGTGATGTGGTAGTTGTTGGAGCCCTATTGTTGAACGCTGTGGCAGACTTGGGTATGGTGGTCGCTTGGGCGGAAATTGTGGTGGGAGGAATCTGGATGAGCTAGCCTCGGAAAGTGGGTGGGGGACGCACTGAGGGTTTCACCATCAACCGGTGGATGCATGGATGTGCGGGCCCGCGGGGAAAGCGCCGGGGCCTGGGGTTAGTGGTGGACATGTGGCCCGTTCTGTGCCGGCGGACATACTACAGTAGGTGCTTTAAGGTGCTGTAATCTGGATCCATCCTCCACAGCACCCCGACTACAAGGTCGTCCTGTTCATCCGTGTACGATGTCTTCAACTTCTACCTCCGGTAAGCCGCGTCTCGCACGACAGATCTGCTTTTGATATCCGAATAATGGTCTCTTTTGCTGGATATTAGATCTTCTTCACTCCCTCCCCGGTGCGAAACAACTCGAGGCCGGAATATTCTTCCTTTCACCCCGGTATACATTCCTTCGTCGACTCTTTCTGGTCCTTTTTCTCTGCAATACACCCCTTTGTAATCTGCCAGCACGCGATTAATTTTTGTGTCGGATCCTACCGCCGATCATCGCGACCGTTCAACCCGGCGATCTCGGCCATATCCCGGGCATAAGGTGTAAAAAACGGGTATCTTGAAGTTGATGCACGGTCCTTGGGTGGTCTTTGGTGCGGTGTTGGACGCGATACTTGACAGCCAGGAATGTGGCAAAAACCAACGCCCCCAGCGACCCAGTCGTTGAGGAGGGGCGCATTTTTCATAGCCTTTGTGCTAAACTTTACACACGTAGTTTCACCTTTCAAAACAATTCATGTTGGCAATCGACGCACTGCTCAGCCGTGCGTTATTGCCGGGTATCTAATCTGATATTGTCACGTTGGATGTATGGTTGGAGAGGCGAAAATAATTTGAAATGGTCACGCGCGTTGCCGGTCCCCACAAGCTTACGGCGCGTCGTGACCGCGGCAAGGGTAGTCGAGCACCTCCACCATGACCACCTGGATAACGGCTTTCGAGGAACCGGCGGCCGCGCGATGCCATCTACCCACTGCTTCCGGACAATCGTTGCACCTCCCAATTCCGAATCCTCCGGGAGAACAAGAGCCGACGAAATTCAACAAACAAGATATTCCGAGCACGTGGGCATGGACTCCATTTGGAGGAAATGTCGAGCAGGACACGCTGCCACAATGAGGCTCGAAGGTGAGCGAAGCGCCACGACAACTTTATATCCTCCACCTGGGAACCTGACGCTGTCTTGAACAGCTTCCCCTTCCACCAACCCTCGCCTCGCCGCTTTTCCACCCCCCGCCGACCTGGAGCTGTCCTGCTCAAGACGGAGAGATCTCTGGAAACACTGATCAATTACTTACCACTCTGCCATGAGTTCGGGACCAGAGATGGCAAGAGTAACATCGCGTGAGTCGCAGTGCCTTAGTAGCGTGGGCTCTCCAAGATCTCTCACCTTTCCAGAGGATGTTCAACCACTCCTGGACCGAATACGCGGACACTGCGGCAAGATACGCGTCGCCAACGTTAGTCTGCTTCCTTCCCCTCAATGCGGACCATGCGACTTACCCTCCTGCAGGACCAACATAGGCGACTTACGGTTGCATGCGACGGCCTGACCAAAAGCCTGAACAATCCCTCGCTCGTTCCGCACCAGTTTAGCTACCAAGATATCAGATGGCCTGTCTATCGTCTCCCATCAATTGACACTTTGCTGACTTGATATAACAGGGTCGAAGAGCACTTGGCGCGCTGGTCAAAGTGGGGCTTCTTACGACGCTTCAGTAAGTTCAGGTTGCCATCCTGTTCTCCATGACTCATCTTTGCAAGTATGGGGATCGAAAATCAAGCAGGGCATAGATGAGTGTATCGAAAGGCTCGAAACTGCGGTGAGTTGTGTTGAGATCCTGTTTGGTGTATCCACTCACACCAACCAGAGCGGCTCCTTCAAGTCCCGTCCAGCTTCTCCCACCCACATCACTCCGGCCGGTAGCCATGAACTACGCCGTTCCAATCGTGCGAAGCCCGAGGAGAATCCCAAGAGAGGAGGTGATGAGGTCGGCCGTAATGCAGGTACTTTTATTATGTTCACCGAGAATGGGGACGATGATACCGGATGGCCCATATTTAGAAGGAGTTGCGGATCCAAGAACCGCCGCCACGCCCCACCCCGGTACCCGAGCCACAAGTGACCCCGTTGGAAGGCCCCGGTGACCCACCACCCGTCAAGCGACTAAATGGAAATATTACGAAAAGGGGGGACCTTCCTTTCGCTGGAGGAACGTACTGTGAAGTCTGGGTAGGGTCATGGGATAAAGGCGGAGAAGCCGGTAGGGAGGGAGGAGGCCCAGAGAAGGTGAGTGTAGGTCTCGTTACTTTGACCCTGCTGACTTCGTCTTTTGTAGGTGGCTTTGAAGGCACTTAAAGTACCCAAATCATCGACGAAAGCACGCAAGGTTTGAACCCGGCGGACCACTTCCGCGCTGTTTGCTCATGTCTCCTTCCACGACTATTAGAAACTCGAAGAAGAGTTACCAAAATGGGCGGAGCTGCATCATCAAAACATCTTGCCGTTCTATGGTGTGTACTCAGAACCCTTCCTCTGAAAATGTTCCCATGGTCGTATAGGGATAGTGACAGACCTTGGACCACGCCTCTACATGGTGCGTAGATCACCGCGCGTAAGAGAACACGAGGTTGATCCAAGTTCCCCAGGTGTCACCGTGGCAGGAAAATGGAAACCTGCTTGCCTACGTTAGGAATACCCCTGGGGCAAATAAGAACGCTCTGGTAAGCCGCATCGCGAGTCACACGAGGAAGTGGCCCTTCATGTCACTTAGTTGTGCGGCGCCGCGGCTGGCATGAGTTACCTTCATTCACGGGAGATCGTACATGGTAGTGGTGAGTCCAACGGAAGGTTTGATGAGTGCGCACGATTTGACCCCCTTCCGCAGTTAAATGCGTGAGTTCTCCATATCCCACCCACCCTCGTGAAAGACCGCCTACTGAAGGCGCATAGAAAAACGTGTTGGTCTCCCAGAAGGTAAATCCACGCGCGCACATCCGGTATACTGTGTGGGCTGACCGTATGTTGGTAAGGGTGAACCACAGATTTGCGATTTCAGAATAGCGAGGATCACAGAAGAGAGCATCGAAAGCACCATCTCCAAGACGGTATCCGGAGAGATGGTCAGGTACTCAGCTCCTGAGCTCATCGAGAACAGCAACACGCCCGCAACGAAGAGCTCCGACTCGTATTCGTTCGCAATGTTAATACTCGAATGCATTACGGAGAAGGTGCCATTCCACGAGCACACTCGCGATGCTGCCGTCATCCACGCCAGGATCAGTAAGAAGCAGTTCCCGCCTCGACCGCATGGGCATGACCAGAGGGACCGCGTCTCGGACGATTTATGGAAACTTATGAATCATTGTTGGGGTGCTAGGCCCGACGAACGGCCCGGCATGAAGCAAGTTCATAGCTTTTTCCTACTCAATGTTTGATACCACGATGTAAAGATACGAGGGCTTGGTTTAATATTACATCCTACAATATACTGAGAAGGGGGAATCCGGTGTTATCCTGTGCGAACCAAAGAAAATGCCGAAATGGCTATGTACAGGGCGGCAGTGGTGGCTGTGCCAACGACAGCGTTGGCGTGGCTATGACTGTTCACTAATTTTACGGAAACTGGACGCAACCTAGTTGTCGATGGTTGCTTCGAGGTCAGGGGACTCACCGGATCCCTCCCGGTCGTTGAACTTACAATACTTGAATGTGCCACGTAAATTGGAGAAAGTGTCCTGGAGAAAAGAGTCAACCCGGTAAAATAATAATGATCAAGTTTGGTGTCGAACTTACGAGACGAGGGAAGTAAAGTCCCGACCACATATCAAAGATCCTGTTTCCAACCGACCATTCCGAAATACCGGGCGGAGTCTCTACCCGCACATCGCCTACGAACTCTCCCAACTCTGCAATTTGCTCTGGGGTGTAGGGGCATGGTTTGGACCCAATTACGACCGTCTGGAACGGTACGCCCCATTTTTTCCTCTCCCGGCACACCTCTATCAACCCAGGTCCCGGTTCGAGAACTGTGAGGCGTTTGAGGTGTGGGAACGGAGGCGACTGGTGATCGCTACTTCCGGACACGATCCCGAAGATAGAGTCTTCCTCGTCGCATTCGCAATGGAAGAAGTAGATGGAAGCAAGGTTAGGCATCGCCACCGCTAGGCGGCCAACATCCAAACAAGAGATGTAATACCCCGCGAATTGTAGTTCCCTCACGCCATTGAGGCGGGGAGAGAAAGAGAAAAGCACGCCGTCGCTATCAAAGACGGTAGATACTTCCCACGAATACGTGTGCTGGAAGGTTATCTCGAGGGAACCTTCCACCCCCTCAAAGCGGACGAGATACTGGGAAGTGGCCGCGAGCGCGAGGATGACGGTGCAGATGTCCATCCCCCCAAGTACGTATCGTGATGAAGCCATGATTTTTGGTGGAATCTCGTATCCACTGACATCGGAGCTCTTCAAGGATCGAAACCCCACTGCGGCCGTCGGGGGAAACCGGAGGTAGGGTATTAGCCCGGAGCAGACCTCGTGCATACCAAGCTCTATACTTCGGAGGTTCGGAAGGGAGGCGGGGGCGTGATCGATGGGAATGTCCCGTAGAGGGGCGCGGGGGTTGGCGATGAGGACGGTTTCCAAGAGGGGGGAGCCGCAAAGCATGTCTAGAACTGACTTGGTTGTGATTTTCTCCCCTTCCCACGTCTTTTCCAGAATCAGGTGCACGAGATTTGGGGTAGCGAACTGGC
>Ga0307511_10002832_pt1 | contig 18016 bp, 17 predicted proteins | sample 13_EM_MG_FD_200266 | JGI IMG/M metagenome (GOLD analysis project Ga0307511, IMG submission 200266) | Populus trichocarpa ectomycorrhiza microbial communities from riparian zone in the Pacific Northwest, United States - 13_EM | ecosystem: Host-associated > Plants > Roots > Unclassified | place... | reverse complement strand
TCGGCCAGGCGCGTCGTCGCAGTACCATTTCCACTGTAGAACCGTATCGCGCCCAGGTTGAGAGCTGGGCGGCTGAAGGCGTGGGCGGCATGGCCATCCACGCCGCCCTGTGTCGCGACCACGGATACCGCGGCAGCTATTCGGCCGTCAGGCGACTGCTCGCGGGCGTGCGCGCCAGCCCGCCGCCGGATGCGACCGTGCGGCTGCACTTTCCCCCTGCAGAGGCCGCACAGGTTGATTTCGGCGCCGGCCCGCAGCTGATGGATCCTGCGCGCGGTGAGCTGCGTCGCACGTGGGCATTCGTGATGACGTTGTGCTTCTCGCGCCATCAGTATGTTGAGTTTGTTTTCGATCAAACAGTGATGACGTGGCTTGGCTGCCATCGGCGAGCCTTTGAGTGGTTTTCGGCGGTGCCCTCTCGCGTGATCATCGACAACCCCAAGTGCGCGATAACCCGCGCCTGCACCCGCGATCCGGTCGTCCAGCGTGCCTATGCGGAGTGCGCGGAAGGATATAACTTCAAGATAGATCCGTGTCCCCCGGCAGATCCTGCGAAGAAGGGTGTGGTTGAGTCGGGGGTAAAATACGTCAAAGGTAACTTCCTACCCACCCGCACTTTCCGGGACATGACGGATCTGAACACGCAGGTACGTCGCTGGGTACTGGAGGAAGCTGGCGTGCGCATTCACGGCACGACTCGACAACAGCCTCTGGAGCGCTTCCAAATCGAGAAGCCGCTGATGACCAGCCTGCCGGATGTCGCCCCGGATCTGGGGACGTGGGACCGCCTGAAGCTGCATCGTGACTGCCATGTGAAGCTCGACTACGTGTTGTATTCGGCTCCCTTCACGCTCATCGGGCAGACCCTGTGGGTGCGCTCCACCGATGTGTCCGTCTCGATATTCCAAGACTACCGACTGGTCGCAACACATCTGCGCTCGCGCCGCCCCGGGGATCGTCGCACGGTCCCGGATCACCTGCCACCGGAGGCTCGCGCGTTCTTCGCCCAGGATCGCAACTGGTGTTTGCAACGCGCCCGCGCCATCGGTCCCGCGTGCGCGCAACTCATCGAACAACTGCTCGGTGACCGCATCGTCGAGCGACTGCGCGGCGCTCAAGGCGTCCTCGGTCTTGCCAGGACCTATGGCGACCAACGCCTGGAGTCTGCCTGCCTCCGGGCGCTCGCCCACGACAGCCCCGCCTACCGCACCGTCAAGTCCATTCCGGTGGGCGGCTTCGACAAGCGCCCCCTGCACGGCCACGGTGTCGACAAGCAATCTATCTATGGACGTGACGCGCGTTTCGCCCGTGACTCAAAAACTCTGTTTGGTACCGATGAGGAGATAAAGCACTGAAGACTTCGGCCCCTTTCAAACACCGGCCGCGCGGCCGGCCATTTCAACGACGATTGCTCAAATACACGCTGGAGATGTTATGAACCCGATTCCTGAACTAGCCCAACACCTGAAGCAACTGCGTCTGTCAGGCATCCTCGATTCCATCGAGGCCCGCAACCGCCAGGCCATCGACGCCAAACTCGCCTATACCGAGTTTCTCTCGATACTCATCCAAGATGAGGTCGCCCGGCGTGAGCAGAAGAAGTTTGCTCTTCGATTGCGACGTGCAACATTCAGAACCACCAAAACTCTCGATCAGTTCGACTTCGATCGACTCCCCAAACTCAACCGCGCGCTCGTTCACGACCTGGCCACCGGTCGCTATCTCACCGAAAACGCCCCCGTTTTAATCGTGGGTCAATGCGGTGTCGGAAAAAGTCATCTCGCGCAGGCCCTCGGCCACTGCGCCATTCGCCAGGGCGTGGATGTGCTCTTCAGTTCCTGCACCCACCTCACCGCCAGTCTCAATGCCGCACGCGCCGCCGGCGCCTACGAGCGCAAGCTCGCCACTCTGGCCCGCATTCCGTTACTCGTCATTGATGATTTCGGCCTAAAACCGCTGCGCCCGCCCGCAGATGAGGATCTGCACGACCTGATCGCCGAGCGCTATGAGCGAGCCTCGACGATTGTCACGAGCAATTTGGATTTCCAAGAATGGGACCAGGCTTTCCCGAATAACCGACTGCTCGCCTCGGCTACCGTCGACCGGCTACGCCACAACGCATACTGCCTAGAACTCGAGGGAGACTCCGGCCGCCATCCCAAGGTAGCCCCGCCCAGCCGCAAATCGACTCTTGTCAGCACATCCAAAAACGCACATTCTTAAACCCATCGGGATGCCCGTTTTCCTCACCTGAAACTGATACTCCTCCCGGCCAGCTCGCGAGGGTTGGCGCTCAAGCACACACGCGGACCAGGTCGATAATGGAGCTGGTCAAAATCCGACAAAACTGATTGATCGGCCCGCCGTGCTTAAGCCCGAGGTGAGGGTCGGCTCCTCACCATCTGCAAGCATGTACCCTCGCTGAGAATCGACCTGCCATCGGTTGCAACGTCGCAGGTCACGCGAGGGCCCACATCGACCACGATCCGGAGGAGCCGACCATGAAACTCTATAGCGCTGCGGATCTTCATTCAAACAATCATTTCCTCTCCATCATTGACGAGCAAGACAAGCGCATCCTCGAAAAGCGCCTGCCGAACGATCTGGCAGTGACGCCGAAAACACTCGAGCCATATCGCGCTGAACTTGTGGGCGTCGCGGTGGAAAGTACCTTCAACTGGTATTGGCTGGTTGATGGTCTCGCCGAGGCGGGTTATTCCGTCAAGTTGGTCAACACATCCAAGGTGCGGCAGTACGAGGGGCTCAAGTACGCCGATGATCGACATGATGCCTTCTGGCTGGCGCAGCAGATGCGGCTTGGAATCCTGCCCACCGGCTACATTTACCCGAAAGAGCAACGTGCGGTACGCGATCTGTTGCGCGAACGGCGGCGGCTGGTGCGTCAGCGCACGAGTCATGTGCTGACTACCCAAAGCACGATATGGCGGCACACCGCCATTCGAGTGCCCAGCAAAGTGATCCTCGGCGAGAAAGAAGCGCCATGGCCCGAACTGCCCGATAGGAACGTTAAGCTCGGCGTTCAAGCGCACCGCGCTACGATCAAAGTGCTGACCAAGCAGATCGAGACCATCGAAGCCACGCTCCTTAAGCAAGTGAAGACCATCCCAGAATACAAAATCCTACTGACGGTGCCCGGCATCGGCCCGGTGATTGCCTGGACCATCGTGCTCGAAGCCGGCGACCTCAGCCGCTTTGCCAACGTCGGACACTTTGCATCGTACTGTCGCTGCGTGGACAGCAAGAGGATCAGTAACGAGAAGAAGAAAGGCGAGAATAATAGGAAAAATGGCAATCCATATCTGGCCTGGGCGTTCTTCGAGGCGGCGCACTTTGCGATCCAATATCTGCCCGCGGCCAAGGGCTTTTACGAGAGGAAGGCTGCTCAGCGTAATCCAATACTCGCCATGAAGGCCCTCTCGCATAAGTTGGCCCGAGCTTGTTATTACGTCATGCGCGATCAGGTGCCGTTTGATCCGGCCCGATTGTTTGGTTAGGTTTGAGCGGCAACGACAGAGCTCTGATCTACTGCTGGTGATCTGAAACCCACGGGATTTGATTAGTCGTCGTTGCCGCTCGCCCATCATTGAGCTGTCGATTTGACGATGCGCCCTCGCGCCGAGCCCTCACCGTGCTGGGTCTCTTCCTCATGAGAGACGAGCCATCGATACTGTTTGTCTCGGACGGCGCCGGGTACCGAGTCGTGTCTGGGGCTCCATGCGAGCCAGGGGTTCAACCAATTGGAGCGCGCAGTGTTCGTGCTCCCCTCTGGTAGAGGCCTTGATCCTGATACAGGTCTACTTGTGATTCGCCTCTTCTTCATTCTTGATCTCTATCGCTCGTGGTCTTCGCCGCAGGGCAGTCTGCCGCACATGCGGCAGAAGCGCCTGCCGAAAAGCAGGAGTGATTCTATGTAAAGCGTCCCCCGACGAAATCCGGGGGTGTAAAATCAACTTCCCATGCTTTCCATATTCTTGAATACAACAGACAGGTTGGGGGCTGTCTGTGAAAGAAAGCAGGGCATGCACCGGCGGATGACGAATATTGATCCCGAAGCATGCGATGCTCGACCCATCACTTTCGCATCCGCCGGTGGCCGCTTGAGTTCGTCAACGAATACTCAGGGCTTGCCTTTGTATGGCCGGCTGTATCGCTTTCGCTGAACTCAGGCAGGCATGTTCTGAATCCCGGCAACCACTCGGGGAGGTTAGCTTTATGAATCCTCCATCCAACCATCCGTTCGCAGCCTTCATCGGCATCGATTGGGCCGCTCTTAAACACGACGTCTGTTTGCAAGCAGTCGGCAGCAACAAACTAGAACACACCACTTTGGCCCATCGCCCGCAAGACATCGACGCGTGGGCGTGCACGCTGCGTGAACGCTTCCAGGGTCAACCGCTGGCCGTGTGCCTGGAGCTCACGCGTGGTCCGATCGTCTACGCCTTGCAGAAGTACGACTTCTTCGTGCTCTTCCCGGTCAACCCGGAAACCCTGGCCCAATACCGCAAAGCGTTTGCACCCAGTGGTGCCAAGGACGATCCTTCCGATGCACAACTGCAGCTGGAATTGCTCATCCATCATCGGGACAAACTGAGAGTTCTGAAACCTCAAAGCCCCGCCATGCGCAAACTCCTGCGCCTAGTCGAGCAAAGACGACGGCTGGTTGGCGACAAATGCCGTACCGTCAATCGACTGATCGATGCGCTCAAGCAGTATTATCCGCAGGTTTTGGAGTGTTTTGAGACTCGCGATACGGGCGTGTTCTGCGAGTTCCTGATCCGCTGGCCGACCCTCAAACGGGCCCAGCGGGCCCACCGAGCATCGCTGGAGCGTTTCTTTCGGGAACACCGTGTTCCCTCCGCCGACGTGATCGCGCGGCGCATCCGCATGCTCAAAGACACCGCGCCACTCACACAAGATCCCGCCGTCATCGAACCGAACACGTTGCTGGTCCAGGCGCTCGTGGCGCAACTGCAAGTGACCTTGCAGGCGGTCAAACGCTTCGATGCCGAAATTGCCGCCGTCGCCGACACGCTGCCGGACTATGCGCTGTTTAAGTCTCTGCCGGGAGCGGTCCCAATCTTGGGACCGCGACTGCTCACCGCCTTCGGCGAGCAGCGCGATCGCTATGCCAACGCCGCGGAGTTCCAGAAATGCACCGGTATCGCCCCGGTCACCGAGCGCAGCGGACAGAAATCCTGGGTGCATTGGCGCTGGCAATGCTCCACCTTCCTGCGCCAAAGCGTAGTCGAGTGGGCCGGCGAGACGATCTCTCGTTCGTTCTGGGCCGGCACTTACTACCGTCAGCAGAGAGCCAAGGGGTGCTCGCATCCAGCCGCCGTACGCGCCCTGGCGTTCAAATGGAGCCGGATCTTGTATCGCTGTTGGCAAACACGAACTCCGTACGATGAATCAACTTACCTCAATGCGCTGAAACGTCATGGCTCACCACTGCTCGAGCAAATGGCCAAGGCAGCGTAAAAACATTGACAGTCGACCTCAGGGCGTGATGGGTGACTGATGCGCATCCCCTGCGCAATCAACGGCAAAGACACCACGGGCGTGCATTGGTTAACGACAGCTGTTCAAGGGGGGGACTTGCGCCCCGTCCCTGGTATTTTATTGTCACCTTGACAAGCGCTGGCGTATGGGTGGCTCCATTACGCCGATCTTCCCCGGCTCCTTTATGCCGATCGGTGACACCTCGACCAACAAAGTACTTTCGCGCACCACCAGCGGAGTACACTCGGTCCGGCCGCTGGCGATATCGGTGAGGACAAGGCTGTTGACATAGCTTCCACGATTCACGTCCCCACAGTGCGCAACCAGGTCCATTTCCATGCTTCCCGGCGGAGGCCCGTTCCAGTCTGCAAAAGTACGAACCCTCACGCGCCTGCGGATCTCTGGGACCACGCGCCGCCGCTTCTTTGCGTGCGTCGCCTGACGCGGAGCTCGCAACAACCGATCAATAGTGGCGGCGCTCATCGACAGTACCTTTGCTCGAATGGCTCCATCGAGCTTCAAGTGTCCGTGTCGTTCCAATGCGGGGAGAAGTATCGGCAACAGCGCTTCAGACGCTTCCCGCAGACCCGGTCTGAGGCTTCCCACAACACTATCAGTGCCTGCTTTGCAGCTTCGTCGTACAGCGCTGGCCGCATGCGCAAGCGACGAACTGGAGCGCCTGGCTCTGCCGCATTGAGCAGGTGGACCGCGTACTTCGGGTGATAGCCGCTAACGGCGATGAATTCCTTCAGGATCTGCTTCCTCTCTCGGGCCGAGGCCGCCTGATAGCGCCGCCGCAGCGAGCGGGCCAATTGAGTTCGTGCCGCGCGGCTGAGCTGGGTTTCCATCATGGCCTCCTGATTGAGAGGCGTGATGGTTACATTTTGCTCGAGGCAACGATGCCCCTTAGTAAGATCTCAGGTGAGGCAATGCGGATACTCTTATCTACTTCTGCAGAGAAGGCCCACGCCCGCAGGAAGGTATACGAGCTATACATTGCGTTGAACTCTCCTATCGCACTTGAGGCGGTGGATCGCATCGATGCGCTGTACACGATCGAGCGTGAGATCCGCGGACTGACATCGGATGATCGTTTTCGTGAGCGACAAGCTCGCGCAACGCCGCTGTTGGATTCGCTATATACGTGGCTCATGAGTCAACTGATGAAGCTACCGAGAAAGTCCGAGCTAGCCAAGGCGATCCGCTGCATCGTCAAGCCCGAACATTGGCCCGCACTCACGTACTATTGTAGCGATGGACGAGCGGAGATCGACAACAATGCGGCAGAAAGGTCATTGCGCAATGTGGCTCTCGGAAGACGCATCTACCTGTTCGCAGGATCGGATGCGGGAGGTGAGCGTGCGGCGGCGATGTATAGTTTGATCGGGTGTTGCACGCTCATTGGAATAGATCCGGAGCGTTATTTGCGTCACGTGTTCGCGCACATGGCGGATCACCCGATCAATCGCTTAGACGAGTTATTTCCATGGAATGTTGACTTCAAGAGTGCCAAGGAAGCCCGCAACGCCGCCGGATGCAAACAATCTTCTGAATACCAACACGATGACACTCCTCCAAGATAAGGACCGCTGGCCTCACATCAGCGCGCTCCTCGACAGCCCAAGCGCTGCTCGTGAGCTTGGTCCGTCGACCCGATGAGCCCTTCGCCAAACTCCCGCAGCGCCTGGATGCGGCGATCGGAAAGGCGTTAAACGAAGGCATCGTGACCAATGAGATCAACGGCGGCGGCTTTCGCCTGGCTCCCTCCAGCATCCGCAAGAAGCGATAACTGCTGGCGAGCCCCGCGCGGCGACACATTCCATGCAGGCGCACCCGCAGAAGCTCGCCCAGCCGCTCCCGCGCAGGAGACGGCCATGAGTGCTTGCGAACCAAACAAGTTAAGTTCTTTTCGGTTGTATAAAAATCGCCTAATTTGAGTCTTACACTCAAACCACAGAAGACGGGCACGTTGGGCGAGCGACTGAGGTGAGCAGTCAACAATTACGGAGCAAGCATGCCGAGCGATAAACAAGTCGATTACGCTCTTGTCCTGCTGGGAGAAGCAGGATTTTCAACTACGTACATGGATTCCCGGTTCAAAGAGTTGGGGGCCACAATGAGACAGCGCACCGGCAAGGTGGAAAATTGGTTGCGTGGAATGAATTCAGCCGCTATTTCTCGCCTGATCTCCAATCTCAAGAGCGGAGATTATGCCGTTGCACGGTCGCGACACGAGAAGCCTCTGGCATTCATCTGCCATGACTCGCGGGACAAGGATGATCTCGTTCGCGCTCTTGCGACGGAACTCTGCAAAATTCGGTGCCCTGTTTGGTACGACGAGTACTCTCTCGAGGTTGGAGACAGTCTTAGGGCCACCATCGAGCACGGCATAAAGGAAGCGCGCAAGTGTATCCTCGTGCTCTCGCGTTCGTTTTTTTCAAACAATGGCTGGGGAAAAGCCGAGTTTGACTCGATTTTCTCACGTGAGATCCTTGAGCAGGCGAATGTAATCTTACCCATTTGGCACAACGTCAATGCCGATGAAGTGTATGCGTACAGCCCTCGCCTTGTGGACAGAGTTGCGCTCGACTCATCCATTGGAGTTGCGGAGATGGCACAAAAACTGTCACGTGCGCTGAGGGGATAAGAGGCCGGTCGCCAGCGGCGGAGACCACCGCTTTCACGCTAGACGCGGATTTCCGGACGCGTACGAACGAGGCTGTTGCGAACCGCTCATCGTCGCCGAAGAGTACTGGTCGGCGCCATGCGGCCCTGACTACGCGGTTACGTTGCGCAAATCGCTACCGGATTTTCTCGCGTAGCGAGGCGATACCTCGATATTCAAATAATCTGCGCGAACGGATCGAGCCGGCAAATTGCGCGCAGCTGCGACTCGCTGGATGGCCGAGAAGTCGGTACTCTCAAGTTACTTCACTTTGTTGCCATATACGTGCCAGATTATCGGGTCAGCCCCCTGGCCGACCCCCGGCTTGCTGTAATCGCATACGCCAGCAGAAAAGACAGCGTTGAGTCTTTCGAGTTTATCGGGCGCGAGCGCTTGGGAGTAATCTGATGTATCCAAAGGTTTGAGTGCGCATTTCAAAATGTCACCCGCCATTGGCGCGCCCGCTGCAACACGCGGATTTCCGTGGGCTGGGTACATCTGGTTGCACCTTCCTGGCCCATCATATGTCGCAGGCTCCGCAATCACCTCTCCGTCGATTGCGATACAACCATCTGTGAGTTCCGCAGGCCTACTGCGAGCGATTTTTATGGAAAAGGGAGCATTTCCGTGATCGGCCCCGATATTCGCGAGCCATCGATCCATAGCAGGAACGAGGATGTGCAATCCCACGCCATGTATGTCCAGTTCGGGGTACCCCTGGCGTGGCGTGACTAATATTACTTGATTGTCGGCATTTCCGTCGGCCGCGATTAGACGCGCGCGTGTCATAAGTGCTCTGTCGCGAGTGTGGATGTCGGCAAGATCATCGGCATACGAGTTCCAGTCGATGATGGGTACGTTCGCCAAGCTCTTGCCTGTTACCGCGACACCGTATTCGTACGCCGCTCGAATTGCCGCAGGCTCCGCGGCGGTGCGATGTGGAGCGATTTCTCCATCCTGATTAAACCCCCCCATCTGTTCGTTTAATTCAACAAACTGTTCCGTATCGATTACGCCGGCATTGAAGGCGACGAGCCCATATTGAATGCCCACATTATCGAGCGCACGGTGCGCAAATCGGGTTTTCGGATCGCGACGGAACACGTTGATAGCATTGTCATAGAAAGTGCATCGCGCACCGGCAGGATTGCTGATCGGGTCGTAGATCGCCTTCTTGGGCAGTGATGAGTCGCATTTTCTCGGGTCGAGCCAACCTAAGTAAGAGAGCGTGGCGACAGCATTGGTACAGGCCGCCCACGTGGCGAACCCCGATACAGCTGTTTTCTGGACGTCGGTCCAAGAGTGCTTCGACTCCTGCCAGGCATGCTGGAGCAGCGCGCAGTCGCTGAACACGGGGATAACAGTTGTAACAATGTCAGGAGCGCTAAGGAATGCGATGATCCCGTCGAGAATACCGGGATAATTTTGGGCGATCAGATAGACTGACACGGCGCCGCCTGAAGGGCCGACTCCGATCGTGTAGGCCGGCTCGCCGTACTGTTTGATGAAATGCTCTTTCACCATCGAGGCTGTCTCGGCCGAGACCTTGTCGTTGCAAGTGTTGCCAAGGACGTTAAGCGAGGAGGTCACAAGCGCATAGCCTTGCGCCAACAGAGGCTCGTAGACTGCCCTCCACTGCGTGGGCAGAAGTCCTTGACGGTAGCCCGCACTACAGCCTGCGCCAAAGGTGTAGACAATCCGTCCGTTCCAGCCAACGGTAGGACTGACCCAAGGTGTCGGCAATGGCTGTCCCGGCTCATAAAGGAACTGAATCTCATAGACAGCTCGATTGATGACACCCACCTCTCTGCGTACAATGTAATTCACCTTACTGCCATCCGGCAGAATGACCTGCGCGACATCGGAAGGACGGGGGCCTGAGGGATTGTACGGCTTGAAACCAAGCATCGGGGTGGAAGGGTTAGATGATGATAGTGTTGCGAGGACCCTGTCGTTGGCGGATATCTGAAGCGGATCTGTGGACTTGTAGTAGTACTGCACCAGTGTTTTGGCAGCACAGTCAGCATCCAGCGCGGACCCAAGCCCGTTAGCCTCGGTCTGACAAACGAATGGTTCTTGGTGAGGGCCCGAAAAGATTGGGCCAGCAAGAGGATGATTAAAGAGCTGAATTTTGGACCGTACCGTACCGTGGGCACGAACCTCAAGGGTGCTCCTCCCAATCCGGAGCCCATTCAGCAGGGCCAGCAACTTGCCTGATCGCTCGGACCGGTGAAATGATGACGTGATATCACGGCCATTCAGATAGCCGGACCAGTTTGAATTACGTGATCCGTCGAGCTCTACTAATGCGGTACCCCCGCTAACAGTATCGGAGCGACTCGATACAGTTCGAATCTCAGGCCCCTGTGCGACGCACGCCGGCCCCGAAATGCAGGCTACTAGTACAAGCGTCACTGCGGGAAAGGCGAGTCGCTGGAGACCACGGTGCGTCATCTTACGTCTCCCTTTCCGGTTCAGTGCCGCAGGCAATCAAGTTAAAATATAAGACGCATGTGGGAGAGAGTTCCGTTAGCGATACCTTGCCGCATCGGCGAACAGCACATTAGCGGATTACATCGCGATTGGGCGCGCGGCGGAAATCTGAACGCGCTCGCGCGAAACAACCCAATGGCAATACTGCACCGCCGCATACGACAAGTCGCATGCGCCGAAGATTCCAGTAGCATGTTACTTTACTTGAGAGTACTGCCTTTTCAGAGGGTTGCGCCGCCTGCTGAGGTTGGTTTCAGGCGTCGAAGTCGTCGCGAGACGAGCGGTGAGCGGGGTTTTTAGCTATCCGGCGAGTCGTAGCGGCGAGGATTGAGCCGGTTCGAGGCGCGCACGCAGGAATTTCTGGCAGGTACAGACCTCGGCGCGTTGCGCAAAAAAGTGGCAGCGCATTGCGCGGCGCTGAAGCGGTGACGAGTTCGGAAGGACCGATACCTGGGCGAATGGTGCGCAACCAGGGGCCGAAGGACGACCACACCAGGCGCGGATGTTGCATGGCGAAAGTCTGCAAGAGTCCCTGGGAAGTCAGGCCGAGTTGGATAAGGCGATGATAGGCACCGAGCTTGCGGCGCACGGAGGTGCGGTAGCGCTGAGGGGCGCGGTGCAGATGTTGTATCCCGGAGCCGTGCTTGATCTTGTGCATCGAGGCCATCCAGAAGTGATAAGCCTAGGTGCCGAGCACGCGCAGCGCCTGTTTGAAGGACAGCGTGATCTTGAACCGTAAGCCGTAGAGACGAATGGCTTCGATCGGGGGTAACGACAAGGCGGTGCTGATGAAGATCGAGCGCCCGCGTGTTGGGTGATCGACCAGCACGAAGCGCACCACGGATCGCAGGGGCCGCCAGAGCAGGTCGCGCGAGAGATAACGGATGGTGAGGTTGCGCTCGCGGTAGACGGGGCTGTCGGCGTGTTGCCAGTGCTCCTGCTGGGAATCGAACAGGCTCCAGAGCCGGATCATCTTGCCGTACAGGCGGGGCGGCCGCGTTTGCGCCGACCGGTGGGTGTAGGGATAGGCAGATAGGCCACCGTGGTGCGGCGCACCCGTGAGATCAGGTGAGAGCCTGAACCGCGCAGGCGCAGGGGTACGGTCTTGCAGCCATAGAAGGTGTCGGCGACGAAGTACAAAGGCTCCTGCAGGCCCAGCGCATCGAGCAGATCGCGGCACTTGCTCGGCACGGTTCGGTGGTCGGGGTTAGTGAATTTCACCCCCTCGTGGCCAGAGGCTGGGGGAAGAACGAATCGGCGGCCGCGATCAGCACGGAAACCACCTGCACGGAGTGACCCATGATGTAGGCGGGCTTGGTGTTGCTCTCCCCCGCCTAGGGCAGCAGCTTGACCGCCACGTCCACGGCCGAGGAGTGAAAGAAGTCGAGCAGCCGGTCGTGGCCATGCGCCACCAGTCCCAAGGTGCGCACGATGCTCGTGACGCCGAGCAGATCAGCGCGAGCCGAAAGACCGGCGAGCGCTGCCAGCAACCACAGGAAGCTTCTCTGGCGCGCACGGGCCAACCCTAGCGGCGCGACCAAACACCACCAGTGCCACCACAGCTGCATTGTCAGCGCCTCCCGGTGTGTAGCTGACACAAGGGTATAGCATATATTTGCTATACCAATGACAGACCAACGACTCTCCCAGATCAACAAATGCATTGCTGCTATCAAGGCCGAACTGGCACAGATCCGTGAGATGCGCCCCGGATCCCTCACCCGCCAGTACAAGGACCCCGAACGGCACAGTGGCGCGTACTACCAGCTCAGCTACGCGCGCCAGATGAAGAGCCGATGCGCACCAACTTGGAAGGCTCGCTCTGCGGATACAGTTTCCCGCTCGTGCAACCGGGGCAGGTCTGTGCGGCATGCAGCTGCGGATGCATCACCGTCACCTGCTGCGCCCCGGTGTAGGCGGCCGCGGCGTTGCGCCCATGGCCAGGCACTTTGGGTCTCGATGCCGGGTTGGGCAGTGTTGGCGGGGACGCGGCCGGCGTATCGGCACCGAGTACGTTGCGGCTCGTCTCGGTGCTGGCGCCAAAGATCATACGGCGCAGGCGCTCGATCGAGGCGTCTTTCGTTTGCAACTGGGCCGTGACTTGCGCCAAGGTATCGATCGCGCCGGTCAGCTTCGCATGCTCCTCGGGACTCAATACCGCGCGGGTGCGCTCGAGGATGGCGGCCATCTCCTCGCGGCTCACCGCCTGCGCCGGTGGGGTCTTCGTTCCGCGGCGTTTCTTGCCGTGGCCGCTCATGCCGGGTGCAACAATCGTTCGCGAAAATCCGGGCACAGCGGCAAGGCGAGCACATTTTTGAGGCTCCGATTGGGCCGGTGCGTCAGATCGTCCTTGCCGCGACCTTGTGTCTGACCCAGATCCAGCCAGTTGGCCGCCCGATAGCAGGTGCCCCAATAGCGCGTCGGATCGATGAACGTCTCGGCCAGATACACCGGGTGGCCGTAGACCTGGCTCCACGCCGGGGAGAGCTCGCGGGTCATGCGTCCGAGCAGATGCGAGGCCAAGTGCTCCACCTGCACCCAGGGCAAAATCAGATAGCGCGTGTTATGGGCAATGGCGCCGATGTTCTGACGGCGCAGGGTCGGTGACCAGCCGATGAACCGGTCGCGCGGTCCCAGGTGCCGGGGCGCCGAACTCCAGGCAAACAACGCCACCGGGCGGGTACCGGCATACACCATGAACTTCAGGTGCTCGCCCACGGGCTGCGAGTAACCCAGATAATGGTGAGCCTGCAGCAGGCTGTTGAAGCGGGCTTCCTCGGCGGTGCGGCGTACTTGCTCAGACGGCGCCATCAGAGAAAACGTGCGAATCAATACCAGCTATGGCAGCTCGCCATGCACGATGATCCGCGCATAGGGTAGTCCTGGCGGTAGCCTAGTGTCGCCGAGTTCCTGCGGAACCGGCTCGAAGCGGATGGTGGATCAGCTGACGTCCCCTTGAGCGCGTCGATTTCTACCGATGTGGGGTCGTCCGCATCGCAGGAGCATTGCTCCGCGTCATCGCGAAAATCGCCAACTCTCTGGTTCAACCCGTCGCCGCTTGCCTCGGAAGGGCGAAGCGGTTAGGGTTCAGCCTCACCGGATTCAAAGAAAACAATAAGGACACTTATTCGTGTTGCGGTGAACAACAAGCCGCTGCGCTGTTGATTCCCAAGGACGTTAGAAGCATCCCGCGCAAAGAGCCACGGACTACGCCCCAACGTGACGTAGACGGGTGATTGCGACCGGCCGTTGGGCCACTGTTGCCTGACGAACGGAGCAGGACGCCGCACTCACGCCATGTCAGGAAACGTGCAACTGACCAGGTGTGTCTATGTCACACGAGAAGCGGGCCGAGCAGCTGTCCAGCCTTGGCACTCAGACTACCCGCCATGACTCCATTGGGAGCATGTTGATAGGCGTCGGCGCGATGTTGCTCATTCAAGCCTGCCCGGCCGCATATGCCACTACAAGCCGCGCCGCTGCTGAGACGATCGCGGATGGACGGGTAGGTGACAAGAAACAACACGCCAATTGGCTTTCTGTTGGACGGACTTATTCCGAGAACCGTTTCAGTCCGCTTACTGACATTAACGATATCAGCGTGAGGAGGCTCGGCCTCGCCTGGTATCTGGAATTGCCGAACGAGGGCGCGCTGCAAGGGACACCGCTGGCCGTGGACGGGATACTGTATTTTTCCGGCAGCCGGAGCAACGTCTACGCAGTGGATGGCAGGACGGGTCACCAATTGTGGGCTTTCGATGCCGATCTATCCAATCATCCGCAGGACACCAGGACAGTCCTGTATGGCGGGAATCATGGTCTTGCGTACTGGCAAGGCAAGGTTTACGTGGGGACAGTTGACGGACGCTTGGTAGCCCTCGATGCACGGACCGGACGAGTGGCGTGGAGCGTCAACACGTTCGAGACCCCAAGCATGCCGAAGAGAATCACGGGCGCTCCGCGCGTATGCAGTGGGAAGGTGATCATCGGCTTCAAAGGCTCTGGTGGCGCGCGCGGTTATGTGAGCGCATATGACGCCCAGACCGGAAAAATGCTGTGGCGCTTCTACACCGTCCCAGGCGATCCCGCGCGGGGCTTTGAGAACTCGCAGATGGCGATGGCTGCAAAGACGTGGACCGGACAATGGTGGAAAGCAGGCGGCAACGGCTCGGTGTGGGACGGCATTACGTGTGACCCTGAATTCGGCCGTGTCTATGTTGGAACCGCCGATGGGGGAAACGCGTACGAGGGTGCGCAAACAAAGCCCCGCTGGGGACATGCTCTTTTCATCCTCGATCATCGCGCTCGATGCGGACACAGGAGTCTACTCCTGGCACCTTCAGATCAATCCGCACGACGACATGGAGTTTGATGCGTCTTCGCAGATGATTCTCGCGGATCTTAAGGAGAAAGGAGCGACACACAAAGTGCTCATGGTGGCGCCGAAGAACGGTTTCTATTACGCCATCGACCGCCAAACCGGCAAACTGCTCTCGGCGGAGAAGTTTGAAAAAGTGACCTGGGCCGAACGCATTGATCTGGAAACAGGCCGGCCCGTGGAAGTTCCCCATCTTAGCGATGGAAGCACCGCGTTGGAGATTTGGCCAACTGGCGTTGGCGCACATAGGTGGCAAGCGATGTCGTTCAACCCCAATACAGGCCTGACATACATCCCGACAATGCGGCAGGGATGGCGCAGCGGACCGCACCCCGGCTCCATCGACCGAAGCCCGCAAAACCCCGGTGAGGGCAGTGGGGGGCTTGTGGCCTGGGATCCAGTCGCTCAGCGACAGCGTTGGGACGTTCGTTATGCCGATAGCTTCTGGAACGGGGGCACACTGACGACCGCTGGAAATCTAGTCTTTCAAGGAACCGGACGGGGGCAGTTCGTCGCTTACAACGCTAGTACAGGAGAGAGGCTTTGGGACTTTGATGCCGGGCTCGGCATCATCGCCGCGCCAATGACGTATGAAGCCAACGGTGTGCAGTATGTCTCGGTGTTGGTCGGGTATGGCTGCTTTATGCAGCTCAATTACGGCTGGCACTTCAACGAACAGCCGCGTCGTGTCCTCACGTTCGCACTCAATGCCCGGAAGTCGCTGCCGCCGACTGCTCCGCCGCGATTTACCGTAAAGCCAGTTGACGACGCTACCATTACGATCGATGCACAACAGGCGACAGACGGCGCCAGGCCTACCAATCCCACCTGTGTTACGAGTGCCATGGCAGCGAATTGGAGAATTTTACGTCGATGTCACCAGATTTGCGCGAATCACAACTGGCTCTAAGTTGGGAAGCGTTTCGAGCAGTAGTGCATGAGGGTGCGCTGGCTCCCTTGGGAATGCCTCAGTTCCAGGAGATTAGCGACGAAGAGCTGCGTTCGATCTACATGTACATACGACAGGAGGCCAGACAAACCGTCTCTTCCGTTCACGAACACAGTTCTCCCGACCCCAAACAAATTGGGAGTGACCGGTGACGTTGTTACGCTCGATCAAAAAGACAACGGGACTTCAGGCGGTTCTCAGGGCGGTCAGCGTGTTGGCTTCGGCGGATACACAATCACAGCCAGTGCACGTCAGGAGCCCCCCGTCATGCACGGCGACCCGAAAGACATGATGAAGAGATCATCCCTAGATCGTCGAACATTTTTATCGCTGAGCGCCAATGCCGCGGCGCTATCGCTCACCTGTCCAGCCTCCTTGGCGGCGCAATCCCTCCCAACGAACGAGCTTACCGCGCTGACGCTGCACGAAGCGGCAGCACGGATACGCAGCCGTGCCGTATCGCCGGTGGAGCTAACCAAGGCCTGCCTGGCGCGCATCGAGCGCTACGACACCAAGATCAATGCCTTCATCACCGTGAGCACCGAGCTTGCGCTAGCCCAGGCCCGAGCGGCCGAGCAGGAAATCGGTCGGGGCCGCTGGCGTGGTCCACTGCACGGCATCCCGCTCGCTCTGAAGGACAATATCGATACGGCCGGCATCCGCACCACGGCCGCAAGCGACGTCTTCAGAGATCGCGTTCCGGCGGAAGATGCCGAGGTCGTCCGGCGTTTGAGACAAGCTGGTTCAGTGATACTGGGCAAGCTCAACATGTGGGAGTTCGCGGGGAGTCCCGAAAGCGCCTGGGGACCAGTGCGCAATCCCTGGGAACTGGAGTATGAATCCGGCGGCTCCTCGAGCGGATCAGCGGCCGCCCTGGCGGCGGAGTTCTGCTTTGGCACGCTAGGCACCGATACGGGTGGTTCGATCCGCTTCCCCGCACACTGCTGCGGAGTGGTGGGCCTGAAGCCCACTTACGGGCTCGTCAGCAATGGCGGCGTGATTCCGCTCAAGGAATCCGAAGACCATGTCGGGCCGCTCGCTAGGTGCGTTCTCTATGCGGCCCTGCTGCTGCAGGTCATTGCCGGGTACGACCCAAACTGGGCGGGCTCAGCCAATGTGCAGATTCCGGATTATGTCACTGCACTTCGCGAGAATAGAAAGTCGTTTGGCTTGGGAATTCCAAGAGCCGGATGCTTCGAGATGCTGGATCCCGAGGTCGCGCAGCTTGTGGGGGCTGCGCTTGAGACGATGAACACCATAGGCACCATCAGAAGTGAGACGGTCGTCGTTCCCCGCTATCTCGATATCGACGGGCCTCTAGCAGTTGAAATATTGTCCTATCATGCGCCCTTGTTCGAGAAAGCCGCCGAGCGGTATCACCCGTTCTTGCGCAACGGACTCGCTAGCGGTTTGAAACACTGTATAAGCGGTGTTGAGTATGTTGACGCCTTGCATGCGCTGCAAGACACGCGTCGGCGGGCAGCGGAGATCTTCCCGGCTGGGGTCGATCTACTGATTCTGCCAACGTGGAAGCACCTGCCAATGACGGTTGCCGAGCGGCAGAAGAGCTGGCCTCCGGAAGAGTTCGCGCAGGAGCTGTGGAACACTCAGCCCTTCAACGTGCTCGGACTGCCCGCGCTTTCCCTGCCTTGCGGATATACAAAGAGTGGCCTGCCCGTGGGTGTGCAAATTGTCGGTCGGCCTTTTGCAGAGGCTCAGGTTCTTGCATTTGCGCAGGCTTATGAGCAGGCCACGCAGTGGCATTCACGCAAGCCGAAAGTGTAGGGGCGCGGCGCAATCCTTTGCAGCAAACAAGCGAGTTCCAGAGAGCATCTGAAGGCCGCGACGCGTGCCTGTCGAGACTCAGATGATTCCGAACGTGCGCATTTACGTTTTATACGAGCAGGAGTGGTCCATGACGTTGTCACGTTCGGTGAAAAGGACGATGGGGCTTTTAGCGTCGATGCTGAGCACCGTCGCGCTGGCGGCCTCGATGAATGCGCCCCGACAG
>Ga0307511_10002830_pt1 | contig 18021 bp, 15 predicted proteins | sample 13_EM_MG_FD_200266 | JGI IMG/M metagenome (GOLD analysis project Ga0307511, IMG submission 200266) | Populus trichocarpa ectomycorrhiza microbial communities from riparian zone in the Pacific Northwest, United States - 13_EM | ecosystem: Host-associated > Plants > Roots > Unclassified | place... | reverse complement strand
GGCAGCTGTGAGAAGCATGGGCAGCTGTGAGAAGCATGGGCAGCTGTGAGAAGCATGGGCAGCTGTGAGAAGCATGGGCAGCTGTGAGAAGCATGGGCAACTGGCATAGACCGTGGGGCGGTAGATTGAAAGGCTCATCGTGGAATGCAACCGGGATTTCCGTTGGCTCCTAATATGTCCCTGCGAATGTGCACAGGAGTAATGAATTTGGATTAAGAAAAACCCTTGACACCAATGTCGCTGTGAGGAAGTAGCATTATATCCTGGAACCCCTATTTCTCGGCGGAAAATGTATTAGGCCTTCTACTCGCCTTCCGAAGCAAGTTGCATCATACCCCCCACCCCCATATCGTGGCTCTATTGGACCGCCAAACGTCTATGTTGCAGAGGAGACGAGTTGACGCACACAACAAGTCGTACGTATTATACACTCAACCCTGATTACAGAATACCCAGAATACCCAGTCTTATATGCAATAACCGTGGTGTTGTACCCCCATAATAATATTCCCCATGAGTAGCAAATGCACCATCAGATTTAACAATACACAGCATGCAATTGAAAGCAACTACTGGTCATACGCGAATGACACCCAGGAGATGCCATTCACTCTAGCAGTCACATCAGTTCCCACACCCTTGACATGAATTGGAGGTAACAATATTGCTGAGTTTATCCACAATGCCACTGCAAGGTTGCGCTGGGATTAGGGGGCTAGATACAAAGATTCTTGTGTCCGGCAGTGTGCCGGTGTCACCTCCATCCGGGTCGATAATAATTTCGTAGTGGAAGAACATTTTAAGGTATGGGACAATTTATGGATCACTCGCGTCTTCTATTAAAGGTTCAGAAAATACCCATGTATTGGTCAAGCGGAATATGAATGTATGGGATAGACAGCAGCAGGATCTTGACCAAGTACACAATCTGCATAAATATACCTCTACACTCAATAATACAATTAATCCATAGGGCGGGTGAGACACCCTGTTACGCATTGCATCAGGCGTTTCACAGTCCCACGCTGGTAAAATTTAACCTGCTTGGCAGTAGGATTTGGAGGAATGGCAATATTGCAATAGGCAGTTCTGTGACCAACCGTTGGAGGGTGCTCTTGCATACAGGATTGAACGAAATCGACTAGGAAGGGTTTCCGATTTTCTAGCCAGAAGAGATGAAATACCAACACAACTAGGACACCGAAGGCTTAGGCACTTTGGAATAAATGCCATTTACAGCTAGTTTCGTGGTAGTTGGTACTCCGAGGTCGACAAGGGTGGGATTTGGTTGTACTCATTTCCATCTTTATAGGCGGGTTCTCAGGTCGTAAATATATGCACCTACACGAAGGAAGCAACTGTCAGGATATAAATCCAATCACGACGAATTGAAGTTTCAATCTTACCCCATTGAAGAGCCCAGGGAACCGATCCCTCCATTACCCTCAACTGACACAAAATTACCCTGAACTTACAAATCGATGAACCCAGACTTTGGAGAACTGTATAGAAGCTAAGATTCATAGTTTTAGGACGAATTGAAGGGCAACTTTGAGAGTGTTATAGCTGTCACCGGGACTGGAACTCGTGGCGATTCAGCTCAACATGTAGGTCCGCACATTGTTGCTTCAGGAGGTAGAGAGCCCCGCAAGCCTACTGAAGGATAGTAGGAAGTGTACATATAGTAGGCGAAAGTAATAATCCTAACTGCTGACATTCTCCTATATCCCACACTATATATGACTTATACATATACGGCAGTAGATATCTGTATAATATCCCTTCCTAATTATTGCCTGAAATTGAGTCCTTTCAGCCTCGTGCGATAAGACATGTCCCGGGCAATCCAAAATAGTCACCATCTCTCCGTATAGAGATATCCTGCCCTCGTGAGCATGGAATAACTACTAGATATATACTTCCACCTTGTCTCCGCATTAATGTTGCACGTAGTCGTGCTTGAGGGTAATGATTGTATGCGCAGGATCACCCCTCTACCTATTCCACAGGTTATATAACTTGCCTGTTCAAATCTGTTCAGTGTATGATTCCCAGCACGATCCTTGGTGACCCGCAACCACCAGTGGGCAGGTAGAGACAGGAAATACGCACACCATATGGGGTGACAATCTGGCTTTATCAATTAATTAGACTGGTCATCTAAGGGGAAGACGGCATCAACGAGCGCCCACATGTTATTGCGAAAAAGATTAGCGGGAGAAAACGGATCAATTTGTTCCTAGATACATTCCAAGCGAGACCAAGTCACATGAGAGTGCGGAGTGGACCGGATGCGAGGGAAGTCAGGTAATGAGCTCCAAAACGCCCGTGTGATACAGGAAGGGGCGATCTCAGGGGCTATACGCCACTGGAATGGGGGCAACGGGGTAGAATCCGTGACAACAGACAAGAGGAAGAAGAGTGGGTATCAATAACCTGTGCCTCCCATTGACCATCAGGTTCGCAGTGGCAAGCGGTGACTACATTAGCAACCTTTGGGTTTTGTAAGAGCGACTTGGAACTGTGTTTCTTTCGCCTGCTTTCCGGCCGCTCATTATTACACCTCGGTATTATCTTGCCATCATTCACCTAGCCATAACCCTCCCCAATGGATAAACAACAACTCCGCTTTATGCATGTACAGTCCACCTTCGGCGTTGGCTTCGTACGGCGACCGTCGGCGGTGGAGAAAGCGCGTGTTTTTTGAAGCTACTAGGATGGTAGCTAGAGGACGCTAGGATCAATCTAAGACCTGTCCGTAAGCAAGGCATCTCTAAAACATATCTGTCATTGACTGGAATGAATCTGTCCTACGCCATATCTACTACTGTAGTTTCCTTTGTATGTATGGGCTGTCGAGCCTCAACCAGCAAGGATGGAAAACTCCGCATCCAAATCAAGAATAATGACGAATTTCGGATCCCCGTATGCTTTCTGAAGCCGAGAAAACATGGTAACGTTAAACAGTTGTAGCAAGTGAGTGCTGGGTAGTGGTAGGCAGTATGCCCCGATATTGACTTTATCGCAATATTTAAGGAACTCCAAAGTGATGCGTGAATCATGCCCATTGACGAGATGGAGGTGCGGTAATTCGAGCCCTGATGAACCCCCCCAGGTGCATTAGCCACTCCGTTCCCCGCTTGCGGTTTTCCATCTGTTGGGCGAAATAGCAAAAATGTATTACGCGGCTTCTGCATCCTCACCGAAAAAGAGGTACCAACACTATATCGCTTCGCCCCCATCTAAGTGGTTCACGGTGGTGGTACCGTTCAATCTCCACAAATGGTCCCAACCACGGTAAACAATTCCCTCTTTCCATCTCATGCAAGACTTTGCTGTAGTATCACTTCCTCACGGTCCACAAATAACCGTACACTCACCTGTCCTGCCCGTCATTAAACCCCTCCCCATCGATATCGAACCACAAGTCTTCGCGTAAATCGAAGTTTCGGATAAACCCCAAACCTTCGAAAGTGGTTTGTCACGGTCTTAAGAATATTTGTTTCTGTCCAATTCGGAGGGGATCGTTGAAACGAACTTTCGATTTCGATTCAGGACCCTTAGGATCTAATTTCTGCTATGGAAACGCCTTTGCAAGTCTGTATGAGTCTTTTTTTTTGTGTGGATATTGAAAATTAATCCCGCTCCTTCTAAGGCTCCAGTGAAAGTAGCAGATATGGTGAAGTAGGCAGATACGGCACCCTCATCGCCAGTGGAGAAATTCCCCCATGATCTGCCCCTAACGTGCACTGTGGTGCCGAGGAGCTCGCGTTCCATGCCTGGTCCGTGGTCCAGGGTAACTTTCTCTTTCATGTACTTAACCAGCGAGGATGCCCCCTTACCGACCCATCAGTATTCTCCTAAAAGCCAGTGTATGCCCAGGACCCGCTTCGCCCTTTGTCATCCATCCATCTCCGCACCTGACCGGGCCTAGAAATTTTTGGGGCCGCATGTAGGACTACGGCTCGTGTTTGCGTGGTGGGTGACCGGCTCCCCATGGGTGGTCGTGGTGTTCCCTGCGGTGGTGTTGCTTTCTTCCGAGCTTGTACCGTGGTGGCGGGTCCCAGGGCGGCTGGGTTTCCTTACCCGTCCCTGTGCCCCGTAATTCTGTTCGGCTCCCCGTGGGCACCGTGACTGGCATGGCTTCCTCCGTATATGTGCGGACTGGCGGAGATGTCCCCAACGGTCTTTTTTCTGTGAACCTGTCTCTCCCCATGGATGCCGCTGTTTCCGGGTCGCTCGACTCTGGTGGTTCAGTCTTGTTAGAGACGCTGTTGTACCCCACCCCTTGTGTCTTCGATTCGGTGGCTGCTTCTGCGTACGTAATTGTGTTGGTATGCTTTCTTGCAACTATGGTTCTAGCATTCCCTTTAGTAGGTGCCAACTCCGCAACCATGCCTGAACTTCGCATCTCTTTTCCCGTACTCGTGTTCCTTGCTTATTATTGGCGCGGTCCCGAATCTGTCATTCAATACCCCCGAACCCATGACATGCAACTGTGAGGCCTTGTAGAATCCTACACCCTTGTATGGGTCTGCAGTAGGGGACCGATGGCAAGCGATTTGCGGCTGTGTGGTGGTGGGTTAATCCTCTCGGCGGGTGTATCCGGCGGGTGACCCCGCTCTCTCTCCTAGGCATCTCTGAGTGAGGGTCTGTGCGATGTTTGTGATTTGGGAGTTAAATATTCCCTGATTCGCTCGTTGTGTCGTAGCGCTCCCGTTCTAATGTTCTGTTCGGCTGCTACTGCCTTGCTTCCGGTCACGTCTGCGGCTCTCTCATTCGTTGGAGCCTGGCGTGCGCATTACAAAAATCCTAATTTGCATGCCATGTCGTCTCCGGTACAGCCTCCGATGGAAGCCGTTCAGCCTACCTCGAGATTCTTGATCGTTGAGCGTGGGGGAACGGCACGCGACATCGGTCCCCGAGAGAATTTTGTTGATATTGGCGCCGACGCCGCGGGCAATCTCATGGTGCCGTCCATTTGTCTGTACCGACTCTGGTTGTTGCGTACCGACTACAGTCTCGTTGATGATTAGTAGTGTTCTCGAAGTTTGTATATGAAATACCATTGATACCATCAGGGTTGTAGACTCACGGGTGGAGTGCAGAACGCAGTCCTTTAAGCGCGTGCGCAATGGATGAGATCCTCTTTATATTGTGAGTCCTGTCGGATTTTCTAACCTCTAACCCTAAGCCCCGCGTCGACGTTAGCACGTGTGGTATCACGATGGGTTCTTGGCGTACCTCACCGATTTACCTGTCTGTTGACTCACTCGCTTCCACGGACATGGATATACACAGTCAGTCTCGATCACCAACAATATTGTACCATATATCTAATGCCCACGGCCTCCGGTTCATGATCTCACGAGACATATGAAGAAACTACACTGTGTGGGCAGCAAGTTACTGCACCCTGTGTTAATGCAGCACTGAACTGAATCCAAGGGTTTAACCTAATCTTTTTAAAGCCGTGTTGTGCTAACCAGACTACATCTCAACTCTCCAACTCCAATCCAAACCACATCTTCAAACGAAAAGTTAAAATTCAAAAGCCTTCAAATTCAAACCCAGACGACAAAATATTCCTGCACAATTCTAGTTTATGTCATGGTTATCAGAGACTGATGGAGTTGGTATTGCCCCAAATGAAACCTCAGGGTGACAAACAATGTCTTTGGTGATCTCAGGGGGATTATTGCAAGCCTCCCTCCCGCTGATCTTCTCGCTTCCACAGTACATTTACTAATCTTTGTCCATAGAAATCGCGATCGTCGGCTGCCTTCTGCACATCAATCGTGCTCCGCTTCATCGAGCTCAACTCCCCATAAGTCGCTGGGAAGTTCCCCGAACTCGGGAAGGCGTTTATTGTAAAGGACTTTGGTAACGATCCGGAGAAATACAACCCGGAGAATTCGAAGAATTGGCATAAATTTTACCCTGTAGGTTAACCTTGCCCCAACTATCACAACTCATTCTGAAAACCTAAAGATTTTGCAGAAATGGCCGCAAAATCAACAAAGGAATGTATCCCTGCTTAGGTGCATGGAGGTGAGCTCTATTTACCACTTTCAAAATGGCAAATCTTCTAACAATGTATTGAGGGAGGTAGATCATTAGGGCAGTCAGACCCCACTGTCTCCTAGCGGAGGTCTGCGGAGCAGGGAACACATACACTTCACTACTTGTCAACTCATCAGAGGTTCAGATGTCTTTCTATCAGGGCAGAATAGCTATTGGAGCAAATGATCCGGGCACCGTATGCTCTGCCTATGCACTTGTGAACCTAGAGCAAAAGGTCATTCACAGGAGGACACTTCCAGCCGTGAACGAAGGAGATATATTCTGGGGGCGATGGATCCAGTGAGTTGGCTTTGATCCTTGCGTTCAGTAGGTATTGGAGGCTAATTAATTCGGAGGGCAGTGAAATATGAGGATTTCCCGGTTGAGGAAGGAGTGAATGCTGGGTATGGGAGGTATATGGTGTAGGCCCCGAGGTCTTCTTCTCTTTCTTGTTATCATCGCTATTATCCACATCAGTTAATACACTTGCCTATTTCCTCAACACTCACTGGGAGTTGAGGTTTTTCGCATTGTTTTTTCGCTATAACTGTTCCAATATGAAAATAGTATGTTGATTATCGCTGTGTTTTCACAAAGGCCAGTCTTTCTTGCGTTTGGGGGCCTGTCATCGATGACCTGGTCCTTCATCACCCTGGATGTACCTGACGAGGTTTAGCCGGTACTACAGATCAGGCAGTCGAACATGTTCTGGATGGCATTGTGGGAATGCACATCCACCACGCCCCAGTTATCAGGGCCATGAGCTATCTTAGTTACCCTGAACTCGCTAACCCATCCCGTTGTCTTCTATAACCGACTACTCTTATCACCGTGTACTATGTCACTTCCTTCGCCGCATGATAATATGTCGAATTGGTGTATAGACTTAAAAAATAAAAATAAAAGGTAGCCACCTTAACTTCGCTGTTCAGGTCTTCAATCGTTCGGGCATTCGGTGGTACACTGCTTTCTTCAAGTATGTATGACTTCCGCCACCTTTTGTCTTCATTCCTATTGGCTAGATATTCATAGTAGCTTTGGGGTTTGCCCTCATCGCAGAGGACCCTCTAGACTAACCTTCCTCCGTGTTTCACTGGCTAGGTAATATGATGAGCATAAAACACTTTTATCTTGTATCTTCATGAAACTAACTATACGCAGTAGCTATACTGTATACAGACTACCACCAGTCCATTGAACTATTATTTGCGAGTAGGTACGCAGCTGGGAATATTATAGCATCATTGGGTAGTAGTCTGGTTGGCACAAGCCCGCAACCAGACTAACTGAGGGGGTTGTATAACTCAACACTAAGCTGCCAATGCCGTAATTCAGGTCAATATCCTATAGATTTCCCTCTGACCTTGCACAAAGGTTGATCAGGTCAATAAAACTACGACTATTACCCCAGATATGCAATTGACCAGCGGCTGACGTATGTTGATGTCCCCGAGCTCGGTTTGAATGGGAAACCGGTGGTGGAGATTTACAATAGGAATTACACCGTAAAAGTTTAGAGTCTTATATGCTACATCGCTCTGTGTTTAGGAGCTGTATACTTAGAAAATCACAACCCGGTATAGAGCTAAAAGTTAAATCTCGGTGATCTGAACATATGTAAGTATGACAACGATAAATATACGTGTTTGTGCAATGAGGGCCCATAAAGGCCCACATCATTTGGCTCCATATTCCGACTACGTTATTGACACCCCATGCTACTGCGTATTTGACTGGCGTTTAGGTAGCTGATTGTAGCCACATCCATCTCCACAGTGGGTCCGGGGAATCCCATGAAGTCCTGGAAGCGTGACGATAAGGGAAATGAACAATAGATTCATCTGGAACCTTATGTCGAACGTTACCTGTAACTGACATATGACCTAGCATATATACCGTTTCTTCTCCCACCGTGTACCAATAATGTGTACGCTCGCGGTTCAAGAATATACCTACAATTTCTATTCCCTGACTGGACATTTCTAGGAACAGGCATTGAGAACCAATCCGATTTCAACAAGCTACAAGTGTTCACTCCTAGCAAATTCAATTGTTGTCGGCTCAGCCTCTTGCAACCGGCTCACCCCCTAGCGACCGCTACATTCGTCCTAATCTATCAGGTCTCCTCTTCGCTCAATTCTCATTGGTAAATTTGCAATCCCCACAACATGCAAATCCTTACTTCCGCCGACTATTTCACCACCAAGGCAGGAACCGTGCCTCGTCTTACGCAGAGCAATTTTGCTGCTTGGTCAAACGCTATTCAGTGCGTACTCATCGCTACTCATTGCTGGAACATCGTAAGCGGTGTAGAGCGCCCACCGTTGGATGAAGAAGAATTCCAGGAGTTTTCCAACCGTGCCCATAAGGCTGCAAATTTCATATACAGTTCGGTTAGTCCTAGTTTTCAGAGTTATGTATGTGGTGTCACCCATGCACCGGAGATGTGGCGGAAGCTCTGTAAGGAGGCCCAAATCGAATCAGGGCCAACCGCGACCCATGATATGTTCCACCGCGCACGGCAGGACACAACTGGCCAACAAATGGGCCGGGGGCCCCCAGCGGATGACTGCAGTACGAATGCATGGCAAAAGCGTTACGCTGGCATCGCTAACACTGAGAATTCCACTTCCCTACGACCGACTGCCAACACTATCAAGGGACCCACCTCTAATCAACCTGATGGAACTGCTCCATCTCGGGTATCAGCTCCGCGCAGACATTGTGCAACCATCCGACCTGAGGCACGGACCGAATCCACAAGTGCTACCCTCAGCCGGGTGCTCGATGCCGGTAGATCGGTACATGGTGGCCAGCCTGGATGTGGACGGCCCTGGCAAAACACGAACCTGCCCGTTCAAAACCAAAGACTATCTCAAGTTCAAAGTCAAGCTCGCGGACAGGTTGTTTGCTGGTATTGTTCCCAGGAAGGGCACAGGCAAAATAACTGTGTCTTGAAGGAAATCGCATGGAAGCTTCGGCAAAGGAAAGCCTTTTGCAAGGATCCACAGGAACCCATTCCTACAGCACTTCATTCTGGTCCTACCTCTGGTACTCAAAATCATCAAGCGCCTCTCAATTGTGCACGCGATACGGGTTCTGACGCAATTGCTAAGAGCTTGAAGCCTACTATTTGGTTTATTCATTCTGGTGCTCCTGATCATCTGTGTTCTGACTTTCGTGACTTTTATCATCTTGAATACTTTCCGCAGCCGGAGCTTTATATTGAAGATATGCGGTATATTTATGCTACCGGCAGGGGCACTGTCTATCTGTATACCCATACCGGGCGGTATGTTGCCTTAACTTCTGTACTGTATGTTCCTGAGTTGAGAGCAAACTTCTTGTCAGTTGGACAGTTAAGGAACAATGGCTATGGTGTGATGTTTGCCCAAGGAAGCTGTTCGGTTGTCAAAGGACAAGAGGTGGTCCTGAAGGCGTAATAAGCTATAACGATCTTTTCCTTAATCGGTATCCCGTTTTCAATGGTATGTGCGAATATGACGCGTGAGTTTGCGCGTATATGTAGGGAGGCATTGCGGTTTTTGTGTAATGCCTTGATCAGGGAGTAAATCGAATATCACCCGTATTGGTTTGCGCTTTCAAATACTTGGTTTAGGAGGCCCCAAAAGTGAACACGCCAATGCGCCACATCCTTCCATGCTGAATGAACGGTAGTTGTTGTAGCAACACCCAGTGCTTAATTGTGGGTTTTCACCAGCCCAACCAAAACCCTAGCGCGCCGAAGGATCATTTGGGGCATAGCAAAGCTAGCTAAACAAGCGCCACAAGCAAAAACCGTTTTCCAGACCCGGCTGTAACTACCGGTCAATATGTAATCCATCCCTCTCTCGCTTTTCAGCGATACACCAGGAAGCCATAGCCCCAGATAGCGAGGATGTGGGGATCACATCACATTTAGGAGGGATCCTAGCTATTTAGAGGGTAGGCCCAGCGGGAGTTGGTCTGACAGGCAACTGACGTGTGGGCCCCGCTTCTGTCCCTTTTGGCTTCTCCGTTACCTCTGCGTCATTTAGGACAGACAGCAGCATAAAAGGAGAGTGCGGAACTATATGCTGCACCGCCAAAACACCGTACCATCTTATTACAATGGCCAACCCAAATCTCAATGCACACAACGACCTACAGCTAGATCCCACAAGCTATATTACTTTGGCAGTGCAAACTTTGCGCTGTTATACCAATGGGGATCTGATGAAAGATATTGAAGTGATGCGTCTCCTTTTCGCCCTTCGCTCATCTGAGCCAGATCCTCCCTCTGCTGTTCTATCAGCAGCGCAAACCTTACGATCCTACTACACCGGAGGGAATCTTGTTAGGGAGGCTGAAGTCATTCACCTGCTCCTGACAGGCAAAAGTCGTGCCGGTATACCTCTGCCTCCGGTAGCAGAGCTGATAGCTACATTCGACCATGATTTTGTGTCTGCGGCCAACGCCCTCCCCTGATTCTTGGCTCCGCCATTGCAGGTTTGGCTAAGTTCCGATCGGTAAAGCGAAAGGTATACTTGCACCCCAAGTCGAAAACATCATGTGGTACATTAGTGGAGCTTACATACCCGCTCATCACAACCTGATTCAGGTGTTATATATTTTCAATTGCGGATCAATCGCAAACACCCCCGATTTTTCCGGATGGGAGAACAGCATGGGTATGGAGGTCGATAGCTATTATGGAGGATTAAAGAGACCCATTGTGAAATTTTATTGCAGAGACGTACATCATTTATTTGGGCGTGTAGTGGGGGTGCCTAGTGGCAATTTATGGGGTGACATTCGCTAGAATGGAGTCGAGAGGGGCATGGAAGCGACGAGAAACTGGCCCTCAGTACTGGTCGAGTCTTGTGAATATACATCAATTGAGAGCCGAATGATCTATTCCGGTGGGCTAAGGCCCTTAGCTTAGCAATTTCTCAAATATGTATCGCATGGCTCTAATTTGATTATTAGATATTTTTATATGTATTTGGGATTGAATTGTAACCACTGGGGCCATAGTTGAGGTGCTCCGCTTTGCCTGAACCCCAGTACGTAACATCTTCTTACTATCATGGCAACAACGTAATAGCAGTGCTCCTGCCTCTGCAACTCTTAAGAGACCAAAGCAATATTCTGGACTAGATCCCCTGTAGGTAAATCAGCACCTTTAGTGTTGAAAGCGCTTGGGAGTTGTTGTGGGTCGCCATAAGCGCATTTCGCAAGCTACTACCACTAAATGACCACCAATAGTATATCTGGTCGTTCAGCAGGGTAAGAGGCATTTTGGGAATGGTTATGGCAGTGTTTCTGATGGAAATATATTTACTCGGACCCATACGTCAATACAACCCATTCATGAATGGGACGCTATAGATGGTTAGGCCCAGCCCACCCATCAATTGGACTCCCACAATAATATTTGAATATAATTATCTCATATATACGGAACTATTGAGAAATATGTGACTATGGAGCATTACGGATAAATAGAAAAATATAATGTAGAAATAAATAAAAATACGAGAAAATCAAGACTTCCAGACATATATAAATAAAATATACTAGATCAAGCCCTCTTCCGTAGCACTGGAGTATTCAATGTGTTATTCAAATCAGGAGAGGATTTTTCTATTTATCCATAGTGTTCCGTAGTCCCGTATTTCTCAATAGTTCCACATGTTGGCTAGCTTGTATTTACCACCAGCGAGAGAAGATATAAAGCAATCTCCGGCTATAATGGAAGACGTGTTAAATGCTGGGGGGTTCGGGCAAAAATGAGCTGCTCAACTACCTATGGCCCCAGTGGTTACAATTAGGTCCCAAAGACATGTAAGGATATCTAGTAATAGAATTACAGCCCTGCGATACAAATCTGAGCAGGTTGTCGTTGTCTACTTCACTAGTTCTGTTTTCCATATTATAGCCCCATTAAGCCCTTGCCAGAAGGATACGACCCCTTATACCGGCCCTCAAAGAGGTCTCTCGGAGGTCTTTGGTTCGTGTTCCTTTGATTCTGTCCACTCTGTCTCCTTCCGCTCGAACTCGGTCCCAATATGCCTAGCCCCATGGTGATCCACATCCCTGTAGCGATCCACATCCCGGTGGTAATCCGCATCCCGAGGATGGATGGTATAAGGAGGTGGGTTACCCATAATTTCCTACTTTGGGCAGGCAACCCATATATGTTCGTATTTTAAAAATATTCGCATCTCGTATCTGGTGTTCTCATTTCGAGAGTCTATTGTATTCATTGCTACTTACAGTAATTTAGTATTCTTGTCTGTTATCCGCGAGGGGCATGGCAAACACGCCGCCCCTGCTCTACGCTAAATGCCTTGTAATTTTCACCCCACTTACAATGCGACTAGAGGCACCCCTATAGATCCTTCAACTGTCAATTTATGTATAAACCCAACGGAATCACATCCAAAAAATACAAAAGCATCCTGAAGGTGCAGAGATTCATTAACATTTAGTAACAATGCGTCAGGGATGTCTAATGGCGATTTACCGAACGATTATTGAGCAGAACGGGGTATAGGAGCCACAGGCGACAGGCCCTCTGCACAGGGCCAAAACTTCATTTTGCACCCGCCAAGACGGGTACCACAGGGATTGCTTGGGGGCCCGGTAATGATGCATTACTCTGTGATGGACCAAAACTACGCAGGCAAGGGAAGGAATGCGTCCAGAACTAGCATACGTTGCATATGTAGACTAAACACATCACAACCGGATTTACAAGTTCCCGTTGCATAACCCTCTGTACAGGGGGTTATTGACCATAGGAGCGGTCGTGCCAACCAGACTAGTTATTGACATGAACTGACCTGTACTAAATAGACTAGCGGTGCCGCAAACCCTACAATAACAAGGCTGCGATGATAAGCGTAAAAATATCTTGGATCGAGTCCACCGACAATGAAATAGTCCTCAAGGCGCGAGATCCACAAAAGCCATTCTCTATAGGAATTGACACAATCGACACTTTGCCTATATATACAGTACAGTCTCGACTAAACCAACACCTGAGAGCACGTTATGTGCCTGCTTCGCTTTCATCAACTCCCTTTGATCCCTGCTCCGAATCAAACAGTCGGATGAAATTTGAAACCCAAAAACTTTTAAACCAAAAATCTGCAAATGCAAAACCTGCATAATCTTATCATTTTCAAGAGTCAGAACAGAGGTACCTTGTCCGCACACCCGTTCCTACGTAGCTTGCGCCTTCAATCTTGACCACTACCTAAGGTGAATCTTTGATAGGCCTCTGTCGAGAGTGATTTCTGAGGACGCTAAAAGATGTCACTTCTACGTCGGGAGGATAATCTGAGTGGGTTCAGAGAGGTGGAGTCGGTACAGAGAAGCTGTTGTGGTTGTTCCTGAATTTCGCTTTGGCATAAGGGGCTCGTAGGCTGGAGTGTCTTGACGGCGGAGAGTAACAAGATCGTCCGGATCATGCAACTTGCTTTCTGGTAAAACCACCAGTATTGGTTTTCAGTTGCCTAATATTTGGTTGAAAAGCTTTTGGGGTTTAAAACTTCATGAGACGGTGTGGTTTGGAGGAGAATATCAAACGGAATTGATATAAGCAGACCAGGAACAAGACCCTTGTGTGAGGAGTGGGATTTATGGAGACTGGATACGAGGAGGGGCCGGATATTGGCTTAAATATATTGGTTGCCTATTGGAACGGAGCTTCGAATTTCTACTGTAGTTGGGGAAACCGGCATGTTGCCTAGAATTGGTAGCAAATCATACTACAGTGAGATTCGAAAACTAATACCTCAGGGCTCTGTCTCGGAATGTCCTACCCGCTGATTGTGGAGCTTTAAGGGCGAAACTATAACTAAAATTAGTGCTCTTAGAAGGTCATGTAGATGACGATGACAATTCGTATGAGCATAGTTTAGAAGAAGAGGAGAATATCGCCCAATCTTCATCCTGAGGATCTAAACACTAGATCCTAGTGTAGGTTTCCACATGGCAAAGTGGAGCGTTATCCAAACCTCCCAGCTCTGGTATTGCAAGGTAGTTACAGTCAATTCTAGACGAACTTGAAATAAATGATTATTCTATTATTCCATGGTTATGTCAAGTGTGCAGAAGAAAATAGATAACATCCGCATCACTCACACGCGTACATGCCGCATGGACGATAGTTTATCTTTTAGAGTAAATATTGCCATCATCAGTACCCACATGCTTCCATGGTTAATTAGTACCTTGTGCTACTCAACAAACTCGTGCCACTGCCAGATACGACATTTGATCTTCGAGCTTTCACTGTGGTTACGTTGAGTTCCTAAAAATATCAAATCAACGGTCTGCGAGCAGCTATGGCTAAATAAATTCAAATCACCTACATGACTTAATAACAGAACGACAAGTACACGATTCTGTGTAATACTTCTCGATTCGGTAACTACCGGCCAACAACCTATTCCTGTCCCGCTCCACAAATTCGACTCTCGTAGTAATAGCCCAGACGCATGTTGTACGTATCGGTGTATGTGTCTGGGGCGTGGGGATGAACTCACATATAACTGTAAATTTATGGCGCAGGACGTCAGGAGTGCGGGAGTTCAAGATATCTAGGAAGAAGAGATAGTTAGGCGTATGCACATCCTCATAGGAAAGGTGCATTTAGCTGTAAGGCACAGAGCTCTTGGTATGACGAACAACAGACATGTACTTTTTCCTTATTTTGTTCACAAAACTCAGTACTAAGTATGTTGAACCTGTCGGCCTACTTCTTCGTTACCATTACCCCATTTATGATATATAGAACAATAAAAGGAGAGCACGGAACCACGCCCAACTCCAGCAAAACGCCTTACACTGGATAACTATGTCCAACCCGAGGAGCAATCTGAATAGCATCCTTGAGCTATATCCTCCGAATTTCGTTATATTGGCGGTGCAAGCTTTGCGCTGCTATACCTAAGGGGACATTGTAAGAGAGGTTGAAGTAATTCGACTCCTCTTCTCCCTCCGTTCTTCTGAGCCAGGTCCGCCGGGGGATGTTATATCAGCAGCTCAAACACTGCTCCGCTACTATACCAAGGGAAATCTTTTCAGAGAGGCTGAAGTAATCCATCTTTTGTTGACTGGCATAGACCGTGCCGGGTTTCCTCTGCCTTCGTTAGGGGACTTTGTCGCTCCAGTGGTGCCTAATTTGGTGCCTGCAGCAACCTCTAATTGTGCCCCCCCAAGATTCTAAGTACTTTTTGCCTTGATTAGACCAGGGTCTCGCGCGATAGGTATACTTCCACCTGTCCTCGGAACAACGATGACCCAGCAATCAGTTACATTGATACTCCTCGATAGCCACCCATTATTGCCGGATTCATATATGAATCACTTTGACGCAATGGTGGGGATTTTTAAAGTTTTTTTTTACATAGCCTGTACTCATGTCCGGCAGGTTACGCAATTTGGTGGTTGGTCTAATTTCATCATTATTACCCTGAACCCATGTATCCTTGCTAGCGTCTTCGCCGAGGTAATGCAGGTACCCGTCGGAATTGCAGACCACAAGACAAAATAAATAGCATGATATGACGGGCGGGAATAGCAATAGCATTACCCCAACCAGACTATGCATTACCCACAACATTAACAACTGCGTTAGCACCCGGCAAAACCACCAGTAACTGCTTGCCAGCGGCTGTCGGGTACTGCGACGTAGGCTGTCCTGGATTGAGTTCGCTCACTAGGTGACAATCACTGACAGATGACAGGTTCGACATAGCAGGCGCGATATGACTATCCACATCACCTAGGACAGTACCAGTGACAGCCCGAGCGAGATCAATACAGGGATAACCTGTAATGGTAGTAGCAGCGGCGTTACCGACGAATATACCAGCGGGATGTTTCCAGTTGCGCGACAGTGCTACTAGAACATTCCTAGTGGCGGCTTTACGAACAGAAATGTTGCAGCTACACTACCATCGTCATTACCAACCGGACATCCCGCAAAGGCGAGAGAACTAGCGAGATTCAATTTATAACCGGACTCTTCTAAGTACTACGCCCCTAGGCTCGGTGCATCAGGACCATGCAGGTATAGTGATGGACGAGGAAGCGATTTTCTGTAAGGGCACACCCAGAAGTAATTAAGGCAGCAAAGCTAACCTTAAGGGGCACAGCAATGAAAACAAGTTTTGGCTATCTGGGTAAGGGAACTCTGGGCCCTGAGTATTCTGGTCTTCTGTTATGGTGCATTGGATACCCGTTCCTCCCCTCGGACTGCTCAGCGGATATGGACAGGTTCCGGAAGGACATAGTAACACTTATTAGAATCAATTTGGCAGCTCCACTAACAATACTTCTAGGGACATTACAACCTCTGCACAATACGTGGCATTTCTCCCCATAGCTCAGTTAAACGTTCGTCCCCGCAGGTTCCGAGAAGCAAGCCCTAGCGAGACGTAATCCTCAATCCTCGACCCCTTACCTCCAACCCCGCAACCTATGTGCATATCGCCCCACTAAGCCATTTATCGCCTTCCTAGGCCGATCGTGTAGGGCTATCTAGCTATATAAGCATGCGTGCTATCGTGCTAATGACCTGCCGGACAAACTAGAGACAAAAAAAAGTAAAAAGGTGAAAGAGAGGGACCAAAGCGAGACAAGAGAGAGGAAAGCGGAGAAAAAACTGCTACTTTTATCCCATGACATATTTTCCCTAATCCGGGAGTCCCAATTCTACATAACTTTTGCCATCCGGAATTACTGTATCTACGTTGAGCGAGAGTATATCTAATAAGAGTAGGCATAAGACCGACCGTGCCGGCATGGATAACATCTCGTCCGGGTCTTAGGGAATAGGGAAGTCAGTTCAAGTAAGAACGCCCCGAGACCTATTTTCCCGGCATAGCTAACACTAGGTTTCTACGAGGCCTTTATGGTGGCTCTTCTTTGCCAGGCCCTTGAGTGCGGTGCCCACTGTCCTCCGTGAGCTATACGCTGCCTGATATTTACAGCTAACCTCACTTCAGTTCCAAGTTGACAAGGATGTAGGTGCGCGATGCGGGACCCGCCAGCCTGGCAAGGTCATGCTCACATGGGCTGTATGGCATATGCATCTCTAATACCTCAGAACTGTCCCTTAATCTACATCTTCACAATTTCTTCCTAAAGAGCCGTATATTTCTGTTGCTCTACATTTACGCCTCACCTCCGATCAATCCGGGGCATCCCCCTGGTGCACGATGCACAGTTCACGATGCACTCTCTACGCACTCTACCATCGCCCTCCGCGAGATCCTAGTATTCTGCGCTGTACCCTGGCAAGCAAGAAAAGAGGAGTACGACCCTAGCCTGGTCGGAAACGGTGCCTGACGCAATATCTTTGTGATATTGTTATATTCTGAGCCGAGTCTTCTATGATATGGTTCCATTCAAGCATAGAGGTTCAGATAAGTTTCTTCGACTAGAATACGTCAAGATGTTTGTCAAGTTCAGGCATTTGGTGTAGCGTATTAGACAATGGCTGTACACAACCAGAATATGCGACAACGCCCAGAAGAGATGATCACTTAATCAAAGCCCACACAATCTTAATCCTATGATAATAAAATATAATTGCGAGACACGTTACAGAGTTGCATCCTTAATTCCACTGTAACCAAGCCTAATTACCCTAGCCGGCTACCTCATAGGTTTAACGAGACCTCATAGTTGCGTCATAACTGCAATAATGTCAAAAAGGTGGTTTCGTACAAAGATCACTTCCCCGGCCGCTGTGGGCAGTACAGATCATCTAAAGATTACAAGGTTATTAACCGGAGGAATATTGGGAGAGAGAGAAATGTAGATGTATTTGTCAAAGCTATGTAGATATCGCTGTAGTATGAAGGCTATGGTTCTACTGCCTTATCCTCCTTTTTTGTTCGGGCGAATTCCAGCTCTTTTATCCCTTTCGACCTTATTCCAATTGCCCTGATTAGGGAC
>Ga0307511_10002829_pt1 | contig 18024 bp, 24 predicted proteins | sample 13_EM_MG_FD_200266 | JGI IMG/M metagenome (GOLD analysis project Ga0307511, IMG submission 200266) | Populus trichocarpa ectomycorrhiza microbial communities from riparian zone in the Pacific Northwest, United States - 13_EM | ecosystem: Host-associated > Plants > Roots > Unclassified | place... | reverse complement strand
GTCAAAGAATTAATAATGAGTAATGCAGTACTCAAACCAATCAATCATGACTCAAATGAGCAAATATACCTGATAACAGATGCAAGCAATGTAGGATTATCAGGATGGATTGGTCAAAAAGAAGATGGTGTGATCAGGCCAGCAGCATTCCACTCAAGGTGCCTAAACAAAGGTCAGACAAATTACACAACAACTGATAAGCAATTATTAGCAATTGTTGACTCACTAAGGCATTTCAGGGGTAAGCTGCAAGGCTATAGAGTAATGGTACTTACCGATCACAAACTCCTAGTAACATTTATGACTACATGGCAAGATAAGCAAATGAATATCAGGTGGCAGCAACTAATGAGTGAGTTTGACATGACTATAAAATACATAGAAGGAAAGGAGAATTTCACTCCAGACACACTAAGCAGAGCAGGAACTTATAAGGGCTCTGCCTCCCCCTCTAGCCCGGACCTTTCCTCTTCACTAAACCATACTTCTATACTACCATCTCCAGTAGTAGTAACCCACATCCTTATCTCACACCAACATCTTCTACCACTACAAACCAACATCAATTACCTCAACAGCATCCCTCCCAAAAGAACCATGAGTGGAATGGCTGGGAAACTAGTCCATCCACCCTCTTCTGCAACCAGGCCATACCATAGGCCACAATCCCTTAACTCTACTAGCAGCAGCAGCAGCACTGGGCTGGAAGACATCTTCCAGCATGAAAGGAACAGGAGACACCAAGAGCTCCAACAAAGGACTGCCTGAAATGAGAGGCAGCAGGGCATAGTAACTGCTGCTACTACAACCAGGGCACAAGCTCAGCAGCAGCAGGAACAACAGGAACAAGTGGAGATGGGAAGGTTAGTAAAACAAAAAACTAGAATACCCAACTTCAGCATAGTTATTAACAAGAAACCTAGTAATTCCACTACTATGGTCCCTCCTACTGCCTCTCCTTCCCCAGAACCAGAATGGACACTTGAAGGGCCATCAAACAGTAATCAGGTGGAAACTGAAACTGAAGAGGAGGAATGGATGAGAGTCAACCCTGAACCTAGCCAGGAAGAAATGGTGAGACAAATTAGGGCAACTGACAAGGGAAAAATGAAGTATGATCAGATGCAAGAGTGGAACCCCACTCTCAGTGGAATACTTAGAAGGAGACAGTACTCACCAACTGGGTGCGGGCTGAAGTACTACAGGAACTTAAGTTCCATCATCCTCCTTCTCCTCCTCCAGCTCCCCAAACAGTCAGCAATGAGTGGAAGCAAAAATACAGCAAAGTCTTACCTCACCACAATAACTCTAAGATTGACACCACCAGACTCAATTCACAAGAATGGTCTAAACCAGCAGAAGCAAGCAGTAAGCTACATCTCAAATTACATGAAAGAATAGTTAATAACAAACAAAAAGACATAGCAGCATAGCAAGAAGAACAAAGGAAAATGGAGGAAAATATCCACAGACACCTACAAATACCCAACAATAGCCGGTATGCTACCCAGGTAAACCACATGTGGCAAAGCCACAAAAATATGCCACCTCCACTAAACAATGCCTCCAATATCCCACATACTACTATCACAATCTGTGCCAAATGTGGACAGGCAGGACATTGGGGAATAATGTGCCCCAACCTTGTCTCCAAGCCAGAATCCTCTATTGGCAAATGCACCTTCTGCAAAGGACACCACAAAGCCAACACTTGCATGCTCAGGAGAAAATTGATGACTAATAGTGGTCATGCTAATATATCATATGTCAAAGACACTATGGCACTTGAAGAGGATGAAAATGACCCCATGCACACTGACCTTATAGTGGCAAATTGGCTACAAGACAAAGACCTGACTCAGCAGTATGTGGAATGTAAGGCAAAAGATAACTTGTATAAAGAGATACAAGAGAGCAAGAGATGGAGAAAAAATCCTCACCATCCAATATAAGGACAAGTTCTTGTACATACTCAAAAGAGCAACATGGAAATTGATAATCCCAGCAGGGCTCAAAATCAGAAGTAAGTTAGCACAAGAATACCTCCTTCAACTAGCCCCTTCTTATATAGGACATGGAGGACTAGACAGAACATATCAGGAACTAACCAGCAAATATTACATACAGAACTCCTACAGTGACACCCAAGATTATATCAGGAGCTGTGGAATTTGCCAATCCACACAAGGCTCCACCCAATTGCCAATTGGGTACCTAACATCATTAAATGTACCAACCCAACCATAGGAAAGTATTGCAATGGATTTCCTTAGTATAGAACCTGTCACTATTCCCTGTTCTAAATTAATTCCTGGTTATCACAAGTTCAAAGAAGAAGGATCTCATAATATTTCCTTTGATAAGTTATTAGTCATTTCTTGCAGACATACTGACTTTACTTTCCTTATACCTTGCATTAAAGAACTTAATGCTAAGGATGTTATTGATATTTTTAAAAATTGGATCAAACCCACATGTTGGACTTCCTTATGAGATTATTACAGATCAAGATGTTCTTTTTATGTCAGCATTGTTTCAAGATTGGGCAAACTCAGTTGGAGTTAGGCATAAAGCCTTCTTTGCATATCACCCACAAACTGATGTAGCATCAGAAAGACAGAACAAGTCTATTATTACTATGTTTGCTGCTAAGAAGTTGGAAGATAGTACAAATTGGGTACGGGCAGCACCTTCTGTTCAAATAGGGGTGAATACTGCTGTTAGTGGACCCAGAGGGAAATGTCCTTAGCATATCCTCCTAGGTTTTGACCCAAAGCTAGGATCTACACCACTCCCCATACCAATACCCATCTTTTCCAACCCAGCCAAAAGACTCTATGAGGCTGCAGAAAACCTTACCAAATCCAAGATCTAGCAAAGACACTAAGCCAACAAGAAAAGAAGGGCATCCCCTTCCTACCATGTTGGAACCCAAGTCATGCTGTCAACAAACAACCTCCCAGCCAGATACAACTCCTCCAAGCTATCCCCTAAATGGATAGGACCCTTCAAAGTCACCAAAGAGTTAACATTCACCTAAAATGTTGGACTTGACCTTTCAGAAAACCCTGACCTCCCAAATATCAGTCCAATCTTCCACCCCTCCCTCAACAAACCCTATTTCCCAAACCCTATCAAATTCACAGGTAGAGAAAAAACCAAGTTAGGACCTGTTGATAAAGAAAAAAAAAGGTATGAGGTAGAAAGAGTAATGGAATACAGAAGCCAACCAGGTACTGGACTTCCCCAATACAAGGTCAGATGGAAGGGATATGACTACCACCAAGATGAATGGGTAAATACAAATACATTGACCACTCTCTGAAAAAAGAATTTTGGCTAAATGGGAACAAAGGTACTACTTACAGTAAGAGACCTGCCAATAAGAAAATGTGGCAAAATGGTAAAGGAAAGAGCATGAAAGAAACACTTAGGATGATTGCTACAGAAAGAGATAGGATCCTCAATGCCCCTGTTACTTCTCATTCTACTATTGTTAAGCCCCCTGTTAAGAAACTTTTTTATATTGATAATACCTTGGCTTATGATCATTTCAGGAAAGCTTATATCATGAACTAAAAAGATGGATTTCATTTTTAAGTAAGAAGGAATATAAGGAAGTGACATTCTCAGTAGGCTGATCTATCACCACCTTACAGCTTACCCTGAAGCAACATCTACTATGTAATTTCTTACTAAGTTATACTACCCTGCCTGGTTAATTAGGTTGGGAGAATCACTTGTAATTGCTTTATTTTCACATGTTAATTATGAGTCAGAGATAGATTTCAAATCATGTATAACTCACTATTATGGCACAGCCACAATAGTGAGTCACAGTTATTCTTGGCATGTAATACTTAAGGGCTGAAGGTCTGCCTTCAGAGAAGGAGATCAGACCTGGAGAAGACAGACACAGAATAGTTAGATGCAACAAATATAAGAGTTCCACTAGTTAATTCTAGTCCTATGAGGACTCTTACTCAGAACTTAGTAATACAATACTAGAAACCACTCACTTAGCATTTAAAGTACTTAGTGGTTCTTGAATATTACTTTAGGGTAATATTCCAACCTAAATACTTTAGGTCCCCATTTACAGCACAAATATGGCAAAGATATAACTTGAACTCGAAGACGGCCCCAAAGATGACTCCGACTTCTATCTCGTTGCTCACGTTGACGAAGATGATAGAATGAGGGATGCCTACATCGCATGCATTAGGATATGCCACATGTGGAGCAAGCACTATAACGTTCCAGAAGGGAAGAAAGGAGTAAGCAAGGATAACGGGTTCTTATGTAAGAAGAATGATAAAAGAGAATGGAGGCTAGTTTTACCAAGCACGTTCGATATGAAGGGTAAGAACTACGTCGAAGATGCAATCAAGGAAGCTCATGCCGCCACGACACATGGCGGAGGTGAGAAAACGATGAAATGGTTGACTGATAAATATATTTGCCAGCCACTTTCAAGGCTCGTTAAGGAATACGTGGCGAGTTGCGATACCTGTCAACGGACAAAGTATAGCAACAAGCCACGACTTGGACAAGTAACTATGTTGCATGTTCCTGCAAGAGCCTGGACGGATATCACTATGAACTTTCTTAAAATGTCTCCTGTTTTCACTTATTGCTCTGCCTTATACTCTAAAATTCCCTTGGAAGATGATTATATGATTTGCTTTTAGAAACTTTGTACAATTGTTTATAGACAACCAGGATTTATGTTTCTTATTCCAGTTTTTGATAACTTTACAGGGGAGAAGTGCACTGATAGCTTTGATATGCACGTTGCTTCTATTATTGGTTATCCCTATTATATTGTTTTTGATCGAGACACACTCTGTATATCAGACCATTTCAAGGATTGGGCAGCAAGAAAGGGAATCAAGTTGGAACCGCCTACTGCATACCACCCTCAAACGGACGGTCAGTCAGAAATTGCCAACAAGGCAATCCTCCAAGCCGCACGAGTGTACCAGGTCGAAGGAAATGAATAGCTGCACAAACTCTCAGAGATCCAGCTAAACCTGAACTCCCGAGACAACACCGCAAGACAACACAGTGCATTCTTTTCATTCCTAGACTTTGAGACAAAGCTAGCTACTGCTTCATTCCCTTACCCGATCACCTATTATACTACTGCAGAGCAATGTGAGCTTGACACCTCTCGCAACCTATACTCCTCCAAAGTCAAATAGGCAAAACAAGCCAACAAGAAGCAGTCCGTTCCACCACCTCTTTCAGCCGGCCCAAAGGTTCTTCTCTCTACGCAGAACATCAACCTCTTCAACACCGGTAGTAAACTCAAACCTACATGGGTCGGACCGTCGCTCATTCAATACGTCAACAAGTGGCCGAACAACTATACACATGACCTGTCAACGGACAGTCGACTTTCTCTTATCCACAATACCTTCCACATCAGCAAGATCACACCTTATGTCGCAAACAATTCGACGAACTTTCCCTGTCGTAACGACGAACAACTCGGTGAAGTAATGGAAGGAAGATCGGAAGTTGAACGAGTATTCAAATTTTGTACTTCTCCTCGTACCGGCAAAAGCCAATACCTGGTACGTTAGAAAGGGTATGGAAGGGATTACGATGAGTGGATAAGCTTGGAACAGATCAGTCTTGAAATCGTTTAAGATTTTTGGACCCAGGGAAACTACTCCAACACCTTCAAGCAACGAAGATCCTCCAAGAAACACAAGAAGCGTCACACTCGAGAAATCCCCAAGTCAATTGTTCAAACTGAACGAGACAGAGTTCTCACCCTCAGTCCTGACGATCAAGACCTCACCTCCGCTGCTACCAACCTTGTAGAAGATATCTTTAATGTTTTCCTAAAGTACTGATTCGCGCCAGTTGAATTAACCTGGCAATCCCAAGTTCCTTCCTGTTGCTTTAATTGTCCTTCAGAATTAACTATGGAAGAAGGTATGGCAAACAAGGTATCTATCGGATGTTTTCATTGTTCCTTATGTTATGAATGTTTATTATGGATGATTTGGAAGTTACGTTGGTCTCCTACTCTTCATTGCGAAGCATGTGATTCTCATAACTGTTGTGCTTGCACTTGTTATTTCAGACTACCTCCAACTTGGGCAAGACAACAAGAGTTGGGAATCCTTTTAAGTAGAAAAGTGTAACTGAAGACCGTTTCTTATAATTGTCTTAGTACACATTTCCTAGCTCCTATCATGTATACCAGATAGCTCAGGTATAGTACCTTACGTTCTATTATCTTGCGCGTATCTGGTTCTTATATACTTTCCCTTTATCCTGATACATTACGCATCCACACCTGTACTTTTGAGTACTGGAGGCCTGACCTCCCATACTTGTATTTATGGTCATGGAAGAAGTGCTTTCTGGAACGGCCAGAAAGCATGTTTTCTGTAAAGGCCAGAAAACAGGTTTTTCAGACTACAGAAGGCTTGGCGGCTAGTATAAGTACTGAGGTGTTCCGCCCTTCTGGAGGGGGATTCTTAGATCAGATCACTTCAGACAGAGTTCAGCCAAGCCTTAGATCGCTTCAACACAGAGAGATTACACCTGTTAATTCTCTTCCCGCTAGGGAAATCTGTATGCTTTCAAAGACCCTCTGAGTACACAACTTAGCGGAACCAATAACAGACATAGACCATCACTGTGGTGATAGTATAGACTCTGTTAAACGGCCCACAGTAGTACTATTAGCATCGCCCATTATAGGTGTACACAACTTTACGCTTCTGCCGGAGTATGTGGTTATTTCTTACCTTGTTAGTGTAAAACGCAAGACTTCTCCAGTTCCACCTTAACATGCCAGAAACAACAGTCTCACTACTAGACCCTCATAGAGGCAGAAACATTTTCTAGTTCCCGAAACAGAATCACTTCCCAGTTGTTTTCCATCCAATATAAGGTGTTAGGCAAATAGCGCAAAAGATCTGTAAACGACCAACTGGAATACGGTGCCAGTGTTGTGCACAAGTTTACGCTTCCGCCGGAGTATGTCGTCATTTCTCGCCTTGCCAGAGTAAAACAGCAAGACTTCTCTAGTACAACTAAACCATGTCACAAACAGAGTCCAGTGTGAGAAACAGAAACAGTCTTAGTCACTAGTCTAGGTGGAGAAACACAAAGACATAGATATCTTTCATCCTACTTACAGCGTCAGGAGAAAATCACCCACATCCATAAACGACTACTATGAACAGACACAAAACACGCTGCCAATGGTGTCCATGACTTTACGCTTCTGCTGTAGCATATTCTAATCATCTTGCGAATGTTCATCATGAAAAAAATATTAGAAGCCTCCAAGACCCATAATCTCGAAAGCGTCAGCTATTCGATGTCAGGAAACCTGAAGCCTCCACTGAGGGGCTGAACATATCTATGCTCATGACGTTTCTAGCACCAAATTATTACTCTGAATCGGAGCCAGTGAGTGAGGGATCTGACAGGGAAGGTCGAGAGTTCTCAGATGATGAGGAATCCAATGGGGAAACCCAACAAACCAACACGACAAATCTTATTTCTTTTAGACACGCAGGCCAGCCCCTACCACCATATTTGTGCCCGAAGCAGGATGCTACCTTCCATTTGTATGCGCATTTCCACCATCTAATTGATTATCGACTCGCACACTTTTTTAATTCTGCAAAGACGTCCCAGGCGAACAAAAACAAGTTTTTCAAGGACGGTATTCTCAAAGGCCTCAATCTGACAGATGACATCCAATTTTCCTCTGCCTACACAATGTACAAGCTTGTGGATGCGGCAGCAGATCAGCCTGCTTGGCACTCAGGCATAGTGCACTATCCCCTGCTCAAAGGAGTCCGTTTGATGTATCGCAATATAATCATGGCAGTGAAATATAAGTTGTGTCAGAAGGCCTATGAAGTGGATATGGTATGGGAGCCACACCGAGAATATAACAAAGAAGGGAACTGTATATATAGCGAGATACATACGGCAGTGTGGTTGCAGGAGAACCAAGTAAGAGCATTGAGACATCTCATGTTGGACGTCTGACTGACCATGCTTGATAGTCATCAATCCCTGAAGGGGGAACACTTGTTCCTATTCTACTTGCATCCGAGGAAACTCACCTCACAAATTTCTCTGGTGATAAAAAGTTATGGCCTGTTTATATAAGTATAGGAAATATCCGAAACTACATTCGAAACACACATACCATGCATGCTTGGATACCTATTGCCCTGCTACCAATTGGGCCAAAACTTGTCAATAAAATACCTGGGTATTCGGTGTATACGCAGGAAATTCAAGGGTTGCAAACTGTACATGACGTGATCAGACATCTGCTACAGCCTCTATCAGACGCAAGATGTCTAGAGGGATATGAAATGGCTTGTGCTGATGGGAATGTTCGGTTATGCCAACCGACAAGCTTGGTGAGTATGCAGAGATTGGATACCCTACTCGCTTACATAAAAATTATACTGCAGAATATACCTAGTCTGATGCAGTGAGTCTGAGTGATCATAGTGGGAAAAACATCAAAAATGCTTTATGGTCCATCCCCAATTTGAATCCACCGGAGCTAGTACAAGCTGATATTATGCACAATGTTCTTCTGAGAGTCTTGAAGCGTTTAATGGATTGGATTCAGGGTTTTCTCGAATGCAAGGAGCGAATTAATGAATTTGATTATGTCTCGCATCGTTTAACACCCTACCCCGGCTTTTCTGTTCCTACTAATGTATATCTAGTGGTTTCGCAATGGTCGGGGAAAGAAATTCATAACTTTGTCAAAGTCATTGTCGGAACGTTAACTACTGCATTGCGTCGCAATGCTGGTCAAGCACGACAAAACAGGGCCCAGTTACAAGAGTTCAATAAAGCAATTCGCTGTATCCGTAGTATCATTAAATTCTACCTAATGACTTAGTATCCAAGCCATAGGAATCAGACGGTTTCCTATTTGTAGCAATATCTACGAGAGTTCTATGTAAACAAAACTGTCTTTTTATGCTTCCATGCAGATAAGAAAACAAAGAAGGCAACTACCGAAGCGTACAAATCATGGTTGAAGGAACAGGTAGGCATGTCGGTAGCGGGCTTTACTGCGTCGGAAAAAGTGAAATTTCGTGAGGGGAACAACTTGGAACATCGGGAATCAGTGGATATGATCCTAATGGAAGGAGCGCATTATAATTTTCCAAAGATTCATCTAATCTCACATTATGCAGAGTAAATACTCAGGTTTGCTACACTGGGTCAATATTCTACTGATATCAGTAAAGCCATGCCCAAAGGATTCAAGGTAGCGTACCGGCAGAGTAATAAGGTTGATTCAACAACCCAAATTATTACCACCTATACTAGGGATCATACAATTGCCATAAGAGACTTCACGATCAATGCTTGGAGTCGTGACAAGGAGAAGGGAGATCGGACGCGGCGTGTCGGAAAGAGCATTGAAGCAGGTAAGGTCCACTAGAAGTTAGAGGGCAAAATTGATCTAGATAAAGTATCAACAATCGCAGATTTGAAGGTAGTGACTGGTTTGCATGATCAGAGATTGGCTACAAGAGTCTTTTTGACATAGGAGCATAAGGGAATGAATTCTGATGTACTGAGTCTATTTGATTTGAAGATTCGAGCATATGTTTCTCTCCAAATTCCTGTACCAAACTTCAGTAGAGAAGGCTTTGTTTTGTATCATGCGAGGTGCACTAGATTGGGGGAGTTTCGGGGTCAGAAAAGAAGTGACTGGATCTGCGTTGGAAGACACACCGCGTTGGACTGGCTACAGCAAGGGTCATTGAATAGAGGGCATATGGCTAAATTAGATGCGCTGTTTAAGCTGAAAAGCAGGGATGGGATAGTCTATCGACTGGCTTATGTTACTTTGCTCCCATGTATAACAGGGACGACACTGCAAGGCGTGGAAGGCATACTACCTATTAGATTTCCGGCAACTACAGAGGGTATGGTAGTCTCAATTGCAAAAATCGAGGGAATGGCGTATTTGATACAATTGGAACCCGGAGAAAGCTGGTTAGTGAACAATAGGATAGATCTAGAGACGTGGAATAGGATTTATTATTAGATAAATAAATTGTGTTCATTGCGGACATTTGGTACTAGTACTTGCTGGTGATCTGATGCCTGACGTCTTCAAAGGCTTACGTTTAGTACCAAGCACATAACTTTAGAACATAATAGCAATATCTATGAAGGGGTGTTATACAGGTTGAGATCTTCGTGAACAGTTTTATGCCTCGGATGACGAGCTATCAGGGAAAAGAGTCATCAAATCCAGAAGGGTAATAGTAGACTACGTAGCTGCTAGGACGGCCGAAAATAAGGCAGGGCAGATATTGCATAAGCCGCTAGAAATTTAATTAGGGAAGAGGTGGTAGGAGGGGATAAATACGCTCTGCTAAAAATGCCGAATTGAGGAAAAAGGACAGAGGGCGTTGGAAACAGGACAGCAAATGGGAGAGACTTATTGCTAGGGGCTACGTGTGTAGATATTCACGCGATATAGTATAATGGGAGGGATAGAAAGGTAAAGAGGGAAACGAGGGTAATAGGAGAGGTGAATTGGTAGTAAGCTAGACAGGTAAGGAGGGAAACAGGGTGAATATGTGGTTGAAATAAACCGTGGAAATAACAAGGGCATAGATGGTGTTAGGTGAGAATGTCAGGGTGCCAACCGGGTGCAGGTTGCGGATTGAAGTTGCAGCAGGGCGCACCAGGCGAAGGGCTGTGCCTAGGTGCAGATTTTCTTTTGCTGATGGTCTTCTTCCCAGGTTGGCTTGTAGATAGCTCCACTGGTTATTTTAGCTTTGGAGTCTTGGAGAGGGTTTTCCTGGTCGCAGGACTTGTGTTCAGGGAGTTTAGCTGTCTGCTCAGTCCGAAAGCATTGTAGAAAACGAGAGTATCGTTCGCTTGCCTCAATAATTAATAATATTTCACCATATTCTAGTAGCTCGAGATCCAAATCCAAAACAGAAACAGAAGGAATCTATCGAATAGAACAATGGATAACTAAACCTGAAAGATCCTTCCTTAAGCACCTGGCCTGTGTATCTACCCAAAACCCATATTCATCTAACCAAGAAAGTCCCAATATCACATCTCGTTTCCCAATATCCAATACCTCAGTGTTTAATGTAAACCTACTTAAAAGAGATCCTTCAGAAAAAACCTTGAACATTGTATGTACCACATATTTTCCTCAGGCAAGAGTTGATTCATCTCCCTATCGAACTTTAACCTTCCTAGCTCTCTTCCAAGATCCTAATTTCTTCGCAAATCTTTCTCCAATAACTGGAGCAGTGGCTCTTATGTCCACCACTGCATCAACTTCTTCCCCTACAATCGTTATTCGGACCCGCAAGAGGGGCGTCTGTCTTGGAGTGCGTCCGACAGCAGGAGACACACTCCTTAATCATTTCCCTATGCCTCTGACCCCAACTCGGTGATCTTAAGATGTCTTTGATCACTGCGTTGCCTCTTGTTGTTGACTGGTTGTTGGTTGGCATTCTGTGGTTTCCAAGGGGGGGGTATTTTGCCTTGCCACTCAGTTTTGCAGTCTGCAGCCCAGTGTTCCTTCCTTTCACATTTGAGACATCATTCCTCTTGCCTTCTTTTCCTTACAATTGGGAAGGGGACTCATGGTGCTTTCTCCTTAGTAGATGGGGTTGAGCCAACATGAAGGGAGATTCTGTGTTCCAATTTCCTATTCCCATTGTAGTCCCTTTTTTTATCCTTTCCCTGGTGCTTGTCTCTGCTTCGAAATTCAGTGCTAGTGATGTCCATCTTGATTAATCTATCCCTCCCAACCACTCGAGTAGAGCGGAGGTGTTCATAGTGTGCTATAGCTTCTCGGAGATTATAGTTAATTCCGGTGATCAAAATATTGATCAACTGTCGATCAGGAATGGTGGCATAGGAGTTGAGTCTATCTACCTCAGTTAGGTAGTGCTGGACAGTACTAGTTTGTCGAAGTTCCATAAGCTGGCAGTAGTATCAATCAGGCTTATAATGGTCCCCGTAATAATGACGAAGTGAATCCTGAGCTTCTTCCTATGTGTGGAACGATAACTCCTTATTTTTCCACCATTCTAAGGCCGTACCTGCAAGACACATCCTGATGAAGGATAATTATTGTGCTGAGTTCTCAACTTTTATAACGACAAAGTAGTCGCCCATTTGAAGGATCCAGCCTTCAAGTTGATCAATATCTCGTGAGTATTTACTGGGAAACGGTGCTTTTCCTGCTACTATATCATCGTTATTCTGCCCTCGTAGGGAAACTGGCAGTGGAGGTACTAGTTGTTGTACGTCTGGTGATGGTGGAGGGGTTGGTTGCATTTTAGTGGCTTATAGTGTGACCTACTAGAGGTTGGCTGGTGGGGATAGTGGTTGAGGTGCTACTGGGTTTCCTTCCACTATGGCTAGTCTTCTTTCTATATTCCTGAAACGAGCAAGGTACTTATCGTGGCAGCGGTGTGCTTGCAGATTGAGAATATTGATGTTATTTTCCACTCTATTGAATCGTTGCTCAATCATGGTTGCTAGTTGATCGAGAGTGGTAGCGTTGCTTTGAGATACTACTTGTTGTGTTGCTGTACTTGCTAAGGATAGATTTTGGACACTGGCAGCTGTTTGTTGAAGAAAGGAGGGCGTGGATGCTTGTTGGTTCTGGAGTTGACCAACTTTCTGTAGGGCTGTGGTTTTATCAGCTTCAAGCCGTTGTACTTCGGCGTCTAGTACTTGTAGTTGTCGGATTCTGGCGGAAAGTGTAGTCTGGGTACGAGAGGGAGGCACTCGTTCTTTATCTTTTCGTACTTGAGATGGACCCGCAGTTAATCATCGTATGTGTAGAGGTGCCAAGACTATATCATCTTCGATACTATTAGAAGTTCCAGAAAAGGAAGGGGGCTCAACAATATTTTGCTGGAGTCCCCAAGGGGAGGCAATCTGCTCTTCCTTAATGCTATGAATATTTTGCTTGATTTCTTCATTATATCGAGTGAGGGTGAGGGTATCGTTCATGTTGTCATCCAAATCTGTTTGTTCGGAGGGGGGAAGTGCGCGAGACATCCTAAGGGGGGGTGCTGTCTCTGGCGGGTGATAGACAAGTGGTGTAATATTGCAGGGGAGCTATAAACAACGTAAATAGTTCAAAGATATAATAGATAGGTGGGGGGAAGTATAAACGAAGTTATAACTCCGGTGTAGGAGCGGACTCGATTAGAGTAAAGCTATATGAGATTTAGAATACCGCTTGGGTCTTATTGTATTAACTATGTAAAAGCGTCAACTTATAATGAAGGCTTGATCTGATAACTGTTTATCAGGTCCGGACGAGACTTCCTAATAAGGGAAAGTAGACTTGGCATTAGTAGTTGCCTAACTGGGAAGTGACTTCCCAATGAGGAATGGTGCATTCTGACATAAATAGATAAGGTAGGCTGTGTTGCAATGCAATGCACATCTAGAGTCCTTTTATTATTTTGAGATAATGTTTGTTGTGCTACGGTACTTGCTGATAATAGGTTTTGGACACTGGCTGCTGTCTGTTGCAGAAAGGTGGACGTAGATGCTTGTTTGTTCTGAAGTTGACTAACCTTTTGTAGAGCTGTGGTTTTATTAGCTTCAGGCCATGATACTTCGGCTTGTAATGCTTGTAGTTTTCAGATTCCAGCGGAAAGTAGTGTTTACGTGCATGAGGGAAGTACTCATTATTTATCTTTTCGTACTTGGGATTGACCTACAGTTAATCTCCATATGTGTAAAGGTGCAGATGCTATAACATCTTTGATACAATCCGAATTTCCAGAAGATAGTGGGGCCTTAAGAATATTTTGGTGTAGTACACGAGGCGAGACACTTTGCTACTCTCTAATGCTACGGATATTTTGCTCGATTTCTTCATTATATCGAGTGAGAGTGAGGGTATTGTCCATGTTGTCATTAGAATCTGATTGTCATGATGGGGAAAGTGCACGCGACATTGTATGTGGCGGGTACTGTCCATAGCAGGTAATAGACAAGGGATATAATGTGAAAGATAAGCTATTGACAATGTAAATACTTCGAAGATATAGTAGATTGATGAGTTGAAGTATATGTAGAGTTATAACTCAAGTTTAGAAGTGGACTCAATTAGCGTAAAACTATATGAGATTTAGAACAACGCTTGGGTCTTATTGCATTAACAATGTAAAAGCGTCAACTTATATAGAAGGCTTGAACTGATAACCTTTTATTAGATCTACACCCGACTTCCAAATAAGGGAAAGTAGACTTGTCGTCAGTAGTTGCCTAACTGGGAAGTGTCTTCCCAATTAGGAATGCTGCAGTCTGACAGACATAGATAAGGTAGGCTGTATTGCAATGCAATGAATACTGGCTGACATACATGAGCGGAACTTTTAATACAACAAATAGAAACATATAAATGATACTTCTCATAATATAACAGAAATATATCAAAGAGATAACATGCATGAGGATAATCCTAACAGTATACACTTCCTTATGCCAGTTCCAATAACATTGTCATTGACATACTTATTGTAAATGGGGACTTAAAGTATTTAGGGTTGAATATTACCCTAAAGTAATATTCCAGAACTACTAAGTACTTTAAAGGCTAAATGTTTGGTTTCTAGTATTGGATTACTAAGTTCTGTGTAAGAGTTCTCATGAGACTAGAATTAACCAGTGGAACTCTTATATTTATTGTATCCACCTATTGTGTGTTTGTCTTCTCCATGTCTGCTCCCCTTCTCTAGATGCAGGCCTACAGCCCTTAAGTATTCCATGCCAAGACTAACTGTGACTCACTATTGTACCTGTGCAATGCTAGTAAGTCATACATAATTTGAAATCCATCTCTGACTCACTAAGTGAGTTATAACCTTAAAGTCATACATGGATCATAAAAAATTATTGAGTCATAGGTAACTCATAGTTAACATGTGATAATAAGGAAATTACATGTGATTCTCCAATATGATTAATAAGGCAGCTTAGTATAACTTAGTAAGAAATTAAATAGTAGATGTTGGTTCAGGGTAAGTTGTGAGGTGGTGATAGATCAACATACTAAGAATATCACTTCTTTACATTCCTCCTTACTTAAAAATGAAATCCATTTTATTAGTGCATGACATAAGTTTTGTTAATATGATCATAACCAAAGGTATTATCAATATCAATCAGTTTCTTAACACAGAGTTTAATAGTAGTAGCATGAGAGGTAACAAGGGGATTGCAGATCCTTTCTCTTTCTATAGCAATCATTCTGAGAGTTTCTTTCCTGCTCTTTCCTTTACCATTTTACCATATATTTTTGTTAACAGGTCTCTTGCTGTAAGTAGTACCTTTGTTCTTATGTAGCCAAAAATGTCTTTAAAGTGAGTGGTCAATGTCTTTGTTATTTATCTATTCATCTTGGTGGTAGTCATATCCCTTCCATCTGACCTTATATTAGGGAAGTCCTGTACCTGGTTGGCTCCTGCATTTCACTACTCTTTCTATCTCATACCTATTTTCTTTTTCATCAACAGGCCCTGGTCTGATTTTTTCTCAGCTTATGAACTAGATAGGGTTTGAGAAATAGTGTTTGATCAGGGAGGTGTGGAAGACTAGACTGATGTTTGAGAGGTCATTGTTTTCTCAAAGGTCAAGTTCAACATTTTGGGTGAATGTTAACCCTTTGGTAACTTTGAAGGGTCCTATATATTTAGAGGATAGTTTGGAGGAGTTCTATCTAGCTGGAAGGTTTTTCGTTGATAGCATGACTTCGGATCCAACAAGGTAGGCACGGGATGCCCTTCTCTTTTTGTTGGCTTGATGTATTTGCTGGATCTTGACTTTGGTAGGGTTTTCTGCAGCCTTATGGAATCTTTTGGGTGGGTTGGAAAAAATGGGTATTGGTATGTGAAGTGGTATAGATCCTACCTTTGGGTCAAAGCCTGGGAGGATGTGCTAAGGAGATTTTCCTCTAGGTCCACTATCAGCAGTATTCAACTGTATTTGAACAGAAGGTGCTGCCTGTACCCAGTTTGTATCTTTTTCCAACTTCTTTGTACCAAATATAGGAATAATAGTTTTGTTCTTTCTTTCAGAAGTTCTATAAGTTTGTGGGTGATATGCAAAGGAGGCTTTATGCCTAACTCCAACTGAATTTGCCCAATCTTGAAACAATGCTGACATAAAAAGAACATCTTGATCTATAATAATCTCATAAGGAAGTCCAACAGTAGGTTTGATCCATGTTTCAAAAATGTCAATAACATCCTTAGCATTAAGTTCTTTAATGCAAGGTATAAGGAAAGTAAAATCAGTATGTCTGCAAGAAATGACTACTAACTTATCAAAGGAAATATTATGAGATTCTTCTCTTTTCAACTTATAATAATTAAGAATTAATTCAGAACAGGTAATAGTGACAGGTTCTATACTTAGGAAATCCATTGAAATACTTTCCCATGGTTGGGTTGGTATATTCAATAGTGTCAGATACCCAATTGATAATTGGGTGGAGCCTTTTGTGGATTGACAAATTTTACAGCTCCTGACATAATTTAGGTGTCACTGTAGAAGTTCGGCCAGTAGTATTTGCTGGTTAGCTCCTGATATGTTTTGTCTAGTCCTCCATGTCCTATATAAGCATGGGCTAGTTGAAGGAGGTATTCTTGTGCTGACTTACTTTTGATTTTGATTCCTGCTAGAATCATCAACTTGTATGTTACTCTTTTGAGGATATACAGGAACTTGTTCTTGTACTGAATAATGAGGATTTTATCTCCATCTCTTGCTCTCTTGTATATGTCTTTATACAAGGTATCTTTTTCCATATATTCCATATATTACTGAGTTAGTTTTTTCTCTTGTAGCCAGTTTGCTACTACAAGGTCAGGGTGCATAGAGTCATTCTCATCCTCTTCAAGTGCCATAGTGTCTTTCACATATTGCATATTAGTATGACTACTACTAGTTATTAACTTTTTCCTGAGCTGGCATTGGTTGACTTTGTAGTGTCCCTTACAAAAGGTACATTTGCCAATTGAGGATTCTTGCTTGGAGACAAGGTTGGGGCACATGATTCCCCAATGTCCTACCTGTCCATATTTAGCACAGACTCTAATCATAGTAAGTAGGATGTTAGAGCTATTGTTAAGTGGAGGTGGCATATCTTTGTAGTTTTGTTGCATATGGTTTAGCTGGGTTGCATACCAGCTATTGTTAGGTATTTGGTGGTGTCTGTACATGTTTTCCTCCATTTTCCTTTGTTCCCCTTGCTATGCTGCCATGTCTTTTAATTTATTATTAAATGTAATTTCTTGTGATTTAAGGGATTGCTTACTGCTTGCTTCTGTTGGCTTAGGCCATTCTTGTGGATTGAGCCTGGTGGTGTCAATCTTAGGGTTATTCTGGTAAGGGAAGACTTTGCTGTATTTTTGCTTTTACATACTAGCAACTGTTTAGGAAGTTGGAGGAGAAGGAGGAGGATGATAGAACTTAAGTTGCTGTGGTGCTTCATCCTTGCATTCAGTTGGTGAATGGTGTCTCTTTCTGAGTATTCCAGTAAGAGTGGGTTTCCACTCTTGCATCTGGTCATACTTCTTTTTTCCCTTGTCAGTAGCCTTAAGTTGTTGAACAGTTTCTTCCTGGCTGGGTCTAGAATTGACTCCTATCCAATGCTCTTCTTCAGTGTCAGTTTCCATCTGATCACTGTTTGATAGCCCTTCAAAGATCCATTCTGGTTCTGGAGAAGGAGGAGTAGCAGGAGTGGCTATAGTAGTGGGGTTACTAGGTTTCTTGTTATTAACTATGCTGAAGTTAAGTATTCTAAATTTTTGTTTTACTGATCTTTCTATCCCCACTTGTTCATGTTATTCCGGCTGCTGCTGGGCTTGTGTCCTAGTTGTAGCAGTAGCAGTCACTATGGCCTACTGTCTCTCATTCCAGGCAGTCCTTTGTTGGAGCTCCTAGTGTCTCCTGTCCCTTTGCATGATATTATTTTTGAGGTCA
>Ga0307511_10002828_pt1 | contig 18025 bp, 15 predicted proteins | sample 13_EM_MG_FD_200266 | JGI IMG/M metagenome (GOLD analysis project Ga0307511, IMG submission 200266) | Populus trichocarpa ectomycorrhiza microbial communities from riparian zone in the Pacific Northwest, United States - 13_EM | ecosystem: Host-associated > Plants > Roots > Unclassified | place... | reverse complement strand
TCGCCGACCGGTGGCATGCCTGGCACAACTTGTGCGAAGCGGCCCTGAGCGAGGTGAAGGCGCACTGCAGCTGCTGGGCCACCGTCCTGGACGCGCCCATCTACGAGGAGCCCCGCGCACAGACCACCCTGGAACGCTGGCACCAGGTCCATGGCCTGCTCGACCAGGGCGTCGGCCTTCTCGAGTGCGCTCGCCGTCTGCAACTGGCCCTGAACACCGTCAAACGCTAACTGGCTGTTCTCTATCCGTTTGTGTGGTCGGTGGGGTTCGAACAGCGGGCTGGTTCAGGTGAGTTGAGCGGTGTTGAGGCCTGAAGGAAGGGCCTGTTGGTAGCTCGCGGTTGTCGAATCCAGCGAGTTGTAAGAGGCCCTGGTGTTGAAGTGTTGCGTGGTGGTGGCCGACGGGTCCAGTTGGTCCACCCCTGGGTGCGACTGTCTCGCTCACAGGTTCGGGAACGCGGCCGACCGGCCGGGCCGTCGGCCGCGGTACGACTCCGACATGAGCGATGCCGAATGGACCCTGGTGCGGGATCTGCTGCCGGTTCCGGGATGGCTGGCGGGGTGGGGCGGCCGCCCGGAGGGCTACTGCCAGCGGCAGATGATTGACGCGGTGCGCTACCTCGTCGACAACGGCATCAAGTGGCGGGCGATGCCCGCGGACTTCCCGCCCTGGCCTCGGGTGTATGCCTTCTTCGCCCGCTGGCGGGATGCGGGCCTCGTGGCTGAGCTGCACGACCGGCTGCGCGGAGCCGTCTGTGAGGCAGAGAGCCGCGAGAAGGAGGCGAGTGCGGCGGTCGTGGACTCGCAGTCGGTGAAGGCGGACGCCACCGTTTCCTTCGCTTCACGGGGTTACGACGCCGGGAAGAAGATCAACGGACGCAAGCGGCACCTGCTCACCGACACGCTCGGGCTCCTGCTGGACGTGCTGGTCACGCCGGCGTCCACGACCGACCGGGACACCGCCCGCATCCTGCTGCCCGCGGCCAAGAAGCACTTCCGGCGGCTTTCGCGGATCTGGGCCGACGGCGGCTACCGCGGCCACCTCCAGGATTGGGCTGCCCAGCACCTCGGACTCGTTCTCGACGTCGTCCGCCGAAGCGACGACGTCAGCGGCTTTGAGGTCCTGCCCCGCCGTTGGGTCGTGGAAAGATCCTTTGCCTGGTTCCTGCGCAGCCGGCGCCTGGTCCGCGACTACGAACGGCACACCGACACAAGCGAAGCCGTCATCCGGTGGTCGATGACCACACTCATGAGCCGCCGCCTGGCCGCCCGACATCAGCAGTGTCCTGCTCCAGCGCGGACGGCATGAACCTGCCCGGCTTCTCCTCGACCAGCCACCCTCGTTCCACCAGCCGCTTCAGCCGCACCCTCGCGCCCTCGACCCGGGAGACGGACGCGCTGTCCCAGCCCAGCACCACCGCTGCACGCCGAGCACCCAGCCCATCCTCCCGCGTCCCGGGCGGCGGCCATCAACGCCTGGTAGTCCACCGACAGGTCCTCCACCCCGGCCGCGTTCTCCCGGTGAGGCGCCGCACGTCGCGGCCCGACCGCCTTCCTCCGGGACGACGACCCAACAGCCACCACGGCGGGCGCTCCATCCTCGGCCAGCGCATCCACATACTCCTCCAGGCCGATCACCCGACGCCTGCGTACCTCTTCCGCGTCCGCCAAGTCCGTCCGCACCCGCACCAGTTCGGCTTCGAGTTCCTCCACTCGCACCGCCGCGGCCTTCCGCCGCGCTTCCAACACCGCCCGCATCGGCGGCATCCGCCACCTCCACCGCGACTCGCTCAGCAACGAGTCGAGGCTTCCGCAACGGCCGCTATCCCATGTCTGACCAGCGGAATCCGCACACGAGGTTCGGAAAGAGAACGACCTCTCAAGCAATGGCTTGTACCTCGCCACTTTGCCTTGATGAGCGCAGGAATGGGGTCGCTGAGCAGACGAAGGGAGAGCGAGTCGAAAGCCCCGAAGAGGGGCGGGCGCAGCAGCGTCCGCCCCATCGTGGTCAGGCCATGGCTGGGCCGATCTCGTGTCGGCACCATTTGGTGACTCGGATGATTTGTGGCTCCTGTTCTTCATGGAGGGACAGTTCAGGGCTGCTGGTGGTCTTGTCGGAGGTGCCGGGCGGACCAGTTTGTCTGCTCTGGGATTCGCTGTGTCTCAGGTATGCGTTCTCGACGATGATCGGCTGCAGCAGCAGCCCGATCGCGCGCAGCATGATGCGCAGCCGTCGGCTCCGGCTCATGGCGATGAAGTTTTTGTCGAACCACGCCTGTACAGGGACGACCAGTGTCAGGTACTTGGCCGCGTCGGCCTGGTACTGCACCACCCAGTCCCGAAATCCTTTGCTCACGGGGCCAGTCAGGCCTGGGCGGTGCTCGAACACCCAGCGGTAGGACCGTGGGTATTGGACGGCGATCGCTGGATTCTCTGGTTTGGGGCCCACCAGGGTCAGGTCTCCGACCAGGAGATTCCACAGACGAGGCAGATGCTCGATGCCCGAGCGGATCAGGATTCGGTCGGTGGGGGTGGCCGGCGTGCCGTCCTTATTCCTGCGGACGTACAGCGTGTACCGCGTGAAGATCTGGCCGCCTTGTCCGACGCGTGGCTGGCGGTCCCATGCTGGGCTGCGCCGCAGCACTGCCAGGGCAAGAGCAGTCAGGATGGTGGGAGCCGTCAGCAGCAGAGCAGTGAAGGCAAATCCAATGTCGACGGCGCGTGTGAGGTGTCCGGGACGCTTGCTGTCCAGTTGCTCCGCCATGCCGCGCATCCGTTCGTGCCACCACGGTGGTTCGGTCAGCGGGCATGCGGTCTTCTTCCTGTACTTGCGGCCCTTGTGCCGGGAGTCTGCCCACAGGATGGCGATGACGACGGCGTTGCCGAGGCATCCGGTCACCGCCTTGACGGAGCCGGAGGCCAGCATGAATGTGATCGAGGCGACCGTTGCGAACAGCCAGAGCGACATGATGTCCCCGACGAAGTTCGCCACTTTACGTGCTGCCACACCTTCGTCCACGGTGCGCCGCCGTAGTGAGCCGTGGTGTGCGGTTGCTGCTTGGTGCGCATCGATCGTCCGCCTACGTGCGACTTCCACCTTCGAAGCCAGAAGCCTTCTTTCGACTTCGTCGCTGGAAATGAGCTGTGGCGTGACCTCGTGGAGGCGCGCAACGTAGGCGTCCACACGGTCATCGGCTTCCATTCGCGTCCGGGTGTTGTAGGCATCGTGCTCTGGCATCTCTCCTCCCGGTTCTTTGAGCCTCCGCTCCGACTCCATCGCCATTACATTCCCCCCCTATGGGTCCCCCTGGATGACAGCGCCAGCTCGGGGTGTTCTTTTTCCAAAGCTGCGGCCAGCTTGTTCCGTGCGTGCCGTAGATGGGAACGTACGGTCTGGGGGTCCTTGTTCAATGCATGAGCAATCGCCTGCGGTTCGTACCCATCGATGTGCAAGGCCATGACGAGGCGCTGAGCACCTGTCAGATGCCGATCGACGAAGGCGATGACGAAGTCCCACTCCTCGTACTGGGATCCGAGCGGATGGGGATCTTCGGACCTGCGTTGCTGGAAGTCCTGCTGGGCCTTGCGGACTCCGATATTCAGCCGTGCGTCGCTGCGCAGGTAGTGGTGGATCGCAGCGGTGCGGCACCAGGCTTTGGGGTGCTTCACGCTGCGCCAGCACTGCAGGAGATCGGTCAGCGCGTCTTGTACCGCGTCAGCGGCTTCCTCCCGGGAAGCGCCCAGGAAGATGACGTGTCGCATCAATGATGGGAACTCGTCACGATAAAAGTCGTCGTAGACCGCTTGTTCCTCAGGACTCCGCGGAGGCCCAGCCGCTGCAGAGATGCTTGATGCCACCGTAGCGCCACTCGGTGAGGCACGGCGGTGCTGTCTACCCCACCGCACAATGCATCCTCGCCCACGTTCTGTTCATACTCATCAGGGGAGCGAGGCCCGCGGAACGTGCAACGCCACGGCAAGATTCTTTCAGCTGCCCGGCGGGAACTGCGCCAGGTTGGGCCTACAAGTGCCCATGGCCGTACGCTGCGGACCGCGCCACGACGGCGTACAGGCCACGGGCGCTCCCGGATGGCACTGCGCCGGACAACTGCCAGCCCTCATGGGAGTCTTGCGCAGCCTCGCCTGTAACGCTCCGGGCGGTTCTGCAGTGGTGGACGGCTGACGACGTGCGATACCGCAGTCTCGAAGAATTATGATCTTGGAAGACAGTTGCACGTAAGCGGCCCTCTGATGCCCCTGAGGTACATGAGTACAACTTCGGCCAACGCATCACAGCGTGACGTCGGTTTCGGGTAGGCGGCGCGTGCCGGACGGGCCGTGCGCCCCGCGTGATTCCGAACGCCTGTTACTCAAGAGCCACTTCTCATCAAGCGGGAAAATGTGAAAGTAGTAGACCAGACCTTCAAGAGTCGCTGTGCGGTGCTCTTTTGCGAAAAGAGGCAGGCCGCACTAAGCCGGTGACGTGTACAGGGCCAGCTCAGTCATATGATCGGATTTTTCCTGTGGACTGCACTGCTGCGCGCACAACAGCCCCGGGATGTAACCGCGTTCACGCCTCTCACAGGTGCGTTATAGGGTGACTATCGCCTCTGTTGATTGACGACCTTCGCCATCAATCGAAGGGAGGTGCAGCAAGAGGATGAAGTGTTCCCCGCCTGAAGGGCCGCCTACGGGCACGCAAGGGCCCAGAGACGGGGACCAACGCACCACTAAGGCATAGGGCTTTGCCACTCGGCAACCGGGGCCCCGGTTGCCGATGAACCGGATCCTGCTGCAATCAGGACGGTTCGGGGTGTTGCTTGGTTCCGCTTCTGTCGTAAGGCCTCATGATCCCGCTCCGCATCCAGCGGACGCGGGGTTATGAGACCCGATGCGCACGCAACACTCCACGGACCTGGCTGGCAGCCGGCCCGCGAGGAACCAATCTCCCCGGTCTGCGCACACATCACGCCTTCATGCCGAGACGAAATCCTCAAGGGGTCAGCTCATCCGCCATGCCCTACGTGCAAGTTGACCCCTCCACACATGTCAACTTGCTTCTAAACTGTACCTCGACGTCAAGGGGGGGCATCGTCATGACGCGCGGAGCGCAGACACCGTTTGACGGCCCGTCACTGCGCAGAGCGCGAGCTTGTGCCGATCAAGGCCGAGGGCTCAGTGCAGAGGAACTGGCCCGGCGAGTGAACGCCACCAAGGCGCAGATCCTGGCTTACGAAAACGGCAGGTACAGTCCCGATCCGCCCCGTCTCCGGCAGCTGGCGCAGGCCCTGGGCGTGTCGCCGCTAGACCTGGCAGACCGCGAGGCGGCGCAGCGATGGACCCTGGCGGAACTGCGCAGAGCCAGCGGGCTTCGGGTCATCGATGTCGTCGACCAACTGGACGTCTCCTACGCCAACTACCGGCGCCTGGAAAACGAAGGACGGGTCACCCCGCGCAGTTATGCCTTGGTTCCGGCGGTCGCCGAGCTGTTCGGTATACCCGTCACCGGGCTGGAAACCCACCTGGCCAACATCCCCGCGTCGAAGAAGCGGGTAACCCAGGCGCACCCGCTGCTGGCCACCATGCAGGACACCTACGTGCTCCCCGGAGAACTGGCTCTCCCGGGACCTGATGATCCCTCAGTTCAAGACCTTGCCGAGATCTTCTGCAGGCCGCCACTGTCCCTCGCTCGCCTGTTAGGACACGAGGTCGGACGCATCCGCGCGGCCAAACGCCGACTGGCGGCCTACGAGGCCACCGCGCACTATGGAGCCTCCGCCGACGAACAAGCTGCTGCCCACAACGGGGCGGAGGTAGAACGACGCCGGCTGGCCTATCTCATGGCCAGTCTCCCCGGCCGGCTGGACGCATTCTTCCGCTGCGCGCTGCCCAGCGACTCCTGGCGTGCCCTCGCCCTGCTTCACCTCGTCGGCCGCTTCGGCCTGTGGCTGTCACCCACACAGCTGCAGGAGAGCGAGGAGAGTGTGTTGAGCATCCCCTCCAGCATGCGTCGCTCGCTACCGAGTCCGGAAAGCACCCTAGGCCTCCACCAGATCTCCAGCGAGGGAGAGGAGCACTGTCAGGCTCACCGCTCGTGGTACGACGCCCTACACCCCGGCGTCAGCAGACTCCTGCACGAGAGGGAGTCGCAGTTGTCCGGACACGTCCCGGCCAAGGAACTGCGCGACTACTTTGCCTCAGCCCACGCCGTGCTCTTCAGCTTTGACGGCCTGCTGTGCCGCCTGTTCGCGACGAACGTGGAAGCCGTTTCCCAAAGCCTGGTCCACGAGGCGCATTCCTTGCGCCTGGCGACGGGACCGCGCACTCCCACAGACCCGGTCGGCTTCCTCCGGGCGCTGCTCTCCTCGGGAAGTCCATCCCAGATCCGCCACCTCGATCACGTACTGACGGTGTATGAGACCGAAGCGGCACGTCAGGCCACCCCGCTGCCGGGCGTCCAACAGTTGTTCCGTGTTCTGACCACGGGCAGCTGGCAGCTTGGAGTCGTGACCGACCACTCCACAACCTCGGTCAAGGCGTTCTTGGACAACCTGGCTCCCTTGGTCGACAGCCAGCGGCTCAGCGTCTTCGGGCGGCCTAAAGATCTCCGCCTGATGAAGCCCAATCCCCATGGCGTTGCTTTGGCGTCGGCATCCCTGGGGTCATCGCGGGGCCGCACCCTCCTGTTGGGTGAGTCAGTCGCCGATGCCCTGGCAGCGCAGGCGGCCGGCGTGCGGTTCATCGGTGTGGCCAGCACTCCCGATCAGGCAACGATGCTCAAACGAGCAGGAGCGAAGACCATGGTCCGCTCATTGCGTGAAATCACCGCAGTGGTGAGGTCCTTGAACACCTATCCGCCACCGCCCGTTCGTCCGGACAGGACGGCTCACAGCGGACCCTGACCCTCCTCGCGGCACGGTGGGGCTGAGCCGGACGGCGTCAGGGCTCGACGGCCGGCGCCGGGTCGGATCCCCAGGCGTGCAGAGCATCCTCGGCTCGGACCGTCTGCGGATGCGACGCACCCAAAACCGGCGTGCTCATCTGCAGCGTGACGGCCATCAACTCCACCGCCCCCACGTGGTCACCCAGGTCACGAAGGACAAGCGCAGTCTTGTACTGGGTGTGCAGGGTCCGCGGATGCCTCTTTCCCAGCACACTCTGACGTCCTGCAAGTGCTGCCTGATACCCCTTCAGAGCCTGCTGCAGCTGGCCCTGATCGTGCAGTACGGCAGCCAGGTTGTGCTGTGCCGTCAGCGTGCCCGGATGCGTGGGCCCGAACTCGTCCCGTCTGATTGCGAGGATTGCCTTGTACTCGGCCATCGCCTCTGGCAGCTGGCCCCGATGGTGCAGAACACGGGCGACCTCATGGCGGGCCGTCAGCGCATGGGGGTGACTGGGACCATGCAGTTGGCTGCACGAGGCAAGTACCCGCGCCAGGTGCTCGTGCGCTTCCTCCAGATATCCCTGATCGTGCAGCACTCTGCCCAGTTCGTGGCGGGCAGTGAGGGTATCCGTGTGCTCCTCACCGCGCACGCGACCACTGATCTCCCACACTGCCTGGTAGCCGGCGCGCGCCAGAGGCAGGTTACCCAGATCATGCATGGCACTGGCCAGCAAGTGACGACAGTCCAGCGTGGCAGGATGCTCATCGCCCTGCAGAGCTCGACGCACTGCGAGTACCGCCTCATACCGCTGCCGGGCCTGCTCGAACAAGCCCAACGCCTGCAGATGACGCGCCGCCATCTCAGCCATGTTGGCGCTCGACAGCTGCGTTTGCGGATCCATCTCCGTGCAGCCTGTGACCTGATCAGCTAGCTCCAGGGCGTGCGGAGTCAACGCCTGCCACGCTGCCCAGCGCTCGGGATCCTCCGGCGAACCGAGATCCTCTAGCTCCAAAGCAGCGGACACGAGCCTGACGGCCGCGGTCAACGCGGCGGTGGTCCGACTGAGATCACGGATGAGCGGGTGCAGCCGTACGGCCACCACGTCGTCCGGGGCGTGTGAAGATGACACCAGGTCAAGCAGCCCTAGAGCCGCCAGTTCCTTCAACATGCGCCACAATATTGGCCCGTTGATGTGGGAAAAGACGTCGACGGCCGAGGCGAGAGCGGCGGGACGCAGCAGCAATGTATGGGGGATGGGCGCGTCGGAGAACGCGGCCAGAACCTCCAGCAGACGATCAGTCCCGGTGAAACCGCGGCGCCGCATCAGGTCGATCGACATGCGCCACGCCTCGGCGACCGCCTGGCGGGCATCAGCCGGTGCTGATCCCCCTTCCATCGCCCGCACGTACGCCGCAAAGGTGTCGGGAGCCTCCGGGCCCTTGAACGCGTCCGGCATCCCTGCCACCTCAGCTAGATACGAACCAGCCACGTGCAGTGCCAGCGGTAACCCGCCCAGGCGTAGAGCCAGTTCGCGGGCATCCGCCGTCGGCCCCGCAGCGTCACCCGTGTGGTCGAGCAGCACCGCGGCGGCTGTATCGGCCTGCAGTGATTTCACCGGCAGTAGCAGCGCCCCGGTACCCCAGGACGGACCTCCGCCGTTGCGAGTGGTAACGATGACCACCCCGCTTGGGCACGCTTGAGGCCTGATCCAGCCGGTGCCCGAAGCCAGATGTCCCGGACCGTCCAGAAGGGCCGTATCATCCACGCCGTCCAAGACCAGCAGCCACCTGTCTGCCAGCAGACTTAGCTGGTTCCACAGCACATCGGCCGCATCAGCGCCCCAGGCGCTGTTCGTCTGCAGGCCGGTCTGCCGCGCCACGGCACGCAGGCCCGCCAACAGGCCTTCTTCTTGCCGCGCGTCGATCCACCACACGGTTCTGCGGCATGCTGGGCAGCACCCCTGCGCGAGCGCAATTGCTTCCAGGACCACGGCTGTCTTGCCGCTCCCGCCCAGACCGTGCAGAACAACCAGCTTTCCTCCGCCACCGGTGTGGCACAAGCCCACCACGTGCTCCAGCAGCGCCTCACGACCGCGCAGCGGGTAGCGCGGATCCCGCTCGCCCATCGGCGGGGCGAGTGTCACCAGAATGCCCCGGTCGGGGAGTTCTGGAACGCTCAGCACCAGTTGACCGATCTCCATTCGGCTTGCCGCTACACCCCCCAGTTGAGCCGACACCTCACGCGTCGGCGGTCCAGCAGGATTGGAGGAAGGCGCGGCTATACCGGCCGTGAGCGATTTTCGAAAGGGTCTGCCAGCGAGACGCCCCCTTCCACGGTCACCACCCCGCCGGCCAGCGAGCCGGATTCGGCGTTGATGGAGACATCACCGCCGACAGCCATGCCGTGGTCATCGGCCGAAATGCTGGTGGGACCAGCGTGGTGAACAGCAAGGCTGATCACTTGTGCCAATTCGTCTGCAGCCGCGGGCAGTTCGACGTCCGGGAGGGCATCCAGTAGCATCTCCCACCGAGCCCGCCAGGAGGACTCCCACCGGACCAGTGCGGTGCCCGAGTCTGCTTGGCCTGACAGGTCGCGTGCGGTTTCCTCCAGCCGTGCCAGCTCTGTTGCGTGTCGTTCTGCGTTGCCTCGAGCAAACAGACGTGCGGTGCGGTCGCGGACTGCCACCCACGCGTCTGTGCCCACGGCCTGGACCACTGCGGTGCCCCCTGCCGCAGCAAGAGCCACCAGCGACTCCGACAGCATCATCGTCCCCCGAGATGTTGCGCTGTGCCTGCTCGCCGTTCCCGGCCCGCGATAGACCGGTTTGGTTACTCTGCCCGGTGTAAATGCATGGCACAGCCCAGAAGTTGGCTTTGGCTCATTTCCCACCGTGCATGAGCCGAAAACATGAGGTGCCGTGCTTTTGGAGCCATGGCTTCAGCGGTTGGTGCCTTCAGCCTGTCCCTCGGCCGTGGGCGCGGTCACTGGCGCAGGTGTGTTGGGAGCGGTGTAGAAGACGGAGGCGCCCTGCTTGGTGCGCTGGGCCTGGCTCTTGGCCACGAGTCCTTCGAGAGTGACGCGGACGACCTTGGTCTTGATGCCGCGCTCGGGGTGAGCCTTGCCGAGTGCGGTGGAGATTTCCGCGGCGGAGCGGGGCTCGTTCTGCTCGGTGAGGTGGCGGCGGATGAGTTCCACCAGGGTGGGCCGGGCCGCTGTCGTGCCGGCCTTGGATGTGGCCGGCTTCTTGGCCGTCGTTTCTTGCACGGCTGTGGTCTTCCGTGCTCGTCGCTTGCCGGGGGGTGTGGCCTCGGTCTTCTGCTGGGGAGAGGGCACTGTGGCGTTCTCGACTGCATCCGACGGCCCATGCGGTTCGTGCGTGACGCCGAGTGCCTGCTGGATGTTGACCAGCACATTGTGGTCCTGCTGCAGGGCAGTCAACTGCTGTTGCAAGGCGGCGATTTCGACGCCGATACGTTCCTGCTCTTTGAGGTTGTTTTCGAGGTCCCCGGCCACCTGGGCGATGTACTGGGATGTCAGTCCCGTGGCGGCGGTCGTGCTCTCGGACATGGTGCTGGCCTTTCCTCGGTGTGCGGCAGCGATCCATGCGAGCGGTCTCGAACCGGCAGCACTCCCGCTGTGTTGTACCGGCGATGCGGCCGCTGTAACCGCCGCAAAATGCCTTGGTGTACAGATACTACGGACAGGCGGAACCAGTTGTTCCCTTCAAATGGCGTCCGCTGTTCGACGCGGATGTCAAGGTCATGCCGTCCGGTGCCTTTGCGGCGTTGCCGCAGGGCGGGTTCGTACGCAGGGGCTGGGGCAGTTGCCAGACTGCCTCGTCGGTCTCGCGGTTGTGGTGCCAGGCTCGCAGGGTGCCTGTTGTCACCAGCCGGTCGAGGAGTTCTCCGGTCTGCTGCGGGGAGTGCCCGCACATACGGGCGAGAGTGTCCAGCTCGGTGCTGTGTTCGGTGTCGAGGGAGGTGTGTGCGGCCAGCACGAGGGCGGTTACTGACCTTTTCGGATTGGCTTCGGGGGATCTGGGGTGAGGGTCAGTCCGGTTTCGGTGAGGTAGTCGTCGATGAGCTCGGGGTGACGCTGGATGTGGGCGAGCCCTCGGCGGAGGGTGCGGGTGAGGTGGTCGGGGTCCGTGAATGCGGTGTTGGCCATCGGCCCGCGCCGTAACCACGACCAGATGCCTTCCACGGGATTCATGTCCGGACTGTAGGAGGGCAGTTGGAGGATGGTGAGCCATTCGTGGCTGGCTGCGTACTTCCTCATTCCGGCGGCACGGTGGGTGTTCAGATTGTCCCAGACGGCAATGATCGGGGCGCCGAGCTGCAGGTGCGCACGGACCAGGAGGTCGCGGTAGTCCTGCCAGGCAAAACTCTTGGGTGCTCCTTTGAGGAGCAGGTGGAAGCGGGGCCGGTAGATCAGCCGGGACCTTTCGCCGGGCCGGCAGCAGCAGAGTGCGGCGATCGAGATGCGTCGCCGGGACCGTCCGCGCACTCTGACTACGGGAGTCTGCCCGCGCCGACCCCAGGTGCGGGCGTGTGGCGGCGTCATCGCGAACCCGGCCTCGTCCTCGAAGACGATGTAGGCCCCGAGCGCCGCCGCGGCGCTTCCACCTGCGGCCACACGTTCTTCTTCCAGAGCTCGACCGCATGCTCGTCGCGTTCCAGAGCACGACGGGCCGGGCTCTGCCAGGACCAGCAGTGGCTGTGCAGCAACCGCCACACTCCCGCGATCGAGCAACTGACCTGGAACTGGCGGCCGATCAGCGTTCTGACGCGTTCCAGTGTCCACCGCTGATCTTCCCAGCCATGCGCAGCCGGCCCTTTGGCCAGCTCCGTTTCCAGCAGGGCAAACCGTTCGTCCGACAGCTTCGGCAGTTTCGCGGGTCCCGTCGACTTCAGACCCTGCATGCCGCATTCACGCCAGTTGCGGCGCCATTGCTCCACCGAACGCTCGCTCACCCGCAGGTCCTTGGCGATGTCCGAAGTCCTGTCACCTCGTGCGAACCTCTGCCCGGCCTCCGGCCGGATCCCTTCACGCGCAGCCCGCCGCTCAGCGGTCAGGCCCCCACCATCCGCGTACCGCATAACACCGGCATACCGCAGGTATCACCTAACGTCACCACCCGAAGGCAACCTGAAAAGGTCAGTAGCAGCTGTGCTGAACTGGCCTCGCCTGTTCTCGATCGATCCCGTACCTCGTGGTGGGCAGCCCAATTCCTCATAGATCAAAGCGGAGGAACTTCGACCCGCTCGCCGAGATCGTCACTACCGACACCAGCGACGCCTACCACGCCAGCACGAGCTGTGCACTGAGCCCTTTTCAAGCTGGCGGAGCTGACCGAGTTGGGCTGTCCTGCGCAACGACGAAGCTCCTAGTAGACGGGTTCTCGACCAAGATCACCCGTGTCCGCCAGGTGCTTCGCGTGCTTGTCTACCCGTCCTCGATTGATGTGTCCAGCCGCACCTTGCGGTTCCTGACCGGGCAACTGACAGCCCGGCGGCAGGAGCACAGAATTCGCTGGCACAGCTTGGCCGCACCCGCCGCGCGGGGGCAACGGAACGTTTCGATGGAGTTCGAAATCATTGCTCGTGGGTCTCGTGGCGGGCGAGCATGTCGAGCGGCCGGGTCAGACCGCTCGGTCGCAGATCGCCGTGTGGCGTGGCAGGACAATTCTTAGGGGGAACACCGTGCTTGCACGATCCATTCGAGCCGGACTCGTCGCAGTTCTGGTTGCTGCGGCGGGGGTCGTGACGTGTACCTCTGAGGCTCAGGCGCAGCCGGCCTTCGCGAAGGTGTACATGACCACCGTGGTCACCCAGTGGAGCCACTGGAGCCCGGACACGAGCAACTCGTCCCACGCGGGCACGCTGTACGCGGCCAACAACTACTTCTACTGCTACACCACGGGCGAGTACTACAACAACAATGGCCACGGGAGCGTGGTCTGGCTGAGGACGGACGACGACTCAGGCAATCGCAACGTGTACGTCAGTGACGTCAACCTCAGCAATTACTGGTTCGAGCGCGACATCAGGAAGCTTCCGACCTGCTACTGATGTCGGCCACGAGAGCCCCCTCCGAGCCGCGTCACGATTCGGAGGGGGCTCTCGATGATCACCGGCTCGACCAACGCCCACTGCTCATCGCTCAAGTCGGTTTTGTAGGGCTTGCGCTCCCTCACGGCGACCAGCCCAACATACCTATCGCCGCCGCCCGGCCGGAATGCCGCACCGCCACACGTGCAGTAGCAGAACTCATTGAGGCCGAGCTCTCGGCCGGAGATGGTGTCCAAAGACTAGATCCACACGCAGCTGAGGATGAGAAAAGCCAACGCCGTGGTGCATTTTAGGGGCGCCCGAGGCAACGGGCACCGGGCGGGTGGACCACACGGGCAGTGCTCGAAAGGGGTGACCGGCGAGCGGGCGGGCGTCGCGTCCGCGACGCCCGCCCGCTGTGGGTGCGGTCAGTGCGGGAAGTGCGTCAGCGGGATGTAGACGCAGATCCGCTCGCCGTTCCAGATGAAACAGTAGGGCCGCCGCGGAGGAGTCGATGGCGCTCGTCGAGCAGCGTCTCCTGCTTGGGCTCCCCGCGCCCGACCTGGATGCCCAGCGGCTGTCTGGAACTGCTCCAGGGTTAGCACCTTCACAGCCGGCCTGAGAGTCGCCGCGAGGTGCGCGGCGAGGCTCGCTAGCCCGCTGCGTTGCTCCAGCTGGCCGTGACTCGCTCGTACTTGGCCCCGTTGGCTCGGTCATGGATGAACCGGTCACCTTCGGCATGGAGCTCATGACGGACCAACTCGTGTTGCTCACCTTGGAGGAAGCGCGCCATCTGCGCCGGTTACTACTGGCCGTCGGGGAGGAAGACGGATCCAAGTCAGCGGAGGCCGACCGGTGGGCGCGGGAAATCGCTGCTCGTGCTCCTTTCCGAGAACTGAACATCACGCGCCGGCGGACGTTCGCCATGCCATCAGGCGGGCAGGGGTGAGCCGAAGCTCCTGAATCAGTGGGGCTGCCGATGCCCACGGCTGGATAAGCCGTTGTTACGGCAAGCCGAAGGTCCGCCCGGCCCCCTCAGGTACCGGGCGGACCTGGCTCCGGGAGCCTTAACCAGGCACTGTCTCCCGCAGGGAGGCAAGGAGTTTCGTGCCGTCGGGGACTCCCAGACCCGTGCAGGCATCCCAGCCGGGGCCAGCCCGGAAGTCACCGTTCGTACCTACAGTGATGTCGCGGAATCCGGCTGCGGTTCGTCCGGGCGTGACGTTGGCGTACAGCAGTGGCTGGAGCATGCCGAGGGGCTGGCCAAGTGCCTCGACGAGACGGCAGGTCAGGGCCGCCCAGAGGGGAGCGACAGCGCTGGTTCCGCCGATGATCAGGCGTTGGCCGTCCACCAGCACTTCGTAGCCGGTGGCTGGGTCGGCGACGCCCGAGACATCCGGTACGCCGCGGCCGGGAGCACCTCCGTTGTGCGGAACGCCGGCGCTGGTCTGCCAGGCCGGAAGGTGGAACGCCTCGCTGACTCCGCCGCCGGTGGCGCCGCCTCCGTCTCCGCCCCATACCTTTTCGCTGCGCACGGCGCCGGTGTCGGGGTCGGCGTCCAGGCGGGTGCCTCCGCAGGCCAGGGCATGCGGGCTGGATGCCGGGAAGTCGGTGTGCGGCAGGCCGTCGCCCACCCCGTCCTCACTGCCGTCGTCACCGGCCGCGACACACACCGTTACACCGAGCGCTGCAGCGTCCGCGAGCGCCTCGTCGAACACGGCGCGGGCCTGATCGGTCCAGAAGATTTCCGGCATGCCCCAGCTGATGCTCAGCGCGGCCGGCGTCGGGGTGGCGTGGACGGCAGTGCTCACCGCGTCGACAAAGCCCTGGTCGTCGTTGTGAGCGAAGTACACCTGCTGGTGGGCGCCGGGGGCCAGCGCGCCCGCGACCTGGATGTCCAACAGCACCTCCCCGTCGGCGCCGTCCGGGTCTGCGCCCGGCACATTGTGGCCCGTTCCGACGTTCACCATGGTCACCCGGGGCGTCGGCATGCCGAGGGACGTGAAGTACGTGTCCAGTTCGGCCGGGTCGGCGCCACCGCCGAGTTCGATGATTGCCAGGGTCTGGCCGCTGCCGTCGGTGTCGGCAGGGAACCGGTACACCTTGGCGAGCTGATTCGGTTTGTAGGAGGTCTGGCGGGCCCTGGCCCGTGCGCGCCGCAGATGGGGACGGGCCTGCGGCCGGTCGTCCAGTCCGAGTACCGCCACGACCACCCCATCCAGTTCGTCGGGTACATGCAGCAGGCCCTCGCGGTGGCGGTGCTCGATGGGCGCTCCTCCGGTTGGGTCCGGACTGGAAACCCGGGACAGCTGTGTCCCGAACGCCGCGGTCATCTCATCCGCAGTGCCTGTCACCTTGGCGCGCCGGGACGCCAGGTCGACATCCGTCACCTGAAGACCGTGGCGGCCCAGCACATCGCGCACCAGACGCGCGTCGGCCGGGTCGCCGCCGTACTGCTGGGCCAGTTCGGCTTGCGAGATCGTTTGGGTCCCCACGATCAGATCGTGGGGAACTTCCGCTCGGCGGCGCAGTATGACCGTGGCCTCGATGGGCGTTGAGCCGTCAACGGACCCTACGCGGCGCGCCTCGGGTGTGGCCGAGCGTTCACTGCCAGGAATGGGGACGAATCGTTCACTCATGACATGAAGTATCGACACGACTACCATCGGTCCGCACGCCGAGCGGCGCCTACCAGGCTCTAGTTTGACCACGGTCGAATGCCGTTGAACTGTGGACGCTCCTCCGCGTCTGGAGCCTGACGGCGAAGTCGCCGTGATGCAGCATCAGGTCGTGACGAAGCGCACTCATCCTCGACCTGGCGCAGCTTGACCTGCGCCGCTAATGCGATCTGAGAGCAACCGGCGAAGCAGTGTCGTTGCCGTTCGTCGGGCGGGTACGTCGAATTCCGCACCCTTGCCTCTGTTGGGTCAACATCTCGGGGCATATGCCTCACGTCTTTGCTTCGATGAGTGATGGCAAGCGGACGCTCGCAGGGGTCACCGCACCCGCTCTGACCGGTCCCCGGTGCCGGTGCGAGCCGTTCCCCCTCCTCCGCGAAAGGACGTCTCCCCTTCATGCCCACCAACAGCAAGAAGACTGCATCACCCGCCAGAAGATCAGCGTCTTCCCAGGACAAGCTGATCGACTCCCTGAAGCAGTACATCCGCACACGGGGGCCGGACCTGCTCAAGGATCCCAACGTGTCGTCGGTCGGTGTCGGCCAAAAGATCACGGGCGGTGCACGAGGGAAGCAGGTCGTGCTGCAGTTCACCGTCAAGAGCAAGGCCGAGCCGGAAGCTCTGGAAGCCCTGGGTACGACCAGAATCCCGGCAACCATCACGGTCGACGGCATGGAAGTGCCGACCGACGTCATCGAACGGCGCTACGAGGCTCACTTCCGCGTGGTGGCCGAGGTCGAGAAGCCGGAGCGCAAGACCCGCCTCAACCCGATCGCCCCGGGTGCGAGCGTTGGGGGCGTGACTGTCACAGCCGGCACCATCGGCTGCATCGTGTTCGACAAGGCCAATGGCACCCCGTATGTACTGAGCAACTGGCACGTACTGCAAGGGCCAGACGGTGAGCTGGGCGAAGAAATCGTTCAGCCTGGCCGGTTCGACGACAACCAGATCTCTCGCAACCACCTCGGTGTCCTGAAGCGATCCCACCTCGGGCCGGCCGGCGACTGCGCCGTAGCCACCATCGACGAGGGGCGTGCCTTCGACCCTAAAATCTTGGAACTGGGGGTGGCACCACAGGAGTTGGGCGAGCCGGACCTGGGCGACAAGGTCATCAAGAGCGGACGCACGACGGGCGTCACCCACGGGATCGTCCGCCGCATTCACACCATGGCCAAGATCGACTACGAGGGCGATGTCGGCGAGAAGACCATCGGCTGCTTCGAGATCGGGCCCGACGACGAGCACCCGGCAGCGGACAAGCAGATCAGCAGCGGCGGCGACTCCGGCGCGGTATGGCTGTTCAAGCAGAACGGCAAGCCGAGCAAGGTCATTGCAGGACTCCACTTTGGTGGCGAAAGCGCCGGCGATCCGGACGACCACGCGCTGGCCTGCCTGTCGAGCTCGGTGTTCGAGAAACTCGACATCACCCTGCAGCAGCCGTCTCCCGAAGATGTGCAGCCTCTCCAGGGTTACAACCCCGACTTCCTCGGCAAGCAGATCGACCTCCCGCAGCTCACCGCAGAGATCAATGGCGACGCCGTACGACTCAATGGCTCCGAGGTCATCGCCTACACGCACTTCTCGCTGACGCTCAGCAAGAAGCGACACTTCCCGTTCTGGGTGGGCTGGAATATCGACGGTGGCAGCCTCAAGAAGCTCAGCCGGTCCGGCATTCCGTTCACCAAGGACCCGCGGCTGCCCGCGAGCACCCAGGTAGGCAACGAGCTGTATGAGGCCAACCGCCTTGACCGAGGGCACATCGCACGGCGGGCGGATCTGACGTGGGGCAGCATGCCCGAGGCGCAGAAGGCGAACACGGACTCGTTCTTCTACACCAACATCACTCCGCAGATGGACGACTTCAACCAGAGCACCAAGAACGGCCTGTGGGGCGAGCTGGAGAACGCCGTCTTCGCAGACGTCGACGTTGACGACCTCAAGGTCAGCGTATTCGGCGGGCCGGTCTTCCAGGACGACGACCGCGTCTACCGCGGCGTGAAGATCCCCCGAGAGTTCTGGAAGGCCATCGTCTTCGTCGAACGGGGTGAGCTGAAGGCCAAGGCGTTCTTGCTGACGCAGAATCTGGATCAGCTCGAAGCCTTGGACCTTAACGAGTTCCGCGTCTTCCAGGTCACCCTCGACGAGATCGAGGCACGCGCCCACATCCGCTTCCCCACCGCCCTCCACAAGGGCGACCACCTGCTCGTGCCGGAGTCAGTGGCTGAGCGCACGCCGTTGCGAGACCTGGCCGACATCCACTGGGACTGACCGGATGGCTCCGCTGGCGTGCCCCGTCCCGCTCCAGGGCGCGAGGCACGCCAGGCACCTCGCGGTTTGGTTCGCCAACGCCCACCAAAGAGGACGGCTGTGATGCACCTTGAGGCGGCGCGCTTAGCTTGTTCTTTATCTTCCGT
>Ga0307511_10002827_pt1 | contig 18029 bp, 6 predicted proteins | sample 13_EM_MG_FD_200266 | JGI IMG/M metagenome (GOLD analysis project Ga0307511, IMG submission 200266) | Populus trichocarpa ectomycorrhiza microbial communities from riparian zone in the Pacific Northwest, United States - 13_EM | ecosystem: Host-associated > Plants > Roots > Unclassified | place... | reverse complement strand
AAATATCTTGATCTACAACTGTTTCTTGATTTTTCAAGTTTTATTTTCAGGTATCGTTAATGATTTTTAATCTATTTATTCGCACACATAGTTCTTGATTTATTTCATTGCATATATGTATAAAAAATTTTATTTGATCTTAGATTTTTTTAAATAAATGTTGTGATGAAAACCATTCTAATTAATAAAGACCATCGAGGAGCAGCTTCATAATTTTGCTAACAAGCAAGAGATACTATTAGAAATCAATATAAACATTATTTTCTGCCCATAAAATTAGAATCCATCCATCATGATAATTATGTGCAAGTTCTTGGAAGAATATTGTTTCAAATGGAACAACAAACATTAAATAGTTTGCACATTGCATTTTATCAGCGTTTTCATATTTGCAAAATAATATTTAATATTTAAGATTAATTTCTTTCAGGAATAGTTTTGACTTTTGAGGGAAGAAAATGTTATTTTATTTTGGGTGTTGTTGGAAAACAGAGAAGCTTGAACATAAACTAGATTAGACCAAAGTCAGCTTTTTAAGCATACACATTCCCTATTAGAACCGCGAGGGCCCATATCCGGTGTTTGCGCCAATAATCACGTTTATTAACTTGATTATTTCCTGATGCTAGCTTCTAAGATTTGATAATTTGACGATACTAATTTCATATCTTCTCGTGAAAATGTCAGGTAGGTGCATGCGGTGGCAGTCAAACCATGTTTTTTATGTTTTTTTTTAAAATATTTTATTATGTTTTTGAATTGTTTTGATATTTAAATGTAAAAATAAATTTTAAAAAATAAATAAAAATTATTTTAATATATTATTAAATAAAAAATATTTTAAAAAATAAATTACTACCGTAATATCTTAAGATAGATGATTAAATAAAAACTATTTTTTTAAAAAAAAAATTAAGGTGTTCATTGAAAGGTTTTAGATAGATTTATATTTTGAACTTTAAATTATGATAGTTTTTTCTTCTCTTTTTGAAACCTTTTTCTTTGAATTCGAATGCAAATACCGGTATAGATATTAACATTTTTTTATTACTTGTTTTCGCAGCTCAATAATCTAATTCCTTTTTTTTCTTTCTCATAGTAATAATAGTAATAATAATTAATTATTATTCTTATTATGTGGAAAGGGATAGATTAAACAAGAATTGCGACATTAAAGAACGTATCCCGAATACTTTTCTAGATAAAATGTCTCGATCTCCAGGGGGAGGAGATTGATAATTGCCACATCAACCTTTTGCCACTACTTAGTTAAGAAGCCGAGTAATTGTATATGGGAACCAATTAATTAGTAAAATTATCAAACATTATCTCAACAAATGAAAATGTACCATTCAAAAAAATAAATAAATCATGTGTGCTAAAAGAAATGACAATGCATGGACAAAAGCCACCATTTAATTAGGAAAAAAGAATTGAAAATTAATTAATACTCCCAATTCCCACATTCTACAGTTGTTCTCCATGAACAGAAGAGGTGATTTATTCCTTTCCAATCATATTACAATATATGAACTGCCTTCCAGGTTGTGTAAGTAAAAAACAATTAATAAAGCGCAAATCATTGAAGGGGGGAGTTATTAAATAGGACCATATAGAATTATGTAATATAATATTCGAGTATATATTTTCTTGCTGACCTTTATGTTTTGGCATGAGCATGAGCCTTTCCTTTCCTCGTTCCTCTCCTCTCTCTCTCTCTCTCTCTCTCTCTCTCCCTCGCTATTTGTTTTTGTATATATTTGTCCGGTGACAGAAAGACATGAATATTGTTTAAGCATGAAGGTTCCGCACTGGCAGGACTTCCAAGCAAGATACACAACGAAGTCTTTTGAGTATTTTTTAAGGGAGGAGGCCGAGGCAAGGCAAACGAGCCCCATGATTTTCAATTACGACTGTGATCAGATGGGCTCAGTCCCATTTGAGCTTGAATATGTGTCAAAAAGGAATAGTTAGTTAGCCAATGATATTTGGACACATAATAATCTCATATGCATGGCCTAAGTTGCCCGTGAATTTAGACCTCTTACGGCTCACGGGCGGATTTTACCCAATGGAGATGGTTTTGTGTTGCATTTTTGAAAAGGCCACGTCCATAGAGGCATGCATTGCCGGGAGGGGGTCCCTAACCTCTGTCCTCGTCTCCCTTGTTGCCATGAATTCATGAACACTGCCCACTTGCGTTTCCTTCACAAGGACCCCTCGTGTCTTTTTCACCGGTGCAACTTGTTTTAAAGTTGATAGAGACCTCTTCTTTTATTTATTTTAGGGTTTTCACATTGAATTATAGTTTCTTCCTATTTAACTCCTTCACCTCTTCACCTTCCTGCTTCAACAACGCACGCATGTGCACAAATAAATAACATATGACGAAGCACAGAAGCATATCTGAGCATATGAACACTTGTTTGCTCCAAATAAATGAATTAAGAATCGATTATTGGGTGCAAATTATCACAAACTCAGAACATAGTGATAGAGAAGTGTTGCATGAAACCTCATTTGTTAGTGAAGTTTGCATTGTACTTAATTTTTATTAACTATTCTTTTGCCTTAATTTTGAGTGGGATTAGATAAGTTGTCCCTTCGGTCATAATCAAAGCATGGATTAAAAAGCAAGACTTTTCAATGTTTGGTATAGTTTGGATCTAGACTAAGGTAAGAGTTAAAACTGTAATACTTTTCTTTTGCATAATAATATTTATGATAATAGTTTGAACAATAGTAGAAAATTGAAAAAAAAACAACGAAAACACTATTGTTGACATAAATCCCATCAATATTTTTTAAAGGAATTAAAACCCGAAGGTCATCTCCTCCCCATTTGAAGTTATTCCCGTGATAAATGCTGGATTGCTATTTTTCTATGATACAATTTTGATCACAAATATGCCATGATTGGGGTTTTGGAATCCTGAGCTTGTTTGGTGGGGATGGAGGAGTGTGTTGGTGTTATGTAAATTGAGTAATCAATGTACAGACATGTTATCTTTTGGAAGTAGACTTCATGTCTTGTTGACCTTTGCATTACTTTCCAAGCTCATGATTATGTAGTTGTTATATTGTCTTTGATTATTAGCGTTGGGTAGCTCCTGTGTTGAGTTGAAAGTAAACTTTAATTAATGGTGTTGTCTTGCTTCCTACTTATGCCTTTTGAGTGTTAAAGTTTTTTGTTAGTAACGTTCATGGGGATGATCATTTGCCAGAAGATTTGAGCATATATGTTGTTAAGTGGTATTGCTAAGGTTTTTGGTCTCTACTTGGATCCTTTATTAGTTAATTATGCTTGGTAGAAGGCAGATTGTATAAGGTTTTAGGTGGACAAGGATTGTTGTTATAAATCCTTATAATTGCTTAGATTTCAAAGCTGGAATTATGGTTGTGTCTGGAAATGGAATCTTGATTGAAGATTAAGCTTTGCTCGGTTCTTGTGATGTTACCAATTTGATGAAATGTACACTAATCCGACGGAAAGATACTTATATCAGTGTTTCTATTGGGATTTCTATCAAAAGTTTCATATGGGATTTTTGTAAAACTTATAGAATTTATAGCAACATAACAGCCAACAAAAAATGTTGATGGAAAAATAAATGGTAATGAAATTGCCAATGGAATTGAAAACCCAATGAGATATTTCTCAATAGTAGTATTTCATTTCCTGTTATGTCAGCATTAATCAAGGCCGACAGGGACTTCATTATTTACTGATAGAAAATTTGTCGGTAATTTTCAATTTTCTGGTAATGTAATGGTTAAAATTTAGTTATTTTTAAGGACAATGATTTATTTACTTATAGTTTTTCTAGTATTTAAAGGGTTGCTACTGCCAGTAAAAAACAACTCTGATAATTTTATTAAAAAAATGTTTTTCTTCTTCTTTTGTTTAGTCTGCATAACCAACCTCTGGTATGTGTGCTATTTTAAACTAATTTTTATATTTCCTTCCTACATCAGAAACGATCTAATAATATTAATCTTCATATATAGCTGCTATTTATGTGAAAGGCAATGACTTGCTTTGATGGGTTTGCTAATGGCTACCTTTACCAAACTTATTCCCTAAAATGAAATTTAAACCTAACACTGGCTCCTGAAAACTCCACAAGTCGTTTGGCATCAACATCATCCCATCACTCCCCCAGAAAAGGAAAATCACTCCATCAAGCAAAATGCAATTAAGTGACGATTTAGTATCTGTTAACGCAATGGCGATGTCATTAATCCCCCCCTTTTTTTTTTTTTTTTACCATGCGTGCGGGAGAAGAAATACTATATCTTTGAAGTTCATCATTTGAAAGCCTGTCTCTAGAATCCATTTGTTTGAATACAAATTATGTAACTCTAATTAAACGGTCATGACGTTACTAGATCTTCTTCTCTGTATGTGTTTAATGATTTTTCTTCGGGGAATCAAAACTGCAACCTCTTATCATTAGTATCTAGCACTCGCAATTCTGTGAAGACATGAGGTTAATGACTAATAGGCATGGCCTAAATTTTCCAGTCTCTCAAGCCATGCAGTCTATAGCAGAAATCCCTTCTTTCACTGTTGGATCCTATAATTTAAAGGCACCCTATTCTGAGGGAGAGGAGAGCTGCCGGTTCAACAGTAAGAACTAAAACATCTTCAGCTAAAGTGGGATGTGGTTAATACACGGATATTGTGCTTTTGTCCAAAGTATGGTAGCTTATTTTGGCATGGACAATTTGATCTCCCCTTTCTGTGTCTTAAAAGAAAGTAGAGACTACACAAATTTGTTAACTGGGCCAGGCTCCAGCTGCTACTAAATCAACAACAAAATCATAGCCTTAGATATGTAATTCAGACATGTTGTGAACTCCTTTACTTTTGGGACCAAACAATCTCATTGCTCATTAGTGTTCTTACCAGTGCATGCGGTCCGTTGAATGGGCAAGTACCTTTTTTTTTTAATGATAATGAATGGATGCATACTCAATGATTTATTTTTTATTATTTTATATAATAGATATATTTCTGGACGCGATTTATGAATAAATAACTATTTTAAAAAGCGAAATAACAAGGACAAACTGATCAACTTGAAGTCCTCAATTGATGTGGGTTGAGAAATGCAAATAATAAGATTCAAATGTTTGTTTTTTTTTCTTTAATTGACCCCTTCTTGATTATTACTGCTTAAACTACTAGCTTACTAGAATTTTTCAGTTTCCTGTGACTGCGTTCGTCTCCTGCATGCAGAGTTCGTATTAGAACAACAATATTTAGCTTGTTTGTGCAGAAAATTCATCTCCTGCATGCGGAGTTCGTATTAGAACAACAATATTTAGCTTGTTTGTGCAGAAAATTTCCAGCTCCTTGTCACTAGCTAGATTGGCATGCATAGGTACATCTATATATGAAACACAAATTAATTGCTATCCCCCACATCCAAACTCTTGTGATATATATCAGCGTATGCAGTGACAGAGCTCATGAATTTGGGGACAGTGAGATGATAAGCCACCCACGTTTCTACGGGTCCCAAATCCTGTATTGGTAGGCTTATTTAATGCTCTTGCAGGCAATCATAAAGAGGTCCAAAGGTGAAAAGGGCATACAGCTTGGGGTGCGAATTCATCAATCATCAACATAGCTGCTTGAGTGCAGGATAGAAGAGACGAGTACCCCCGAGCAAAGAGGGTGAGATGAAACACAAGACGGAGAACATAATGAATATCTTTATTAGGCTGATGAGGGATAAAACAAAATATAATGTAGAAATGTTTTTTTTTACTTTAGATATATATTACTATCTTGCAATATTTAGAACAATAAATTGAAATTATTATTTTCAGTTTAGTTTATAATGAGCATTAAATTTTTTTAATTAACTTTAAATGATAATTTCTTCACTCATCAAAAGTATGTTAAAAAAATTTGTAGTGATTCATTTCTAAAAAGATAATATAATTAAATTATGATTTACTTAATTTTTAAATCATTTATCCAAGTATATTTAATAATAAAATAAACAATTAAACCAATCATATATCAAATAAAATATTTACACCAACACAAAGTCAAAATCTCATATGGTGAAAAATGCAAGATAATAACTTCATGACAAATGCATGCTTTTAGCTATCAGTCAATAATCCTTAGCTCTTCATCGTTAAATCTAATTTCTTTAAAAACATGACCAATTTTCATATCTCTATATTATGTATATATCAATTATTATATTATTTTTCTAATAATAGTATTCATTTTATTTCATGATCCTAGAAAATTCAAAATAAATATTTATTTTATTTTATAATATAATCACTCTTTGGTTAATTATTTCGAGCAATTTATTTTTCCATATTAATTTAATAAAATGAAAAAACCAAAATTTTAATACAATTATATTTTTAAAAATTAAAATACTGATACACATATATGAAAATAGTAAAATAAAAAAGATTGAAACTATGAAAATACTTAAAGGATATTTATGGAAAAAACTTACTTGTTTCTGTCTTTGTCTCTCTCGTCTCTCATTTATAGATGGACAAAAATTAGCTAAAATTGTCCTTGTAATTGATACAAAAAAAAAAAAAACTTTTGTTTTCTCTGTTTTTACAATTAAACATTTTTTTAAATTTTAATTATCCATGTCTTTTTATTTCCGAGATAATAATCAAATGTGTACATCCCATGTTCGCCATTTTTATGGGCTTGGCTTAATATTCTTTGTCAGTGGAATACGAGTAATGGACCAGAGCCTTAAACCACCTAAAAATGATCTGAAAACTCCATGAAGGCCATCCAACTAAACAGAGCACCGGCGATAAGAGAAAGCAGGGCCAAAGTAGTTCAGATAAGCTATAACAGAGTGGAACCCAACAAAGAAAAAAGCCTACTAGAGTCGAACAGTCTCATTGCAACAAGGCTCAGTGGACCGAAGAACACCCATCCAGTATCCAAGAGGTATTCGGCGAGGCTTGCTTATAAAGAGAGTTTTGCCTCTCTTTCCCGTGATCAAAGGAAATTAGCATTGTCTACCTCTGTGATTTATTTATATTTTATATTTTGATCACTATGTGAGTTTATTGTTGATAATTGAATTGGATTTTATTACAGGAACAAAGTGAAATTGTTATTGAAAACAGAGAACTAATCAAGACTCATTGATTGAGAAACATAAAAGAATTTCCATTAATTTTTTACCACTATATTTGAATAATATCCTCCCTTTCTATTATTTCATACTCGATCCTAGTTATCTTAATTTCACTGGTAAATTTGGTAATATTCTAGTATTCGAAATGCTCTAACATTCCTAGTCATACGTCACGATCGAATACCTTAGAATGGCAAATATTTTTACATCATTTAATAGCTGTATAAACGTGACAGAACTAGCACGAATTTATTTGCGCCCCTATTGCTTCTTGTTCAAACTCTCCCAATATCCATTTTCCCATTTCTCCACCTGCCTCGCTGCATTCAATTGTTTCCTGTAAAAGGCTCCTAGGACTAGGGGTTTGTAAGGAGGAGGCATGGTGCATGGACTTGTAGTAGAAGGACCCTTTACCAATGATTCCATCATGAATTCTCTCTCGAACCCATCAGCAGAGCAGGCCATAATTTCCGAGCACAATTCAGCAGCTCCTTCGGGCACTTGTGGCGTAAATCTCAGAAGCTTGGCATACTCATTTAGGAGATGAAACATGTAGTCATATACGTAGTCCATTTTTAACCCTTCTTGAATGAAATCACTTGCTGCTTTCCCAATTGCTTGTGCCTGTCAAGTTCAACATGTATCATTATATATAGCTCTAGTAGTTTGAGAACGAAATCGTGATGCACGGAGTTGTTGAAATGTGCCAACCTAATTAGAGATTAGGGTTTACCTTTTGTTTGTGTTTATTGCCCCAATCTACAGCAAATTTAATGGACTTGCATTTGTCATCTTCACGAATAGGCCAATAGTGCTCCACAGGTTTCAGACTTCTTGTGAAGAAATCGTAGTAATGGGGTTTTACAAGCAACGTAACAGAATCACATGCTAGAATGTATTTCTCACTTACAGACCATGCATATCCTTCGATATAGATTTTGTACCTATATATTTCACAAGAAAGTGAACGCTCAACGATTGAATAAAATTAATCGTATCATTTCCAGACCATGAAAAAAATATATTATAACCTGTGTGTGCATTGGTTTGCCACGTTTGATTGCTTGAATTCTTGCTGGGATTCAAGGATCCAGTCCTGCGAAGGGTGTTGAACTATTTATTAATACTTGGATCAAGGAATGTCTGAGGTTTAAATGCTGGAGCCAAGAAATGATGTATTTATCTTCGATGTCTGTGATGAAGATATATACAGAGTATTTGCACATGAAAGGCTGTTCTTGAATATTGAAGCCCAATATATACTTAGGAACAGAGTATTACTACAGAAGGACTAAATACCTGGATGAACAGGCGAGCATTCCAGTCTTGTTGGTCGGAGACATTACAAGTAAGGAGGTCCTTCCTGGTTTCAGCAACAAAGGGGTTTCCCTTCCAGTAGGCATACGGTTCTCTATCTATCCATCTGCTCCTATTGTTGCCTTCTTTTAGGTCTATCAGCAATTTATCCCATGGCTTTATATTAATCTCAGCCCTACAAGAATCACACACACACAAACCCTTTTTCATAAGTAGTTTACAGAAGCTGATTTTTCGTTTTATTTTTTAAAGAAAGGACATTTTAGCAGTAAAATATGGTTACTCTATTTGACGACTTCAATCAGCTATTTCAAGGAGGAGGACGCGTCGTCGTTATATATTAAGACAATAAATAAATCTTGGGTAAACTATATTTTTGCTCTTATAAATTCACAAATTTCTACTTCGGGCCCATGGTTTAAAGTTTCCCATACCTCTTTTAAGTAACTGATATATGTTTGAAAATATAGTTGTATTATTTTTTAAAATATTTTTTATTTAAAAATTTATTAAATTAAAAATATATTAAAATAATATTTTTTATTTTTTAAAAATTATTTTTGATATCAGTATTAATTAAAAAATTTTCAAAATATCTAAAAACACTATAAAAAATATTAATTTAAAATAAAAATAAAATAAAAAAATTTTAAATTTTTTCAAAAATATTTTTAAAACGTAAAAACAAACAGAACTATTTCACATAAAAAAACAATCAAGAGCTGAAAAATAAAATATATTTCATGATTTGGGTAAAATTGAAACTTTTTTTCATACGTTTGTGAAGATTATCACTTGAGATTCATGGGGACATGAGATAATATAAAAAACTAGAGAAGAAAAAAAAATAATTAGGGAATTTAGCAAGAGGGATTATCACCAATTCCTCATACTTAGAGGTCCAAATCAGAGAATTGCATTGCACAGTTATATATTCTGTGCATGCCTAGCTAATCTTCTCGCAGATATCTTCATCATGACCATTTTTATTTAGGGTTGTTTGAGATTATAATATGGTGATGGTTTAAAATATTTTTTATTTAAAAATATATTAAAATAAAATTATTTTAATTTTTAAAAATTATTTTTAATATTAACTTAGTATACCAAAACTATCTAAATATATAATTTTTTTTATTTTAAATAAAAAAAATTCAAAATGTTTAAGAAAACGGTTTACACTATGTTCCAAAGATACCCTTGCTGGTCTTAATTATCGCAAGAGCCGCCATCACCGACTCATTCCTATTAATGCCTAGAATATTCTTATAGAAAACAATAAAATTCAACAAAAGGACTGAAGGCACAAGGATAAGATTTCAGAATTCAGAAAATATACCATCCCCAGAAGGACCAATCAGGGAACACAATGTCCTCGGTCCACTTGTCGCCACAGTACCGAAACAACGGTGGTGGGCCTGTCTTGTTCGGTCCACGATAATCACTTGATTGGATGACTGGCAGATCATCACAGTCGAACATCAGCTCCAAGTCTGGTATCTTACCTGGATACCTCCTCAGGAGTTGCAAAATGCCCCATATAGTGAATGCGTCTCTTGTTTGTATAGACTTTTTGTACTTCTCAAGGTATGCTTTGCCCTTGACAATTATTAGACGGAAATGTGCTGTTGTTTTGGCTCTCTCCAACATGTCTCTGCTGATTCCTGTCGCATTCCAAGGCCTTAAATCTTCGTGAATCCATCGAAAGTAGTTTGGACATTCTGGTTTAGATGATGTGTCTTCTTGATCTTTTGTTTTGGATGTTTTCGGATAGTTCGTAGGACAGGTTTGTGTTTGGTTTGTGATGATGCAGTTTAGGGGGAAATATTCGGGTTTTCTAGTGATGATCATCAGGGTTTGGTGTTTTTGAGAGATTATTACATTTGTTAGATTTTGACCAGAAAACTTAGACTGCAAAAAAATGTTAATGAAAGAATTTAGATAATCGAAAACTTAAACTTAATATAATAAAGTGAACTGCAGGGCTGAAAGGTATTATTGAGGTTTTGGAACTTACAGCATCGATCCATAAAGAGTATATGATGACGGCAATGAAGAGGACTAGTAAGAAGAGGAGAGTCCTAATAGTGGCTAGCCCCTTCTTCATTTGGGGCCTTATCCAAACTTGCATCTCAGAGACTTATCAACAACTCCCGATCCATGGAACTTGACTGTTCCTTTTCTGATCTAAGAACTTTCGAGCTTTCTTTTAGCTTGGTGGAATGGAGACATGAGCAGTCCAGTGCTTTGAGTGAGAATCAAGTTTCTATGCAAGTACCTTTCTGTTTGTGTTTTCCTCAATGGACCTGTTGAAAAAGTTATGGAAGCTTCTACTATTCCACTCCCCCTGTAAGTTCATACACCTCTGATCAAGATTCAAGAATCTTCTCTAACTAGTAAGTAATTAACTGCTGAATTATTTTATTTTTATTTTTTGAGATAAAAAATAATATGTGGAAGGTGGAATACCTGGGTATTAACAAGGTTCAGTTGAGCTAAGAGCCCAGAAGAAAGTAGCTGAGGGAGGGGTTTTCAGACAGGATTCCAAGATCTCTATCTAAGAAGATAAAAAGTATAGTTTAGAATTATTGGCATCTTTAGGGACGGCTTGACCTACAGTTGACTACCAAATTAGCATTCAGCGATGCGAAGTACTAGCGAAAAGTGTTTATCCAATGCAACTTAGCATTTAGTGACGTCATAAATATCTTAAATATTTTTTAAAATATTTATTTTAAAATTTTTTATATAAACCCATCTTTCTAAAATTATAATGGAGACTAAGGGTGTCTTTGTTTTAGCTTTTGTGGTTGAGGTTGTGGTAGGGTACAACCCATTCATGCACAAAACTCAACCACAAAAACTAATTTTTCTTGTTTTTTCTGGCTTTTTTAGTGGGTTCCACACCCAACTTCAACCTCCATCTTAAATACAAACACACACTAAAGCTCATCTCTCCAATGCTTATCTCTCTAAACTTCAAATCTAATACATTATAAGTCTAACACGGGATTTAAATAACATTTAAGCTAGTAGAATATTCATTCTCTCTGTCACATATACAAACACAATACTTACTTAAGTTTTGGAGTGTTTTATCAGCCCATGAAAAACGCCTCTAATCTTTCTCTTGAGGATTTTTTACAACCACATCATTTGATACTGTTTGTAGAAAATAAACAAAAAGCTAGTTAATTCATGTATGAAACCCCAACATAGTGGCTATGTCTAGGACTATGCCAACAATATGCCAACGATTATGCCTAGGCTACTCTCCATATGGTTACGCCACCAGTTACACAGCTACGCCTATAGTTACACCCACGTGGCTACGCCAGGGACTATACATGGCAACACTCGCGACGACGCCCACAACTACATCTATGGCTACACCTATGACTATGCCCACGACTATGCTCCACAACTATGCCACAAGGCTATGCCTACAAATAGTTTTTATGGTGGCTTGTACACGCTAAAAGATAACATTATTGTAAGTATTTCCTTCCACACTCTTGCTAGGTCAAGTCTTTCAAATATATTAGCTTGCAAGACTTGGGAGGCTCTAATAATACATGAAAAAACTATGATGTTTTATACAATGTACTAGGGGTGATTATTTTCGGTTCGGTTCGATTTTTATCAAAAAAAAGTAACCAAACCGGTTTTTTTTAAAAAAAACTAAAACCGATTCAAACCGACCGGTTTCGGTTCGGTTCGGTTATTTTAGAACAAAAACCGGTTCAAACCTACCAGTTCCCATTCTTTAGTTTGACTCGATTTTTTCAGTTTGGCTCGGTTTTTTTCTGGTTTGGGGTCTGTTCGATTTTTTCGGCTTTAGGCTTATAAACAGTCGGTAAAAGTAACAATAAAAACATGATGACCAAATTTGATAGCAATAGAAAGTTTGACAACCTACTTTGATATTTTAGAGAGTGCTAGACATGGAAATCGTGATGAGAAGCAATAAAATAAAGAGGAAACAAAAGAGAAGAATAATAGTTTTTTGAATTCAAACCCGAAGGCCCGTGCATCACATGTGAAGCCGTGAAGGTAAACCATAACATGGCAAGTCAGATGACACCAAGAAAGGGCGGAATTGGACATTTGAGGCTATACACGCGCCACTAAAGCGCAATGGCCCCTCTAACATGTTGTCATGTGTTATGCTCACTCCAACAACTTTTTCTGATTTTTCTCTTTTTGTTTTCAAATCAATCATTGTATTGACAAGTTTTGAATTCATCCCTAAAGTGTTAATTATTTTAAATCAATGAAATTGTGTCTCTGTCTTTTATGTTTCTATCTCTTTTATCTCGGGACAGTAATCAAACGCTACATCAATAACAAATGATTAATCATTAACAACAATAAAAATTTTAGATTGTATATTTTCTAATAACTTCAACAAATAAGTACTTTAAACCAATTTTATTCACGTATAATTTCAATATTTATTTAATTTTCATGCTATGAATTTTTTTATTGTATCTTTCGTAAGTTTATACGTTTGCTTAATTAATATGCTAGTTTTTTGTAATGATTAGAAACTAAACAAATAGATCCACTTATTTAATTATTTAATCGTTTTGTGATTATTTCACAACACTATGATCGAGTCCACGGCTCGATGAAATAAGCAAAAGCCGCCGGAATATAGAGGTTGGTTACAGCTTTGATTGCTCGTCCATTGAGTGTTTGAGAAGCTAATCCTCCAATAATGTCGCTTTGATTGCAAAGAGTGGCTGGCAGGGGCGAGAAAAATGAAATGAATAGAAAATTAGGAACAAATGATAATTACTTGAGTTTTATAGTTACGTGAGACAAAATTAGAAAAAGAAGATTTTCAAGACCCTTGGAGTTGTAATAAAAATCACAATTGCTATCACGGATCACAAGCAGTATATAATAATCAAAATTATAGAAAATAATGCACTATATTGGATGTGATTCATCAATGCACTATATTTATATTGTTATATGATCTTCAAGCCATTAGGAACCCAAAATGGCATTGATCAATTATCCACCCAACACATACATACATATTTCATATAAGACAGCAGGTGCAACATATAGATTAATTATACTTGCTATGTGACCCGCGTTTCGCCATAGATCAGATGACGTGTTGTCTACAAGCTTAAATTTTAGCCACCATTGTGATGGCTGGAAAATTAAAATAAATTTTTTTTTCTCAAAAAGCCTAATTTTAAAGCCACTTCAATCCAAAAACACCTCGCTAATATCCTTGAAACACCCACAAACAAATCCATTAACTAAAAATACCCAAAAGGGTCCTAAAATTCAAAATCAAATCGGGTTAGATTTATCTTTTCGGCTTAGATTTGTTTTTTCATGCAACATTGATGCTTTAAATAACCATCATCAAGCTCCTCTCATCTCATAAAACTCGTGGACAACGAAAAAATCCATTTTGGTTGTCGAAAATGGCTTGAACGATGACTTTCTCTCTCATCGCTAGAATCCGACAACCCTTCTCTATTTTTTTTCTCTAACTAGGAACTGAAAAATAATACAAATAAATTTTTGTACCAAAATTATTTTTTTAATTTAAAGGGACCTAAATTGTATACTTTGTGTTATTTTAAAAGTGTGAGTAAAGTGTATTTTTTATGAAATCTTTGGCATGCTAATCATGTTCGGCGTTTCTTTCATTTTGGTTCATCTTTTTTTAATTTTACCCTTGTCTAATAAATAAAAAGAAATTGGTCTTCAATTAGGATTAAATCATCTAAAATTAAATTTTAAGGATCAAAATAAATTATTGAAAAATACATAATAGGTCCAACGTGTTTTGTGAATATGTAAAGAATGTCATATGCAATTAAAGTTAAATTTTGAGGATCAAAATAAATTATTAAAAAATACATAGTAGGTCCAACATGTTTTGTACGCATGAACAATGCCATTTGCAGTTAAAAACCCACACCCCTTTTACTTTTTTTTTAATAATATAATAATATATTTTGTTGCTTGGACATTTGGACCATATCAATACATTTTTTAAGCAGAAAAGCTTGTTCTCAAATGGAAAAAAAAAAGGTATTAATAAAAAATATTATCAATATTATATAAGAAAGAAAGCAAATGCATGAGAAAGAGTAATCCTCTTCATTCTCTATTGACTATAGGTGAGAAAAGAATCGAGTAAGAAAAGCAAGAAAAAGGCCTTTCCTTGCAATAGTGGCCAACAGTATGAACATAGTGGTCATCATGATCTAAGCCAAGGCAATGGCAGCTTGCTTTAAATGTATTCATTTCTCAAAACCCCAACCCCACGTTGTTTTGAGTTTCTCTTAATTTTCCTGTAGCTCTTCAACTTTTCATATTCATAGTTTCCGGATAAATGGCACAGGTACAGTTAACCCCATGAGTTGTTAATGTTTCTGCTGTCTTCTCTGGCTATAACAAGCAAGAATATAAAAACAACACATAATGATTTTCGTGTTTGATATATTTGTAGTATGATTTTGTTTTTTTTAGAAGGTGGTTCTACAGATGATGACCATGAATGATGAAAAGACAAAGCAGAAAGCTATCGAGGCTGTTGCTAATATTTACGGTAAGGAATGGACATTACGGCCTCACCCCCTTCCATTTATTTTACATGTATCTCTTTCCTCGGTCACTTTGTCCAGTACATCTTTCCCATTGAATTAGCTCGCCGGAACGCAGTGCTAGCTATATAACTTAGAATGTCTTGCTTGTCATGATTTTCAAATTGTTTGAATTATGAGGAGTCAATGACAGTATCAGGTATGAGTTTTATAGCAATGCAACCAGTTTGTGCTAACTTCTCGTATTCAAACTAGGAATGAAAACTTGAAAATCGATCATTACCGTGTACATGCTCATAAATTTCAGGGGTTGACTCAATTGCCGCTGATTTGAAGGAGCAGAGGTTGAGCGTCATTGGAGAAATGGATACAGTTGCAATTGCGAAGAAGCTAAAGAAAATAGGAAAAATAGATATAGTCTCAGTTGGCCCATCAGATCAGGAGAAGAAAGATGATAAGAAATGATTAGAAGTGATTGTCGGTTGGCTTACCTTATAATTACCTATTTTCTTTGAAGTATCGATATTCATATTTTGCAATGGTATTCGTATATGTAGTAATTCGGACATGGAATAAGGTCTTGCGCAGTGTTCCAAATAGCCCGAGACAGCAGACATGTTAATATGTTCCATACACACAGCTCTTTTCATTGGAGTCTGATTAAATCATGGCGGTGCAGTTAACGTTGTCCTCTTCGAGAGAGATGAAAAAGATTAAATTAATGGTCTTCGTCATTGTCACTTTGCCTAGTAACAACCCAACACAAGGGGTTCGTTCGCACCATCTTCAACCTATGAAAAGGCATGTTTCATATGGAAATAGATGATGAGCGCGTAGCCCTTGCAATGCGACTACCCAGTAAGAAATTACTAATTAGTAGATTATTTGCCGATACATAGTAGATTATGCAATTATGGAAGATCTTTATTGATTTCCATCAAGTGATTTCAGCCAGCATTTTCAAGTAATGGGTCCATGGTGTGTCAGATTCACTTGTAATCCACTGCACTGTGGTGCTGTGTGGCTTGTTTCCTTCATAGCATATCGAAAGTGCTTTTAACTTTAAAATTGAAGAAAATCAAATCACGTTCAAATAGCGCTCCTATGTAGTAGGCCCATGTACCAAGGCCCAAACCATTTTCACTTTTTATCGAATGTCGAAGCCTCTACTTTTCGGCTTTTTGCAGGGGCTCGGCCCCCACTTACACCTGTCTCCGCCTAAACTCTTGACAGACAAATAACACAATAACACCAACAGAGGAATGTTAAATCTCATCTTTTAATAATATTTACTTTTTTGGATTCACTTAATAAAACAAAAAGCAAAAAGAGAAGAGAATATAAAAGTTATTATCCATAAAAAATATTTTTACTTGAACATGAGAATTACTCTTATATATATATATATAACTGTGAAAGAGAGAATGAAAAATTGATAATGTGGTTTACTAGAGGTTTTTTACTTGGTTTTTTTTATTTCTTAAAACGTTTTTTATTTTATTTCATAGGCTATTTGTTATGGGCTGGTTGTAGAATTTATAACCCAATTCCATGATCTAGATTCTAGGTGACCACTTTTAATCTGGGTTTCAAGTAGACCCACTTTGTATGATGTTTGTTTATTGGGTTTGGGCCCGTTTTATTTGTGTAGTCTACCTTTGCTTCTGTCAAAGCTTTAGAAATCACAGCCCATGTTGCTCTGTTCTTCTTTTCAAATATATTTAACAAAGAATGTTTGGATTGCTACAGTAAAAATACTATTTTTCTTTTAGGTAGAAAAAATAGATAATTTAGTTTTTTTTAATTATTCATTAGTTATTAGAAGATTATTTGAAAGTATCAGAGTCTTTTTTTAATTTTTCTGCACAATAAAATTACACTTTTATGTTAGACTTTTACCTTTGAAATCAATAAAATTTAGAGTTTTTGACCAGTGATGTTTTTATCTTTTAACAAGCTTTAAAACAATTAAAAATATTGCTTTACCCTTAAAGTAAAAAACCTAGAGTTATTGAACAAGAGTTTTTTTGGCTCTATTTTTTTATTAGGCTATAGTTGAAATATGTCTTTGCCCTTGGAAAAGACCAAAAAAGTAAGGTATGTATTTATGGGTATTTTTTTCCTTTCACATGGGTTACGCATTCTAATAGTTAATACGATTATAGATTTTTTTTTTCTCATTTTTTTTATGTTTTTATGATTCAATATTATTATTATTTTTATAAGAAAATGGTTTTATAGTTATTTTTAAATTTTGTTTTATTTATCCCGATTTCATAATCTAAACTACAAGTTTTTCATGTCTTTTTGGAATGAGATTTTTTAAAGAAAATTAATAAGAACACATATTGAGTTGTTGAATATCAGAAAGTCTCTTATTACACAAATAAAAAATAAAAATGATACGGCCTATTAATCTCCTAGACAAGTAACTTTGAGGTCTCATCCTGCTTTTCACGCACGTAGCATCCACTCGTCCGCGGGTACTTCCTTTTTCCTGGAGTGTTCTTTGAGTTTTCACCAAACCTTCTTTCTTTAATGCATTTTGCTTTTACTATATAATCTATTCTTTCCGTTAGCTGAGAGCATTTTGACTTACATATGCTTCCCCTCACTGCGTTTCTTCTTCGTGGCGAATCGTCATACTGATGACAAAAGAAATCTGATTATCGTGGAGCAATCTCGATTAAGTTTTAGGGTCTCTCTTAGCTTTGGTTAATCATCCTCCTTTCAACTATTATTTCTCTTCCTTTTCTTATAAGAAAATGATTTTGCCGTTTGTTTATAACTCTACCAAAACATATATATATATTACGTTCTTGCCTTGGCTAGGATCGATAAGATATTTTTATTAATTTTCTGAACATTTAACCTAAATTTCAAGAGTCAACTGTTTGAACTTAACTTGTTAAAAAAGAAATAATGATTAGAACCTATTTGGCTATTTTTAGAAATCATTTCAACCTAATCGGTGAAGAATATA
>Ga0307511_10002826_pt1 | contig 18032 bp, 10 predicted proteins | sample 13_EM_MG_FD_200266 | JGI IMG/M metagenome (GOLD analysis project Ga0307511, IMG submission 200266) | Populus trichocarpa ectomycorrhiza microbial communities from riparian zone in the Pacific Northwest, United States - 13_EM | ecosystem: Host-associated > Plants > Roots > Unclassified | place... | reverse complement strand
AATTACTATTTGTTTTAGGTTTTTTGGTTAATCAATTTGAAATTAAATTATGTCAACTCTTAGATTAAATTCAACAATGTAAAATTATTGTTTAATGAATATAATTTTAAAACTTGACCTGATAATCAATTAGATAAGATTTAAATTATGACCTTAGAGAATCAATCTGGATATATCTTTTTAAAAATTAAAATAATATCGTTTCAATTAATTTTTTTTTTAAAAAAAATTAATAAGCTTTGATTAGGTTTTACCCGTGTCGACATGGTCAAAGCTCAACCTAGATTTCTAATCACATTAAACCAAGTCCGCTTCTTAGTTTAATTTTTTTTCAAAAGGCAATAGGTTTCGGGCGGACTCATTAATCGGTCCAATTTTACAACTATGCTCATGGGTGGAAGTATCGAAGCTTTACGTTTTATGTGGAGCAGAAAGAATTCGTCAAACAGAGTATTCCTTTTGAATTCAAATCCACAATTTCTTCTTCTTCTTCTTCTTTTTTATATCTCCAGCGACACGAAGATGGCGTATTCCATTAAAGCAGCTCTGTCGACTCCTTTCATAGAAGGAATCAAGAAGCTTCTCAATTTTATGTTTAATATATAAACAAAACAACAGCAGAAACCCTAGTTTTATCCAAAAACAAGTGTATTTTACAGGTTTGTTCAGAAATAGAGTTTAATTTTAATTAATATTTAAATCAATAAAAATATTTTCTACTTAAAAAAAATTAATTGACGCCGGGAATGCCCGAATCAATTGAAAGTAGAAGCCAAACTCACAATCTATCCAAGCTCTACACGGCTATAATTCATAGTAAAAATAATTTTTTTATACACGCAAGTTAATTTATATAGACATATAATTAATTAATTACTCACAATAAAATTAGATTTTCCCCAGGCTTCTCATACTTTTTATTCACCCCCTCTCTCCCCTTCCCTTTTCCATGTTCATGTGCTGGAAATTAGTTTCCAAAGTAAAAAAAAAAAAATTATAAAGAAAAAATGAAAAAAGAAGAAAACTGAAAAAAGTCTTGTATTATTAAAAAAAATTAATACATGTTAACGTTGATTGAATACCAGAACAAAGATAATAGAAAATCAAATAGAAAAGATTATAAATGAAAAAAAAAATGATTTCTAAATAATTAAAATTACATCATGAAAAAATATTTTAAAATACAAGTAATAGTTATAACGCGATTCCGCGTGGTGGTATCGCGTCACGAAAAGTCAAATGAGGTGAGATGATGGTAAAGGCAGCGCCAGCACCAGCACCAGCCCCAGCACCATCCTCGCCCCTGCTGGTCCTATCTATGCCTCTGACCTGCCATTTTATTATTTGGTGAATTCCTAATTGCTAATTTCTCCCTAGCCAATAGAGATTAGAACACATCTCCATTAATAAACCAGAAATATCCATAAAAAACACCTAACAACAACCATAATGTATAGTTACATGCTTGTAAATTGTTCCAAATGCCAGACTCCGCTCCAGCTACCCCCGGGTGCCGAATCCATCCGCTGTGTTATCTGTCAAGCTGTAACTCACGTCGCTGTCCACTCTCGCCATGCTCCTCCACCATCAAACCCCACCACTCGTCCTCCTCCTTCGACGCTCGCACCACCGTCCCCCTACAACCACGCGCCACCGGGCCCTCCACCAAACCAACACGGAAGAAAAAAGGCAGTTATTGTTGGGATTTCGTACAAGTACTCGAGGCACGAGTTAAAGGGGTGTATCAATGATGCAAAGTGCATGCGTCATCTTTTGATGAGCAAGTTTCAGTTCCCTCAAGATTCTATTCTCATGTTAACTGGTATGTGTTACGGTCCCTTTCAGTGTTGAATCTTAATGCGGATTATTCAGCTGCAGATCTAAAAAGATCGTTTTTTTTCTTTTTTCAAAGATGGGTGCTTAAAAGTTAAAAAGGGTTTTTGTTGATAAAAAGAGAGACCCTTTTGGTTGAAGATTGATTTTTTTGTGTTGTCTTGGATTTGGACTGATAAAAGTTTGGGTTCTTAATAATGTTTTAGTAGGGGTTGGTGTTATTCAAATGATAATTTTTACATATCGAAATGTGCTTAATTAGCAATGATGCTGTATAATTGTAGATTTTTTTTAATGGAATTAACTATGGGTTTTTTAAAGATGAAGTTTGCTAGTGCTGTTTAAGCTGTTGAGATGAAGCTATGTTCAATTCAATAGCAAGTTGAGGGAGTTCTGAATGAGGTTCTCGTTGTAGAAAATGTTAGTAGCTATTGTTACTCTCTGGAACTTTTGAGTTGGAAGTATTGCTCTTTCTACAGCTGGGGCAGTTGAATTTGCTGTCTGGCTCATGCTTGTAATCCATCTACTTCGATTCCTTATTCCATTTTGCGATGGCTGGAAAAATATAGCAATTGTTGTAAATGTTTCCACTTTTTGAATTTGATTTCCCACCAGACCCTTTAGGAGTGTAGCAACTGATGCTATCATTCATTGCTTAGAAGGAAGTAGATTTGGATATTAATAACCATTTCAAATTTTCAAGTATAGATAAGATTCTTAAGTTTCTTCCCTTTTCTTTTCGACAGAAGTTTTCTTATGATTTATTTGTTTGTATATCATTTTCCCAAAGTGAGTTTTTGTCCTTGTACAGCATTTTCCTAAAGACTGGTGGCATATTGAAGTTACTATCTAGCTGTGGTCACTGGTTTTGCCTTTTGTTGATATCGTTTGTTTTGGAATTGCTCTTGCCTTTTGTTTTGCAGTACAAATGAAGTTTTATATTTGTCTCATTGCTATGATAGTTAGTTGTTTGCATAGCCATTAGGCGGAGTAAATTTTTGGTTTAGGCTTTTTTGGACATGTCCAGTATTAATCCTTGTCTGGAATTTGAAGTGCAGAAGAAGAAACTGACCCCTACAGAATTCCCAACAAACAAAACATGAGGATGGCATTATTTTGGCTTGTACAAGGTTGTCAACCTGGAGATTCCTTGCTTTTTCACTATTCTGGACATGGTTCAAGGCAAAGAAATTATAATGGTGATGAGGTTGATGGGTATGATGAAACTCTATGTCCACTTGACTTTGAAACTCAAGGTATGATTGTTGATGATGAAATCAATGCAACAATTGTCAGACCTCTTCCTCATGGTGTTAGGCTTCACGCAATGATTGATGCTTGCCATAGTGGCACTGTATTGGATCTACCCTTCCTTTGCAGAATGGACAGGTTAGTTGGTGTCAGAACATTCTTAGATTGTGATTAAATTTCTCTCCTCACTTGTTTGTGACAAGTGACCTCTATATTGAAACATCATTGACCACAAAACATTTCATATTTTGAACATTAACTACACAGACTTCTTTTTTGTCATTTGCCATATTCAACCAATTGTTTTTATTTAAAACATTTTTCCACGGTAGAACAACTTCTTATAGTTAGAGAAGGAATCCACATGCGATATTTGACATTTGTTTTGGTATATCTACCCAAGTTAAATGCAATGTTCTTGATTTTGCTTAAGTTATTGCTGAAAGGACCTTAAAGTGAAAATAATAAAATGCGGATAGAGCATTGATATGTGAACCTGAATTATTTGATTCCTAAGTAAGTTATCTCATACTTCTTGAATTGAAGATAATTATATAGATATAAGCATGTGTGAAATACAGGTTTGGTTTTCCATCTTTTGTGTATACAAATTATCACCAAAGATAAGCTTCTTGTTTCCTTTGTGTTTTACAATATTGTCCTTGATGTTTTACTATATTCTCTGTTCTGATCATGTCTTACCTCTTGAAAATAGGAACGGGCAGTATGTATGGGAGGACCATCGTCCGCGATCAGGTATATGGAAAGGGACAAATGGTGGAGATGTCATTTCTTTAAGTGGTTGTGATGACGATCAAACCTCTGCTGATACATCTGTAAGTTTCATGAAAGGAAAAAAAAATTGGCTGAGAGATTAGTGAAATTTTATATTTGCAAGGCATTTTAAGACCTGGGTTTCAAAAACTCAAATTTTGTTATTGCACAGGCTTTATCAAAGATAACTTCGACAGGTGCAATGACCTTTTGCTTCATCCAAGCCATTGAGCGTGGACATGGCACTACGTATGGGAGCATTCTAAACTCAATGCGTACCGCTATTCGAAATACTGGTGGTAATAACCTTGGCGGGGGGGATGTTGTGACATCTCTCATCGGCATGCTCTTGACAGGAGGCAGTGGTGGTGGTGGTGGGCTGAGACAGGTTGGGCTTTCACAATCTTTGCATTAATCAACTCTTGATGTTATGAGTACCAATACTGATCAATATTGAAGGCATAGGCTAGTTTGCCTTGAGATCCCCTGATTTTCTCTATTCTCTTTCACAAGGGGACTGTACTCCAAATTTACCTCATAGGCATTACCTTTTGTGCAATTCATGTTATCCATGATATGTTGAATTTCATCTATATGGTTGGGAACTGAAGGGGTGATCTTTCCATAAAATATGGGTGTGGGGTGCTGTTAATAGGATCTGACATTTCAAAATATAGTTATGCATTGTCAAACTGATGTTTGGTTTGATTTGCATCTACTCACACAAAGATCGACATGCAGCCACTTTCTCATGCATTAAGATCAACCAGACCTGTAAATGAAGGAACTTGTTTAAACTTTCAACCTGTTAAAATGATGAGAAGTGAATTGACATTCCCACTGATTTCACATCTTCAAACTATTAAAGCTGTAAGCAAAATTATTGATAAAAAAGAAATAAGATGCAAGTGAAGTTTGTATGGGTCAACATCATCAACTTCACTGATAGCTGCTGGGAAAGGTTCAGTACATTATGTCGTGTTTGGATTGCGGGGAAATCTCCTCCAACTATTTTTTTGGGAAAATTCTTATTAACAAGTCACTCCTTCGCATAAGTTCATATCTGATGCATGTGAAATCCTGTGATTTGTAAAAGCACTTATTTTTTTTATCATATTGATGTTTTGTTGTGTTCTCTTCGTTGACAGGAGCCACAGCTAACTTCTTGCGAGCCTTTTGATGTTTATACAAGACCGTTTTCTCTTTAAAGTTCTTTCATATTTTTTTTTCATATACTTTCATTGTAATTCAGTCTAAAGGAAAGGGGTCTTTCTCGTGCTCTTGTAATTTGTTTGCTGAAAACATACTGGAGATATTGTTCGCGCTTGTAGAACAAGGTTTCTGTCTGACACTCCATTTTGTTATATATATATAGCTTGGTACTGTTAATGCATATTCCTTCTTTATATTTGTTATTATATTAATTTTTTTTTAATGATTTTCATGTAAGGTCAAGTGATTAACCAAATTGCTCAATTCATATACAAAGAGGATGCCTTTATAAGTTATCAAAAAGAAAAAGAAAAGAAAAAATAGAAAGGGATGCTTTTATAAAAATATAACCGGGATGATGGACGTATGTTCTTCCCCTTGATGATGGACTTCGTGGGAAAAGAATTTCAAAAAACACCAGCAGCTGAATGCGAGTATAGGCAATTTAACTTCCTAGTTCAGGCTGCAAAAGTGAAGGCGTCAATACAGTGCTGCCCTTGAGTTTAAGCTTGAAGGAAGAAGATGAGTTCCCAGGTAACCTGCAATGAGAAGTTTGGAGTTCTTTGCGACGGAATGTCATCCTGTCAACAGCCAGCTACTGCCGATATCAAGGCCACGGCTACCAATTGCTGGACTGGACTATTCACCATATCATTTACCAGAATATGAATGTGGAGAGATGTAAGAAGGAAAACGGTGATATAAAGCAGTTGTCTGGGCTAAGCTTGCGTTGCTTTTTACTTGTTCAAGGGAATAAATAATATCCTCGCGGCCCCTTTCCATTCTAGCAGACAAGCCAATCACAACCATCAAAAGGTTGCATAAAAGATTCCAAATTATACTTTAAAGATTCCCCGGGACGTATCCGTCAAGATATTTGCTTTGCAGATTCCCCTGTAAACACTTGAATCAATATCAAAAGCCAATAAAACCACCCATCAATAGTGCTAAAATACATGAAGACCAAGAACTCAGCTCTTCCTCATCCCTAAATTCCACCAACCAGCCCCTCACGAACTTGTTTGGTGGTTACCTTGGTATAGCTTCGATCTTGTTTACTTTTGTATTTTTAAAGTTTTTTTTTAAATTTAAAATTTTTTCTTTGTTTTAAATTAATATATTTTTAGTATTTTTAAATCATTTTAATATTAAAAATAATTTTTTTAAAAAATAAAAAAATATTAATTTAATCCACTCACACTCTCTCCATGTTGTGCTGTGCTGAGCTCAATTCAAAAGCAAAACGAATAACGCTTCCAATAACACATCACAGATGCTAACTCAACAGACAAATCAATCATAGAAACATGAAAATAAAACTCGCAATGGAAAGCATGGCAAGAACCATGTAACAAGCACAAAATAGATGCCTGCCAAAGAATCAAGGCATAAAAATTCAGACGCTCAATTGAACCTTTCATATTCAAGGTGAATATTTGAATAATATTAGAACTCGTCGAAGGAAATCCCATATATAAATCTCCCACCCCACCCACAAGGAAAAATATTTATGAAAATTGACTAGTAACCTAGAAGCACTAGACATGTTTTTTTTTAATCTTTTTTTTTCCTAAAAAGATACAATGAGCATCGCTATCTAAATAAACTTCTCTAGTATCCTTGATCTGTTAGGATGTGGAGGCCGGAAATCTTCGAAACGCAAATTGGAGGCGTTGCGAATCTCATTTAAGACACCTTGTCCGTTCTCTGCTTTGATCATCTCCAAAACACTTCCAAGAACGTCCCCTGCAAGCCCAAACTTAAGAAGGCTACCCGGCTCCTCTCCGCCTTCATGCAATAACCGCCCAATCTCTTTTAGTGGAACAACATTTTCTACAACAACTCTGCCCAAGATGCGTCCAAGAAATTCTGGTGCTTTGGGGGCATCAGTTACAGCATCCTCCAAGGTAGTCAGAACTGATTCAAACCTGGCCACACAGTATAAAAAAAAAAATGACATTGTAGACAAGAGAGAATTAAACTCAATCAAACAGAGTAAATTGCTCCTACCCTTTGACGAGCTGATTTGAATCCAAAATGCAATCCTGGGATCTTGTAAGACTGGCAAGAAGCTTAGCCAAAAGATCTCTATCCATGTCCTTCCTTTCAAATGAGTCTGTGACCCAGAGAGAGATCATTGAAGGGTGGAAACTTGGGGAATTCAAATCTTTTATGCATAGAGCAACTTCTTTCTCATCTCTGGCACTGAAAGGAGAGAATTTCAATCAATATATGAGAAAATCTACACGCACAGTTTTAAGCTATATTAACACTTGACTCATGAAACCCAACAGTTTCTGCCATAACACAAATATCATGACCTTTTAGAAGACAAAAAAACGCCAGATACATATATCATATTGAAATTACACAAACTACCTTTATCCAATCCCAGCCCTTTCAGGATCAACATCACAATCATCTTATCGACAAGGACACAATGAAGCTAAACTGAGTTAAGGTTTCCACTGAAGTGAATGAGACTCCTTCACAGCTTACCACACTCATATCCTGTCTTAGATTGGGATTTCATTCTCAAGCATTGCTTTGCTTGTGGTTTCCTAAGACTGTACAATGTCGGTTAAACACAAATGTCTTCAGGAAAACATTTTGTTTTTCCCATGTACCTGTCTTGCGTATGCAATAAAACCCAAAACTAACTCCCAAATGGACCATGGATAAATGAAACAAAGCATCCTTTTCCACTAGCCATCCATTTCTATCAGAGACTACTATTACCATCACTCCAGTTTGGTAATAGCAATCTATTTAGTACCCTGTTGATACAACCTGAACCAGAGGTTCTCTTATTCGCAGAATAATGAGCTTAAATTCAGGGAAAACAAACGTGTGCAAAAAAATCAGAGACAATAGTCTCCCTCTCCAACATGAAAATACTGCCATACCCTAGGAAACAAGTTTGTATTCAACAGAAGCAACCACCAAACTTGCATGTATCTATGCCTATTTTTGTATGACACCATAATATGATACATCCTAGTAGAAAAGACATTGTGAGACACGGTACTGAAGTTTGTGAAATATATTAAAATTGGACCAAACCAACAATTAACTTCAAAACCATTCGATCATGATTCTTCTTAGAAAAATTGAAACCAATAATATTGAGATGAATGAGCAAAACACATGTATGACAGGAAATTGTACCTGTAAAATTCTTTTATTGTGACCATGGACATTTCTCGCAGTTGTTCTTCAGGCCACATCTTTCCTGTTGGAATACTCTGGGCAAAAGATGGCCCTTGTGTATTTGTTAGTGATGATGATCCCAACGGCCTATCAAAACCATGATCTAGATTCCTCAGGTCCCTGTTAACATAATTCATATTCCGTTCCTGACCACTCATTTGATCATGAGTAGGTGGAACTGCAAATCTGTCAGGAGAATATCTTGGAATGAGATCTTCCCTTGGGCTATAATTTGATCGTTCTAAAATGGCACTAACACCATTCAAACCAGCTGCCATTCTTCTCGAGTCACTTGGGCTTGGAGAAATCTCAGATACAGGAGCAACTGTAATAGCAGGTGTTCCTCTAATGGACATTCCTCTTGCAAGACCACCTTGTGGACCCAGAGTAATAGAATCATCACCAAGAGGTCTTTGAGGTAAGGGAACAGACACAGTCCTAGCCTCGTAAGATTGTCTGTCCTCATGCCGAACATCCTGGTTGCCATGCCCACGAACCTGAGAAGGAAACCCTCGGAAACCACCCATATGAGCATTTGGAGAAGATAACATTGTTGACCCTCTCGGACCAAAATCCATAGGGCCCCTTCTTGGAGAAGAATTCATGCCAGGATTGCGAGCCAGCCTACTAGTTTGCAGCTGTCGTTCTTGAGCAGCATCTCTGTGCACTTCCTCGATCTTTTTCGGCCCTTCAACCTTCCTCCTCTGCTGCCATTTGTTTTTCCTCAAATCAATTGCATCCTTCAACATAAATCTAACCCTAGATGAGAGTTTCATGTTGTTTGATAATTTTGCCATCATGTCAAAATATGCATCCATATGCACCTTAGCTTTGGGATGGTCAATCATCTCTCCAATAGTGCTCATTAGTTTACAAAGAGACTCAACATCCTCCTCGTCGGGATTCTGATATTGGCCCAGCAACTTTTTGATGCACTCATGCATTATTCTTTCAGTCAACATTCTTTTTTTATAGAGCTCACCAATTAGTCTTATGTTACCAAGCATTCGTCTCCGTGCCTTGATTCTCTGTTCTTCTCTTTCCTCATCAGACTTTTTAATCTCACCCTCTTCATCAGCTTTATTAGCTTCCTCTTGCTCTCGCTCCCCTCTCTCAAATTCCTCCTGGCACTTGTTCAGAAGTAACCTCTTGAAAGTCACCTTTTCATCATCTTCAATGAGTTCAGGCAACTCTGCTGCTAGATGAAAGCAGAAATTAGCATACATTTCACAGAATGTGGGCTCCATTAAAGCTTTGTCAAAGATCTGTGAGATAACGCCGTTAAGTGTCACAGCATTGTCAATGTTAACAGCTTTTACTTGCTCAAAAAGCTTCTCGAAATTCTGAGGAGTTAACTTGTTCAATATGCCTTTCAACTGTCTTTGCTTGGCTGCTTCTTCATCTGCCACTTTACCCACTTCATACTTTCTCTCAGCTTTGTGCATCGTCTGTAATGGAGTATGAGGAGAAGGAATCAATCCTTTATACACAGAACTAACAGAACGCTGCCATTTGTCAGCATCTGAGCCACCTCTTTGCATCCCTCCCTGCAGACCCGTTGATTGTACGGGTCCAGATAGAATCCCTCCTGCATACTGTCCAGGACTCTGTGCTCGCGGGTTCCTCAGAACACCATGGTTGCCTCCTGCAACAGGTCGAAAACTGGCATTAGGTCCATAACCCATATCCAAGTGCAAATCCCTTCCCGGACCAAATGGACCAGGCTGTTTACTCCATCGGCCATCATCAACCATGCCACTCCCACGTCCTATTCGAGATCCACTATTAGACCTGTCCATAACTCTTGCAGGACTGGGGTAAGAATCAAGATCAGCAGGATGAGAAACGTTGACACTCAAAGCCTCTGCTATATCAGATGTAATTACAAAACCTTCAGGAAGATTAGAAAATTGCTCAGAAAATTTAAGGAGGAAATCTCTGGAATATTTTTTGGCTGTATTTGCATTCCCATCTGAATCATGTTGTCCCAATCCTCCACATGATAGTTCCCCATCACTATCCAGTTTCGGTGTAGACATGTCAGCAGCATCTTCCCAATCATCTGGCTCGGCTTTATTTTTCTCGCTTGCTACAGAGTCAACCTGCAGGGCATCAGCAGGTGTCTGATTCAGAATAGGGCTGGTGCTTTCTGTGACTTCTGAAGATATGACATTTTCTTTCTTTTCCTCAGGGCCTTTATATGCCCCATAAAGATCAGAAGTAGTCCCAGCAAGATCTGCTTTCAGAAGAAATTCTCTTCTCTTCTTCTTAAATTTACCAGAGGTACTCTTTGATAAAGTCGGCTCAGTGGGTTTTTCTTTGGAACTAGATATTGCATGGGGGACTGTTCCACTGCCGGGGTTTTCCGCACATTGCCCTTTGTGTTTTGCAGTTGCCTCAGAAAGATCAGGTACTGGAAGAGATTCCTGCTGACCTGATACACTTGATTTTGTAACAGAGGCTTCTTTATTACCTATGCCATCACCGTGCCTCAAAGATGCATCTGAAGGCTTTCTATCATCGGCAGAATCCAAATTTCTGGATGCAGAGACATCCACACTATCTGATACCCTGTCATTTGCTGCGTGGCGAGTCACAGGTTCCACCAGACCCTCCTGTCCAGTTTCTGAGGCTGGGACCTCATTGCCAACAGATGTCCCTGTCAAATCAGATACCTCTTTATCTTGCTTGACAATGTCTGCAAATTTTGAATTAACTGGTGCTGGAGACATACTGTAATCTTGTTTAAGACATTCAGACAGTGATTTCTGTCCTTTCTCTTCTGCGGTTGGAATTTCACATTGTAGTTCTTCCTGTGAGGAGGAACCATCCAGCATAGCTTGTGGAGTGGTGTGTGGGGTTTTAGCAACTCCAGCAACAAGACCCAGAGCTGAAACAGTGTTAAAACCATCTCCAGCATTCTCAACCTTCATTTCAGAAACATCAGGATTCAAAGCAGAAATTGTTGACACTGGTTCCTTGATTGATTTTGTCAAAGCTTCACTGTTTGCTGGTGATGGGGAAGGAGCTGTATTAGTTTCTGCAGTTTCAGAAACTCCACTGCCATAAAATACACCAAGTTCCACAGTGCGAGAAGACAAGCTTGTGGACAAGGTAGTCTGTCCACCAATCTATATATAAAAAAAGCAAATGAAAAAATAGAACCACCTTATCAAAAATAATTGCATGATGATTAATGGAATATATGATCTTGAATGCAGCGTATTAGTACCTGATGCTGAGGCTCAATATTTCCTTTCTTGCCTGGTTTCTTCTGAATACTCGGAGCTTCCTTTTTTTGGTCTTCAGCATTAGATACACCTGGTATTGCCTCCACAGACTGAGCTGGCAAAGTAGATGCTGCACCATCAACAGCAACCTCTGCAAGCTGTTTTGCTGCCACTGGAGGTGACTTGACCAGCGATTCACCAACAGGTTTTGCCTGCCGTAAAGAGCTTTCTGATGAAGTCTCTGAATCTCTTTGAGAAGGAGATGGGCTAGCTTCCCCAGATGACCTTGAGGATTTGTGGGATCCGCCCTTTTCGACAGGAGAGATCTTTGGCAAAGATGGCTCCACAACTTTCTCTCCAATAGAACCAACAGGTGGTTTAATGGTCACTTGTACTACTCCAGATGGAGTTGAGGAGATTGCATTAGGTGCATCACTGGCATGTTCTGATTTATGCAGTTCGGCAACACCGTGAATTGCAATCCCAGACTTACTAGCTGGAAGAGAATTAAGAGCAGATGCATTGGTATATGGAACATTTTGGGGCCCCTGGCTAACTGGATAATTAAACCTAGGTGGTGGCTGAGAATTTGGTGCTATTTGGCCACCAGTTAATGGTAGAGAGCTTGGAGTTTGAAAAAATAAATTATTTGTATTGTAAGAACTAGGATAATAGTTAATTGGACGTGAAGGTGTAAATGATGGAATTGGCTGGGACTGGGGAGCATTGAGATGAGACCTTAGACCTGATGGTCCAGTGTCTGGATATGGATCTGTCCGTTTATCAAGCCTCAGCTCTTCATGTGTCTTTGGATCAGTAATCTTGACAGATGTTTTACGCTGACCACCAAATTTACCACCCTGTTGTTGAGAATATTGTGAGGCAATGTTCATTCCTAAGCTGCCTAACTGAGGAGGCATCTGAGGACCCATTGTGGTCGTAAAACTCAAGTTTTGCCCTTGACGCATCATTCCCTGAGGCTGCATAGGATGATGTTGGATACCTTGAATAAACACTGGCTGTTGCACTTGAGGAGCACTGCCCATCTGCAATGGCACTGGAATTGGCATCTGAAGAGAAGTTGGTGGGACACCCTGGGACTGAATTTGTGGGCCTCGGCCACCAAACTGCACAGAGACCTGTGGCTGCAGATATTGCATTTGCATAGAAGTCATAGTAACCGGAAGAACAGAATGCTTCTGTGAGTGGCTCGCAGATGGTGCAGGTGAGACTTGTGTCTCCTTTTTGGCCTTGGGAAGCGGATGAACCCCCCCAGAGATAGTTTGTTCTGTTGCGCTCACTTCCTTCTTCTGAAATTGCTGCTTCGGAGCAGGAGTCGGTAATGAAGGAGCAGGCCTAAATGTATCTTGGCGTGCCTGCATGTTGAAGGTATGGCATGACTGCTTTGATATTTATTTATAGACATAATGACTACATATCTCTAGCCAAATATCAAGACAAGATACAGCTGTCAAGATTCGATAACTCAAACACACACACGCCATACTACATTCAAAACCCTTGGGAGTATTAGAGCATAAAGGTAAAAGAGTGAATTCCTTCAAGGAAAAGATAGAGAAATAAAACACACATCTTTATGTCGATTGTTAAGACAATATTGTGCAATGTTGAATGCAGTCTAAGAGCATTGCAAGAAAAGGGAAGGGCTACCAAGAGAACATTGCTTGGTTGGGAGGGAACCCGCATACCTGGTCACGTTTCTGCTCATCCAAATTTGGGGGAGCTGAGCTTGTTCGAGCAGGAACCTAGAACATAATCCTTCAGCTAACAAAAAACTAAATATAGAGAATTGCAAGTTGCACTAAGAGCATGAAACAGTACCAAATACCTGCATCCCGTTCATAAAGCCAGGACTAATGGACCCAAATTGAAACGCAAACGCCTTAGATGCATCTACTGGGGCTGTGACATCAGAAACATTGTAAATACATGACTTACTGTTCCAATGGAGGGACATAAAACAATGTCAAGAAACAAACAGTGAAAATCGCTATAACAAACATGAAAACAGCAATGAAGTTACTTGTCCCCATAGTACCATACAGAAACAGCAAACTTACCCTTGGCAGGTGTAGTGGGTGCTCCACTCTCCGAACTTATGGTGGCAGGTTGAGAAGTTGGAGCCTTTGGAACAGCTCGGGCACTCCTCTGAGTAGCTGATGTTTCTGTCGGCTTGGTAACACTGCTTGCAGGCGGCGGAGCATCAGATGTTCCTTCAAAAAATAAAAAAGCAATCACTAAAAAAAACTTCCCATGCAAAAACCCATCAAAAATCCAAACTTCGCATTCCATTATCACATTCCTTCAACCAAAGGTACGATTATTTCCATACAAGTAGGTAAAAATCATCCAACATACCATGTAATGGGGGTTGCGCCGCGGCACCATTCTGTACATTACGGATTGTAGAAGCAGCATTATTACCGGAATCGGAAGAATTCACAACAGGTGCCACATTTACCCTACTAGATTGCCCTCCTCCTTGTGGAACATAACTAGACTTCTTATTGAAACTGCTCATCATCCAAAAAAATCCAACAGATCAAATAAAAAAAAACCTCCTCATGTATTAATAAAAACCCTAAACTTAAGAAAAAAAATACCTGCGATTGGAGGAAAGAGAAGAAGAAGACGGTGAAGGGACTGGGGGGCCGCCGCCGCCGCCACCACCGCCCTTACCGTAGGATTGAGAGGAAGTCCGTAGCTGATTAGAGCTGATGGATCGCCCTGATTTCCTATATTGTAACTCGCTCTTATCGCTGCCACTCCTTGATTGATTGTAGGACATATATTCTTCTTTTTCAATAATTTCTCTGCAGAAAAAAAATCAGATCCACCGAACAATCCAAAATTCAAAATCAAAACCAGTGACCGTTAATAATTGATTAGGGTTTCTAGTTGAGAAAATCAATCGATATCGTACCTGATGTTGTGAGGAAGAAGAGAAGGAGAGTGGGGGAGGGAGAGATTGAGAAACAGAGAAATTAGGGTTTTACTGGACGCTCATGACGGGCGACAGGAGAGAAGTAGGGGAAAAAAAAAGAATAACATTAAGAGAAGCCAAATATGTTATGAGTTATAAATTTATAATTATGATTAAAGATAATTGTGGTTAAAGAAAAAGAAAAGTTAAAAAAAAAAAAACAAAATAGAGGGGGAGAGAAGGACAGGTGGAAAAGGTAACAAACTTAACTAAAGGCAAGGTGACGGTCAACTGTTTAGGTTTTTTAGGAGATCCAAATCCAGTATCGAATAGGTCAGTCGGTCAAATTTTTTTACCTTCTTTCTTCTTCTTTTTAACCTTTTTTTTACTGTGTTACCGACGTAGGTTATTTTAAAAAAAACTTGTGAATAGGTTCACGCGCCGCTGCAGTGGTGAGGTTGAAGGGCGTTCGGGGTTGTGGGGAAAGCCTGTGGTGTTTCGAGTGTTGGGAAAGGTTTTTGCTTCTACGGAAAACTTTTTGTGAAACTAGTGTTTGATACCGGATCCAGTTATATTTAAAAAAAATTAAAAATAGTTTTAAATTAAAATTTTTATAAATTTTTTATTGTTTAGGTATACTATTATAAAAAATAAATTTTAAAAAATAAAATATATATATTATTTTTATATATTTTTAAACAAAAAAACATCTAAAAAAACAATTTTTATCTTGCTTTTAAACCGGCACAAAATTCAGCTTGGTTGTTGGACGTTGAGTGTCCAGGGGTTCCTCGGATACTTTGTTTACTTAATTCAATGTTTTCTTTTTCTTTTTCTTTTTTTTATTGTTGTTATAAAGAAAAGTTTCACTGGGTTTATGAGTACAGTAGAAATTGTTTTTTAAGTGTTTTTTATTTGAAAAAATATCAAAATAATATTTTTATTTTTAAAAATTATTTTTAATATAAACACATTAAACCAATTAAAAAACACTAAAAAAATTAATTTAAAATAAAAAAAATCAAATCTTAATAAAAAAAAGTTGAAACTCACTTCTCAAAACCCCTTTAATTTGATAACTTTCACGGGAAGTAAATATTGTGGTTTAATAATCTTGGAAGATATTTTTAGTTAAATAAAATAAAATATTAATTATTTTAAATATGCTTTATCAGTCAAGTTTTTATATCGGTTAAATCGGGTCAACATGTAAAATATGATTTTAATAAAAATAGTTGATTTGAATCCGTAACCTTCTTTTCATGTAAGTTTCAAATCAATTACAAGTTTCGTGCTTCATCAGCGACCTGAACACATACTATACGTTTGTATGTATTTTTATCACATATGATATGTAAATTGAGTAGTTGTGTATTTTTTGAAAAATGTTGGTTTTATTGAAAAATATATTGATAATATGTATAACTCCTGGTTCCACTAGGGACAGGTTATTCATGTTAAAATTGAATATTTTTTAAGAGATCTCTTTCTTGTCGTGGGGATCACATCAAAGATAGAATAAGAATTAGATTTTCCGGTATAGCTAAATTGGTCAAATTCTAGATTTGTTCTCCAAAAGTCACCGGTTCGAGTTTTACAAACCATAGAAACACTAGAGACTTACATGGTCGTTAACTTTAAAACCCGTAGAAATAATCGAGGTACGTACAAACTGGTCCAGATATCTATGTTAATTAAAAAAAAATAGATTTTCTGTTTGTAGCCGTCTCGTTTAGGACACGTTTACCATAGTGATAATTTGTTGATGAAGTTGCTAAAAAGCTTCTAAAATTATAGCTTTTCCTTTTATGAGCTGAGAGACGTAGAGAGCTAGGTTTGGATGAATGGAATATCAACAAGGCAAGTTTCCTGAAAGAGTTGGAGTATCCTCGAATGTTCAAGTCAGTTTCGATGAAAGGACGAGTGTCTTTTAAAATATCCAATGACACAAAAAAATAATCTCCAAAGAAAATTTTAATATCAACTTACTGAGTCGGATTTATAATCTGGTTGGGAGTGTAGTTGCGGTTGTTTTTTAAAATATTTTCATATTAAGATATATTAAAATGATATTTTTTTATTTTTAAAATCAACACAACAAAACAATTCAAAATATATAAAAAAATAAATTTTTAATAAAAAAATAAATGTTTAAAGAACGTGGTTTGTATCCGAACGTTATCTTAATAAAAACATAGATTAATTTTTCACAACTTAAATTCTTTCTGTTTACATTCAAGAAAATTCAATACGATTACCTGTAAATTAGCTATTTCCCACTACACGCTACATATTTTGTTTTTTTCCTCGAAAGCTAAAGTCTTTCGTTTTCCAGGCGGGGCCTCGGTGTAAGAAACTGGTTTTTGGCTGGGCTTTCCTAAACATGTATTCGCGCATGCTGTAATCATTGCTCATAATCGACTAACACTGTTCGTATTGAAAACGAGGAGTCAAGGATCAAAGAAGAAGAAGAAGAAGAAGAAAACAAAAGAAGAAGTCAAGGACACTATTTACGATTCTATTTTTTTTTTTGTTATTGTTTTCAATTTTTCACATATAGAATTACAAAAAAAACCTTGTTTGTTTTGCATTTTTTTATGAAAAAAGGACAAAAATAACAACTGCGATTACAATTTAATTTAAAAAATATTTTTTAAAAACCAGTTGCTTATTTTATAAAATAAAATATATTTTGTTTACATAAAAATAAAATGTAAAAATGATGTATGAATGAAAACAGCATTACTAATTGTGTGTGTTTAGTGTTGTGTTTCAGCATATTTTTTTAATTGTATCTTTAATTTAAAAATATATTAAAATAATTATTTTTTATTATATTTAACAACAACACTTTAAAACTATTAAAAATCTGTAAAATAATATATTAATTTAATAATTTTTATATAAATAAAATTTTAAAAAGCAGAAATTACAACACTGACGGTTGGTGTGTTGACTATCGAGTGAAACAATGATAATTTTATGAGGTACGGGGCCCTGGGTAATTCACAGCGCACTGCTTGCCTCTGAATGGAAAGCCTACATAGTGCGAACGTGCGTGGAAAATACATAAAATCTGCCTTTGCCATGTCCCTCGTCGAATCAAATGAAATCCAGGATCCTTTTCATGGACGAATCGGCTCAGAAAACTACAAGATTGCCACGCCCCCCTCCTGGCACAAGCTTACCTGACAAGTTAAGGGTGTCCTGGTATTTTGAGATCAGGTTTCTTATCGATTAAGATAGAGTTATTATATCCTCGAAGGACATTGAAGACTCATACTTTGTATCGTTAGTATATTGTGAAGAACAGTGATTCTCGAGAACTATGATGATGTTCATAGAACTCTAACTTTATCAGTACAGAACCGTTTTCATTTTGTAGTTAGATTCTGATTGTGTTTGTATTTTAGTTGAAGCATGAACAGGAAAAGCTTTAGTAGTTAAAAGACAAGCAGTGATATTCTCCTTTTCAATGCCTTGGAATATTTATCTGATCACTGAAGATTTGCAAATACAGATTGACTGGACAGCTTTAGTTAAATACAATGATTTGGTGGTGTGTTTGTGATTGGAAT
>Ga0307511_10002825_pt1 | contig 18039 bp, 17 predicted proteins | sample 13_EM_MG_FD_200266 | JGI IMG/M metagenome (GOLD analysis project Ga0307511, IMG submission 200266) | Populus trichocarpa ectomycorrhiza microbial communities from riparian zone in the Pacific Northwest, United States - 13_EM | ecosystem: Host-associated > Plants > Roots > Unclassified | place... | reverse complement strand
GAGCCGTTGGTCCCGGAAGAACACGACCTTCCAGCGCAGCACCGCCGCCCGGATCGCGGCCACCACGGCGTCGTCGAGTTCACCGGCCAGATCGACACCGGTGATCTCGGCCCCGATGTGCCCGGCTGCCGGCTTCACCTCCATGCCGTCCACCCGCACGGCCTCGTCCGTCGTACCGCTGTCCGTCGTCATGCGCGCTCCGTCGTCGTACCTGCTCGGTCGGTGGTGCCCACCGGGTCGTACCCAGGTCGTACCGGGTTCAAGAAGATCGTGACAGCGATCACCGCACCGGGCGACAGGGCTCCCGGACGCCCATACTGGCTGTACCGCACAGTCAAGGGAAGGTCGGCCGTGATCAGCATCCCGACGCACGCGCTCAACGACGGAACGAAGCTCCCCGCCATCGGCCTGGGCACCTGGCCGATGGACGACGCGACGGCCGAGGAGGCCGTCGACGGCGCGTTGCGCATGGGGTATCGCCTGGTGGACACGGCGACGAACTACCGCAACGAGACCGGCGTCGGCCGGGGCATCGCCCGCAGCGGTGTGCCGCGCGAGGAGATCGTCGTGACGACGAAGCTCCCGGGCCGCCACCACGGCTACGACGAGACCCTCGCGTCCTTCGAGGAGTCCCGGGCGCGGCTCGGCGTGGAGTATGTGGACCTGTATCTGATCCACTGGCCGCTGCCCCGCGTGGGCAAGTACGTCGATTCGTGGAAGGCGATGATCAAGCTCCGCGAGGAAGGTCTCGTCCGGTCGATCGGCGTCTCCAACTTCACGCCCGGGCACATCGAGCGGCTGGAGAAGGAGACCGGCGTGCTGCCCTCCGTCAACCAGATCGAGCTGCATCCGCTGTTCCCGCAGGACGAACTGCGTGCCTTCGGCGCCGAGAAGGGCGTTCTCACCGAGAGCTGGAGCCCTCTCGGACGCGGTTCCGCGCTTCTCGACGACCCGACCGTCGTCACGGTGGCGGAGGCCTTCGGCGTCACGCCGGGGCAGGTGGTGCTGCGCTGGCACACCCAGCTCGGAGCCGTCCCGATCCCCAAGTCGGCCGACCCGCAACGGCAGCGCGGCAACCTCGACATCTTCGGCTTCGAGCTCGGCCCGGCCCAGCTGGCCGCCCTCTCCGACCACACCCCGCAGCGCCTGGGCGGGGACCCGGAAACGCACGAGGAATTCTGAGAGTCCCGGGGTGGAAGTTGCGTGTTTCCACCCCCAACTCGCCTTCCCTGCCTCTATGTTCACGGCGGAGGCTCAAGATCTCACCGGAAGGTTCCCGTATGCGCACCGCGTTCCGTACCGCCGTGACCGGAGCGGTGGCCACCGCCGCCCTGCTGGCCGGCGGCACCGCCCAGGCGACCCCCGCCGGGCCCGGCGTCACCGCCAAGCTGATCAGCCAGACCACGATCGGCGACACCGACTACACGGTGCGCGAGATCACCATTCCGCCCGGCCAGGCCACCGGCTGGCACTACCACGACGGCCCCCTGTACGGAATCGTCAAGCAGGGCACGCTCAGCCACTTCGACTCCAGCTGCGCCTCCGACGGCGTCTACCGGAAGGGCAGCACCATCCAGGAGCCGGCCGGGGCGGGCAACGTGCACATCGGCCGCAACCTGGGGAAGACCCCGCTCGTCCTGGACGTGCTGTACGTCCTGCCGCACGGATCGCCGTTCTCGGAGGACGCGCCGAACCCCGGCTGCCCCTTCGAGTGAGCGGTCCTGTCAGTCGGGCGGCAGCGGCTGCTCCGCCCAGATCGTCTTGCCGCTGCCCGTCTGCCTGCTCCCCCACCGCTGGGTGAGCTGGGCGACGAGGAGAAGTCCGCGTCCGCCCTCGTCGTAGGCGTGGGCCCGGCGCAGATGCGGTGAGGTCGAACTGCCGTCGGAGACCTCGCAGATGAGGGCACGGTCGCGGATCAGGCGGAGCTGGATGGGCGGTTGGCCGTACCGGATGGCGTTGGTGACCAGTTCGCTGACGACGAGTTCGGTGACGAAGGCCTCCTCCTCCAGTCCCCAGGCGGCGAGTCGGTCGGTGGCGGCCTGCCGGGCCCCGGCCACGCGCGCGGGGTCCGGTTCGATGTCCCAGGTGGCGACCCGGTCGCCGCCCAGCGCACGGGTGCGCGCCAGCAACAGGGCCACGTCGTCGCTCGGTTCCTCCGGCATCACGGCCTTCAGCACCGAGTCGCACAGCGCGTCCAGGGACTCGGCGGACGCGGTGAGCGCGCGGCACAGTTCGGCGGTGGCGTGGTCGACGTCGCGGTCCCGGTCCCGGTCCTCGATCAGACCGTCCGTATAGAGGGCGACGACGGCGCCCTCGGGCAGCTCCAACTCGACGGCCTCGAAAGGGAGTCCGCCGACCCCGAGCGGTGGTCCCGCGGTCATGGGGACGAGGCTCGCGGTCCCGTCGGGCAGGACGAGGGCCGGCGGCGGATGCCCGGCGGCGGCCAGGGTGAGGCGGCGCGAGACGGGGTCGTAGACGGCGTAGAGACAGGTCGCGCCGAGCTCCGCGACCTCGTCGCCGGTGTCGTCGGACGCGAGATGGGTGACCAGGTCGTCGAGGTGGGTGAGGAGTTCGTCGGGCGGCAGGTCCACGTCGGCGAGCGTGCGGACGGCCGTGCAGAGGCGGCCCATGGTCGCCGAGGACGCGATGCCGTGTCCGACGACGTCGCCGACGACGAGGGCGACCCGGCTGCCGGACAGCGGGATCACGTCGAACCAGTCGCCGCCGATGCCCGCGAGCGAACCGGAGGGCCGGTAGCGGTGCGCCACCTCGACCGCGGCCTGTCCGGGCAAGTCCCTGGGCAGCAGGCTGTGTTGGAGGGCGAGCGCGGTGGAGCGCTCGCGGGCGAAGCGGCGGGCGTTGTCGATGCAGACGGCGGCGCGGCTGGCCAACTCCTCGGCGAGGACGGCGTCATCGGCGGCGTAGTCGTCCGGGTGGGCCATGCGGACACCCACCGCGACGCCGAGCGTGATGCCGCGCGCCCGCAGCGGCACGGCGATCATCGAGTGGACGCCCTTGCGGTACGAGCGGGCGGCCGGGCTGCGCGCGTTGCGCTCCGCCACCCAGCGGACGAAGTCGGGTTCGCCCGCCTGACTCATGACCGGCCGGCCCGACCGCAGCGCACGGGCGGGCGGCGAGAACGGCGGGTAGACGTCGGCCTCGGACAGGTGCATCGCCGCCTCGGGCGTGCCCTCGGTGGCGGAGCCGTGGGCGACGCGACGCAGGACGATCCGGTCGTCCAGGTCCGTCTGCGGTTCGTCCGCGCCGAGCACCCACTCCAGGAGGTCCACGCTGGCGAAGTCGGCGTAGCGCGGCACCAGCAGTTCCACCAGTTCCTCGGCGGTGCGCACCACGTCGAGGGTGGTGCCGATGCAGGTCGCCGCCTCGTTCAGCAGGGCCAGCCGCTGTCGGGCGAGGTACTGCTCGGTGCTGTCGAAGGCCGCGAGGGCGACCGCCGTCAGCTCACCCGAGGAGTCCCTGAGGGGCCACATCTCGATGCTCCAGGCGTGCTCCCGGTTCAGGGCGGGGGCGCCCGCCCAGCTGTTGTAGCGGACCGGTCTGCCCGTCTCGGCGACCATGCGCAGGTTGCGCAGGAAGGTCCGGCTGTGCTCGGCGTCCTCCACGCTCTCCGGGAAGAAGCGGCCGATCAGGACGTCCTCCGGGACTCCCATCACCCGGCAGGCGACGTCGTTCAGGCGGAGGTAGCGCTGTTGGGTGTCGAAGACGGACAGCGACATCGACGCCTGCTGGAAGGCCTGCTCGGCGAGCGCGGGCGAGGGGCCGGAGGACGGTTCGACGGTGAGGACGTATCCGTCCGGAGCGCCGTCCGCGCCGAGCACCGCGCAGGCCCGCACGCGGAGCGGGAGCGGGGAGCCGTCCCGGTGTCGTAGCACCACCGGGCCGGCCAGTGCGGCCACGGACGTGGCGGCGGGGGGTTCGGCGAGCAGTGCCGCCACCGACCGGCCCACGGCCTCCTCGGCCGGGTATCCGGTCAGTGTCCGGGCACCCTCGCTCCACCCCGTCACGATGCCCCGGGCATCGATGACCGCCGCGGCAGAGGCCTGCTCCATATCGTCCAGGATGGTCCCTGTACCGCGTGGCATCAACCGCGATACGGCATTTGCGGCCCCTGTGTCACTTCCGGTGGACGCGAAGCGCGGCGAGGGCGCGGTCGGCGTGGGTGTTCATACGGAGCTCGCTGGAGACGACCTCCAGGATCGTGCGGTCCTCGCCGATGACGAAGGTGGCCCGCTTGGTGGGTGCCAGCGAGAAGCCGCGCTTCACCCCGAACCGCTCCCGGATCGTCCCGTCGACGTCCGAGAGGAGGGGCATGCCGAGGGTGTTCTTCCCGGCGAACTCCTTCTGCTTGTCGACCGTGTCGCCGCTGATACCGACGGGCCGGGCGCCGACGGCCGCGAACTCGGCCGCCAGATCACGGAAGTGGCAGGCCTCGGCGGTGCAGCCGGCGGACAGGGCGGCCGGGTAGAAGAAGAGCACCACGGGCCCCTCGGCGAGCAGTTCCGTGAGGCTGCGTTCCGCGCCGGTCTCGTCCGGCAGCGTGAAGTCCTCGACCTTGTCGCCGACGTTCAGGCGATCACTCATGATTGTCCCTCCCCATTGTTCTTCGCGACACTACGGGCCCACAGCACAAGGGGTATCTGCAGGGGCAGCCGTCCGAGGGCCACCGCCTTCTGCGGGGCCGGACGGTCCCGCCAGTCCAGCGCCATCTGCACATTGGCGGGGAACACGCCCACGAAGAACGCCGCCGCGGCCACTGCGGCCGTCCGCCGGGTGCGCGGCACGGCGATCCCGGCGGCCAGCGCCAGTTCGACGGCACCGCTCGCGTACGTCCAGGTCCGGGGCTTCCCCGGCAGGGCGCGCGGGATCGTCGCGTCGAACTGTTTCGGCGAGGCGAAGTGGGCGACCCCCGCGGTCGCCAGCAGACCGGCGAGCAGCAGCGACGAGCGTTCGGACCGTGGCACGGTTCCTCCTCTGATGGCCTGCCGCGCGATATTACTCGACGGTAGGCCACCGCCGATCCCTTGCCGGCAGACCTCTACTGTTTCGGTCTGACCTTTGATATGTTTCGCAGCCGGAACCGGAGAAGGGTCCGTGCATGGACTTCGAACTGACCGAGGACCAGGAAACGATCCGCAAGTCCGTCGCCGGACTGCTGCGCGACTTCGACGACCAGTACTGGATGGCGAAGGACCAGGCGCACGAGTTCCCGACGGAGTTCTACGAGACCGTCGCGGGCGGCGGCTGGCTCGGGATCACGATCCCGGAGGAGTACGGCGGCCACGGCCTCGGCATCACCGAGGCCAGCCTGCTGCTGGAGGAGGTGGCGCGGTCGGGCGGCGGCATGAACGCGGCCAGCGCCATCCATCTGTCCATCTTCGGCATGCACCCCGTCGTGGTGCACGGCTCCGAGGAGCTGAAGCGCCGGACACTCCCGCGCATCGCCAACGGCGATCTGCACGTCTGTTTCGGCGTCACCGAACCGGGCGCGGGACTCGACACCGCGAGCATCACGACGTACGCGCGACGGGACGGCGACCACTACGTGGCCAACGGCCGCAAGGTGTGGATCTCCAAGGCGATGGAGTCCGAGAAGATCCTTCTCCTGACCCGCACCAGCAAGGCCGACGAGGTCGCCAAGAAGACCGACGGGATGACCCTGTTCCTGACGGACATCGACCGCGACCGGATCGACATCCGCCCCATCCCGAAGATGGGCCGCAACGCCGTCACCTCGAACGAACTCTTCATCGACGACCTGCGCATCCCCGTCGAGGACCGCGTCGGCGAGGAGGGCCAGGGCTTCCGCTACCTCCTCGACGGCCTCAACCCGGAGCGCATGCTGATCGCGGCCGAGGCCCTGGGCATCGGCCGGGCCTCGCTCGACAAGGCGGTGCGGTACGCCAAGGAGCGGGTCGTTTTCGGCCGCCCGATCGGCATGAACCAGGGCATCCAGTTCCCCCTCGCGGACTCCCTGGCCCGCCTCGACGCCGCGGAACTCGTGCTGCGCAAGGCGACCTGGCTGTACGACAACGGGAAGCCCTGCGGGCGGGAGGCGAACACCGCCAAGTACCTGTGCGCCGACGCCGGGTTCACGGCCGCCGACCGGGCCCTGCAGACCCACGGCGGCATGGGCTACTCCGAGGAGTACGCCGTGGCCCGCTACTTCCGCGAGGCCCGCCTCATGCGCATCGCACCGATCAGTCAGGAAATGATCCTGAACTACCTGGGATCACACACGCTGGGACTCCCGAGGAGCTACTGAATGACCGACAGCACAGGGCTGTTCGACCTGACGGGCCGGTCGGCCCTGGTCACCGGCGCCGGGGGCGGCATCGGCTCCGCGGTCGCCGAGGCGCTGGCGCGCGCGGGTGCCGCGGTGCTGGTGACCGACGTCGACGAGTCGGCCGCCTCGGCCGTCGCGGGGAAGATCAACGCGGCGGGCCTTACGGCGGACAGCGCCGCTCTCGACGTACGGGACCGGTCCGCCGCCGACGCGGCGGTGGCACGCGGGGCGGCGCTCGCCGACGGGACGCTGCACATCCTGGTCAACAACGCCGGGGTCATCGCCCCGGCCATGTTCGACAAGCTGGAGGAGGACGCGTTCAGGCGGGTCCTCGACATCCATGTGATGGGGACCTTCCACTGCGCGCAGGCCGCACTGCCGTTCCTGCCGGACGACGGGAAGGGGCGGATCATCAACGTCACCTCGTCGGCGGGCCTGGTCGGCACGCTGGGACAGGTCAACTACTCGGCCGCGAAGGCCGGGATCATCGGGCTGACCAAGTCCCTGGCCCGTGAACTGGCGCGCCGGCGGGTGCTGGTGAACGCGCTCGCCCCGCTGGCGGCCACGCCCATGACGGAGACCATTCGCACCAACGAGAAGTTCGCGGCCCAGATGCTCGCCCGCATTCCGCTGGGCAGGTGGGCGGAGCCGGCGGAGATCGCGGGCAGTTTCGTGTTCCTCGCCTCGGACGCGGCCTCCTTCATCACCGGTCAGGTGCTGCCGGTGGACGGCGGCATGGTGATGTGACAGGCGGGCCCGTGATGTGACAGGTGGCGAGCGTGCTGTGTTGAATGGTTCAGCCAAAGAGGCCGAAGAGCGCGGCCTGTGACGAGAGGCCCGAACCTGTGCAGAGCGCCGAGCACCCTTCCCGCACCGTCCGGGGGCGCGCCGCGGCCGGTGAGCCCCGGCCGCGCTTCGACACGCTCACGGTTCCCAAGGCGTCGGACGTGCTGGCGGCTGAGGTACGCGAGCGCATTCTCTCCGGCGAGTTCACGGAGGGCATGGCGCTGCCGCCGGAACGGCAACTGGTCGAGCAGACGGGGCTGAGCCGGGCCACGGTGCGCGAGGCGCTGCGCGTCCTGGAGGTCGAACGGCTCCTGGAGATCAGGCCGGGGCGCGGGGGCGGTGCCTTCGTGCACCGGCCTGGGCGCGAATCGCTCGCGAACACCGTGCGGTTGGTGATCCGAGGCCAGCGGATCCGGCTGGAGGACCTGCACGAGACCCGGGAGGCGATCGAGCCGGCGTGCGCGGCACTGGCGGCCAGGCGCCGGACGGACGCCGACCTCGCGGAGCTGGACGACGCGCACGCGGAGCTGGTCGCGGCGGGGGACGACATCCAGCGGTTCCTGCGCGCGAACATCCACTGGCACAACGCCGTGGCGAGGGCCGGTGAGAACGAGCTTCTCATCGGGTTCATGAGCGCTCTCTCGCAGTCGATCCACGCGGCCACCGACATCGAGCAGTTCATGGACGCGGACATCCGAAAGCTCACCGCCCGTGCGCACGCCCGGATCACCGAGGCCATCCGGGACCGCGACAGCGAGGCGGCGATGCGCCGTATGACACGCCATGTGTGCGGCTTCGCCCGGGCCGCCGCCGAGGTGGACCGCCGGGACGGCGTGGAGCTGACCGATCCGGAGAATTGACGCCGCCAGGGATGAGAATGTGATTCTCTTCTTCGTGCAACACCATTGACAGTTTCGGTCTGACCTTTAATACCATCGCGGTATGAGCAAGGTGAGTTCCGTGCTGACCGTGGCCGCCGACGGAGACGTCCGCATCGTCACCCTGAACCGCCCCGACCGGTTGAACGGCGTTTCCGAGGAACTGCACCGCCGACTGTCGGAGGTGTGGCGGGAACTCGCGGACGACACGAAGGCCCGGGCCGTCGTCCTCACGGGCGCGGGACGGGCGTTCAGCGCCGGCGGCGACTTCGACCATCTCCTACGGCATCACACCGACCCGGAGCTGCGGGAGCGGTCGATCCGTATCGACCGCACCATCCAGACGGAGATGATCCGTTTCCCGCTGCCGGTGATCGCCGCCGTCAACGGCCCTGCGGTGGGCCTGGGTTGCAGTCTCGCCCTGGCCTGCGATCTCGTGCTGATCGCCGAGGACGCCTACTTCGCGGACCCGCACGTGTCGGTCGGCCTGGTGGCGGGCGACGGCGGGGTGACCCTGTGGCCGCTGCTCACCAGCCTGCTGCGGGTGAAGGAGTACCTCTTCACCGGGGACCGCATCCCCGCGGCCAAGGCGGTCGAGTTCGGTCTCGCCAACCGCACGGTCCCGCCCGACGACCTGATGCGCGAGGCCCTCGCCCTGGCCCACCGGCTCGCGGCCCAGCCCGCCGAAGCCCTCCGCGCCACCAAGCTGGCCCTCGCCGCCGTCGTCGAGCAGGTTTCGCGCGGCGGCATGGAAGCGGCCCTGATGGCCGAGCGAGCCACGATGACCAACCCCGACCACATCCGCATCATCACCGACCTCGCGGCCCGCGCCGAGCGGCGCGCGAACCCCCCTGAGGAGCGCTGAGCGTGGAGCGCGAGGAGTTCGTCCTCGTCCGCGAGACGGTGCGTTCGCTCGCACCCCGGTACGGCGTGACCTCGCCGGACGAGGTGAAGCCGGCGACCCGCGCGGCAGCCCAACAGGCCCTGGACGACATGGGTTTGCGAGACCTACGGCGCACCTCTCCCCCGGCGGCGACCGCGCAGGAGTGCGCACTGCTCGCGGAGGAACACGGCCGCCACCCTCTCACCACGTCCCTGCTCGGTACGGTCCTGCTCGCTCCGGAGCTGCTCCGGCTGCTCGGCGACGACACCTCGCGGGGAACCCCCACCGTCGCGCTCACAAGCGAACTCCGTTTCCCCGGGCCGGAGTCGGCGGACCTCGTCGCCTGGGACTGCGAGGGAGCCGACGGCGCGCTCTGCGTCGCCACCGACGGGACGGTCACCCGGGTCGAGTTGGGCCCGACGGCGCCGAGCACGGACCTGCTGCGCGCGATCCGCGAGGTCCCCGGGGACACTCCCGTGGAGACCGTCGGCCGTCTCACGGCACCGGACCGACTCCGTTGGCAGGCCTACGCACTCGTCGTCGTGACCGCCGAACTCGTCGGCGCGGCGGGCTCGTTCGTGGAGCAGGCGGTCGAATACGCGCGCGTCCGACGCCAGTACGGGCAGGCGATCGGCTCCTTCCAGGCCGTACAGCATCTCCTCGCCGACGCTACGGTCCTGGTGGAGGCGGGGACCAGTGCCACGCGCTACGCGGCCTGGTGTCTGGACAACGAACCGCCGGAGCGGGCCCTGACGGCGGCGCGCGTCGCCAAGGCGGAGGTCAACTCCTCGGCGCTGGAGGCGGTGTACGCCGGGATGCAGGTCTTCGGCGGTATCGCCCAGACCTGGGAGCACATCGCGCACCTGTATCTGCGCAAGGTGCGGCTGGGCGCGACGCTGCTCGCCACGACGGGTGACCTGCTCCCCGCGCTGGCCGCACCGGAGGTGACGCGATGACCGACACCCCGCTGGACTTCGGCGACCCGGCCGACCTGGACCGGCTGCGTCACGAGTTCCGTGCCTGGCTGGCCCAACACCCGCTCCCCGAACGGGAATCGGGCGAACCGGTACAGGTCTTCCTGCACCGCTGGCACCGGCTGCTGCACTCGGGCGGCTGGGTCGGCCTCGACGTCCCGGAGCGCTACGGCGGCCGGGGCCTGACCGCGCTGCACCAGGTCGCGATCAGTGACGAACTCGGCGCCTGCCGGGCTCCGGGCGTCCCCCGGATCGGCTATCTCGCCCATGCCCTCCTGGAGTTCGGCTCGGAGGAGCAGCGACTGCGGTTCCTGCCAAGGATGTTGGCCGGTGACGAGGTGTGGTGCCAGGGCTTCAGCGAACCGGGAGCCGGCTCCGACCTGGCGGGCATGAGCACCTTCGCGAAGCGGCACGACGGCCACTACACGGTCCGCGGCCAGAAGCTGTGGACCAGCTACGCCCAGTACTCCGGCCTGTGTCTGCTGCTGGCCCGCACCGACCGCTCGGCACCGGCCCACAAGTCGATCTCGGCGTTCGTCCTGCCGCTGGACCGTCCCGGCGTGACGGTACGTCCGCTGCGCGCGGCCAACGGCGACGACGAGTTCTGCGAGCTGTTCCTCGACGACGTCCGCGTCGAGGAGTCCGAGCGCGTCGGCGCCGAGGGCGTCGGCTGGGCGCTGGCGATGACGACGGTGTCGTACGAGCGCAACGCTCTCGACACCGGGCACATCTCGAAGTACGGGCTGCTGGTCGAGCGGCTGCGGCGCCATGCCGCCGAGCGGGGCGGCAGTCTGCCCGACGGGCTGCTGTCGCGGATCGGCCGGTGTGTCGTGGACTACGAGGTGCTGGTGGCGCACGCCCGCCGCCGTACTGCCGAACGCCTCGCCGGGCAGGTCGCCGGCCCGGAGTCCTCCGTGGACAAGCTGCTGATGACGAGGACCGAACAGCGGCTCTACGACACGGCACTTGAGGTGTTCCCGGCCGAACTGGCCCAAGAAGGCGGCGAGTTGTTCGGCGACTACCTCTACTCCCGTGCGGCCTCCGTCTACGGCGGCACCTCCCAGATCCAGCGGAACATCATCGCCAAGCGGATCCTGCATCTCCCCTCGAACGGCTAGCCCTGGAGCCAACTGATGCGCTACGACGACGAATTCCTGAGCATCCCCCACGTCATCAGGCTGGCCGCCGAACGCTTCGGGGACGCCACGGCACTCATCGACGGAGACCGCCGCTGGACGTTCCGGGGACTGAGGGACCAGATGGTCGACGCGGTCCGCGCCACCATCGCGCTCGGCATCAAGCCCGGGGACCGGGTCGGGCTGTGCGCCCCCAACTCGGCGGAGTGGATCTTCGCCGCGCTGGGCATCCACGGCGCCGGGGGCGTACTGGTGCCGCTCAACACGCGGTTCAAGGCGCAGGAGATCTCGTACATCCTGCGGAAGTCGGAGGCGGCCGCCGTGTTCGCCTCGCCCTTCCTCGGGAACGACTACGTCGGCGAACTGCGGAAGGCCGATCCGGGACTGCCCGCGCTGCAGAGGACGGTGTCCGTTCTCGGTCCGCAGGGGACGGCCGACCGGTCCTGGAACGACTTTCTCGGCGCGGGAGAAGGCGTTTCCACGTCCGCCGCCCATGAGTCGATCGACCGGTTGACGCCGGACGACGTGTCCGACGTGATGTTCACGTCCGGCACGACCGGTCACCCGAAGGGCGTGATGCTCACGCACGGCCAGTCCCTGCGCGCCTACGGGTGGATGGCGGAGGAGTACACGTTCCGGGAGTCCGACACCTTCCTGGTGATTCCGCCGTTCTTCCACTGCTTCGGGTACAAGGCGGGGTGGCTGGCCTCCCTGATGCACGGGGTGACCGTCATTCCCATGGCCGTCTTCGACGCCGGGCGGGCACTGGACCTCATCGCCCGGGAGCGGGTGAGCATCCTCCTCGGACCGCCGACGATCTTCCACGACCTGGTCAACCATCCGGCCCGCGCCACCCACGACCTGACCTCTCTCCGGGTCTCCATGACAGGCGGTACGACGATCCCGGAATCGCTGATCCGCGCCATGAAGACGGAGTTGTCGTTCGACATCGTGATGAGCGCCTACGGCCTCACCGAGTCCACGGCGCTGGTGACCACGACCCGGGTCGGGGACTCGGAGGAGACGGTCGCCCACACCACGGGAAGCGCCATTCCGGGTGTCCACGTCCGGATCGTCGCCGACGACGGTCTCGACGTCCCGATCGGACTCGACGGCGAGATCCTCGTGCGCGGCTACAACGTCACCCGCGGCTACTGGGACGACCCCGACGCCACCGCTTCGACCATCGACGCCGAGGGCTGGCTGCACACCGGGGACATCGGACGCCTCGACGACGACGGCAACCTCGCCATCGTCGACCGCAAGAAGGAGCTGTACATCGTCGGCGGCTTCAACGCCTATCCGGCGGAGATAGAGAAGCTGCTTCTCGGCTGCGAGAACGTCCAGCAGGTCGCCGTGATCGGCGTTCCCGACGAACGCCTCGGCGAGGTCGGCTGCGCCTTCGTCGTCGCGGACCCGGAGCACCCGACGACCGAGCCCGAGATCATCGCCTGGGCCCGCGAGAACATGGCGAACTTCAAGGTCCCCCGGCATGTCCGCTTCGTCGACCAACTCCCGCGCAACGCAAGCCAGAAGGTACTCAAGGACGAACTCCGTGCCAGTTTCACGGCCGTGGGCTGAGATGACGACGACGACCGGGCCGCTGGCCGGAATCACCGTGGTCGCGTTGGAGCAGGCGATCTCCGCTCCCATGTGCACCCGCACGCTAGGCGACTTCGGCGCCCGTGTGATCAAGGTGGAGAACCCCGAGGGCGGGGACTTCGCGCGCCACTACGACGACGTGGTCAAGGGACTCGGGGCGCACTTCGTCTGGGTCAACCGGGGCAAGGAGTCGGTGGCCCTGGACCTGAAAACACCCGGCGGCATGAGCGTCCTGCACCGCCTGCTGGAGCGCGCCGATGTCCTCGTCTCCAACCTCACACCCGGCACCACGGGCAAACTCGGCATCTCGCCGGGCGACTTGACGACCCGTCACCCCGAACTGATCGCCGTCGAGATCGACGGCTACGGTCCCGGCGGCCCCCTTTCCCACAAGCGGGCCTACGACCTGCTCGTGCAGGCCGAGTCCGGCGCCTGCTCGGTGACCGGGTATCCGGGAGCACCGGCCAAACCCGGCCCGCCGATGGCCGACGTGTCCAGCGGCCTGTACGCCGCGCTGTCGGTCGTCGCGCTGCTGTGCGGCAGGGAGCGCGGGGTGGGTCCTGCGGCCTCGTCCGTCGCGGTGAGCCTGTTCGACACGATGACGGAACTGATGGGCTATCCGCTCACCTACACCCAGCACTCCGGGGTCGAGCAGCAGCCGCTCGGTCTGAGTTCGCCCGCCGTGGCACCGTACGGCGCCCATGGCACCGCCGACGGCCACACCGTGATCCTCGGGACGACGAACGACCGTGAATGGCAGCGCCTGGCAAGGGAGTTGCTGAAGCGTCCCGACCTCGCGGACGACCCCCGCTTCCGGAGCAACGCGGGACGGGTGGAACACCGCGGCCTGTTGGAGCCGGAGATCAGCGCCTGGTGCGCACGGCACGATCTCGCCTACGTACAGGATCGCGCGGACGCGGCCGGCATCGGCAACTCCCGTTACAACACGACCAGCGACGTCATCGCCCACCCGCATCTCCGGGCGCGCAACCGGTGGCGGGAGATCGACACACCGTCCGGTCCGGTGCCGGCGCTGCTGCCGCCCCCGGTCATCGCCGGATACGACCCGCCGATGGGCGCGATTCCCGCGCTCGGCCAGCACACCGGCGCCGTACTCGCCGAACTCGGTCTCACGGACGAGGAGATCGCCGTTCTCCGTGCACAGGGAGCGGTGCGATGAGCGGGCCGCCGGTGCTTCTCGCTGGTGACGCCGACGGTGTTCGGACGCTGACGTTGAATCGGCCGGCGCGCAAGAACGCGATCGACGCCGAGCTGTGGGACGCCCTGAGAACGGCACTCTCCGCTGCGGGCAGCGACCGTACGGTACGTGCGCTGGTCCTCACCGGTGCGGGCGGTGCGTTCTGCTCCGGGGCCGACATCCGCAAAGGTGTCAGCGACGAACATCCCCTGTACCGGATGCGGACTCTGACCGAAGTCTCACTGCTGCTGCACGAGCTGCCGATCCCCACGATCGCCAAGGTGCACGGCGTGGCGGTCGGCGCGGGCTGGAACCTCGCCCTGGGCTGCGACTTCGTGGTCGCGACTCCGGAAACGACGTTCTCGCAGATCTTCGCCCGCCGTGCCCTGTCCCTGGACTGCGGCGGCTCCTGGCTGCTGCCGAAGCTGGTGGGTTTGCAGCAGGCGAAACGGCTGGCGCTGCTCGCGGAGACGATCGACGCCGAGGAGGCCCACGCACTGAACCTGGTGACCTGGGTCGTGGACGCCGACAAGATCGACGCCTTCGTGGACGACCTGACCACCCGGCTGGTCGCCGGAGCCCCGGTGGCTCTCGCGCAGAACAAGGCGCTCCTCAACGAGAACGCCGATCGCACGCTGCGCGAGGCCCTTGCCGGTGAGGCTCGGGCGCAGGCGATGAACTTCGCCACGGCGGACGTCCCGGAGGCGTACGCCGCGTTCACGGAACGGCGTGCGCCGCATTACACCGGCCGCTGGGCGGTTCCGCGAACCGCGGCACCGAAAGGGAGCAACGGAGGACAGGACTCGTGATGCGTGAGGCAGTGGTGGTGGAGGCGGTCCGCACCGCCGTCGGCAAACGGAACGGCGGTCTGGCCGGCGTGCACGCGGCCGATCTCTCCGCCGTCGTCCTCCAGGCCCTCGTCGACCGGACGGGCCTGGATCCCGAACTCGTGGACGACGTGGTGTGGGGCTGCGTGGGTCAGCTGGGCGACCAGTCGAGCAACATCGGCCGCTACGCGGTGCTGGCCGCGGGCTGGCCCGAGACCATCCCGGGGACCACGGTGAACCGGGCCTGCGGATCGAGCCAGCAGGCCCTGGACTTCGCCGCCCAGGCGGTCATGTCCGGTCAGCAGGACGTCGTGGTGGCGGGCGGCGTCGAGGTGATGAGCCGGGTACCGCTCGGGGCCTCGCGGGCCGGCGGGATGCCGTACGGTCCCCAAGTCCTCGCCCGTTACGAGGACTTCTCCTTCAACCAGGGTGTCTCGGCCGAGCTGATCGCGCGGAAGTGGGGCCTGGGCCGGGCTGTCCTCGACGAGTTCTCCGCGCTGTCGCACGAGCGGGCGGCGGCCGCGCAGGACGGCGGGGCGTTCGACGCGCAGATCGTGCCGGTGACCGACGGCACGGGCGGCACGGTGACCGCGGACGAGGGCATACGGCGAGGGACCAGCAACGCCACTCTCGCGAAGTTGAAACCGTCCTTCCAGGAGGACGGGGTGATCCACGCGGGCAACTCCTCGCAGATCTCCGACGGTGCGGCGGCCCTGCTGGTGACCACCCCGGAGAAGGCCCGTGAGCTGGGGCTGACGCCGATCGCGCGCTACCGGGCAGGCGTGGTCACCGGCTCCGATCCGGTCCTGATGCTGACCGGACCGATCCCGGCGACCGAGAAGGTACTGCGCAAGGCCGGGGTGGCACTCTCCGAAGTGGGCGTCTTCGAGGTCAACGAGGCCTTCGCGCCGATCCCGCTCGCCTGGCTGGCCGAGACCGGAGCGAATCCGGACCTCCTCAACCCGCTCGGGGGCGCCATCGCACTCGGGCATCCGCTCGGCGCGTCGGGCGCCGTCCTGATGACGCGCATGCTCCACCACATGCGGGACCACGGAATTCGCTACGGCCTGCAGACCATGTGCGAGGGCGGCGGCACCGCCAACGCCACCGTCGTCGAACTCGCTTCCTGACAGGGGATGTTGTGCGCCGAGACGTCTTCACCGACGACCACGAGGCATTCCGCCGGCTCGCCCGGGACTTCATCGCCAAGGAGGTCGTCCCGCACTACAGCGAGTGGGAAGAGACGGGCCGACTCCCCCGCACTCTCTTCGAACAGCTGGGCTCGCTCGGCCTGTTGGGCACCGCGGTCCCCGAGGAGTACGGCGGAGCGGGCCTCGACGACTACCGCTACAACGTCGTCCTCCAGGAGGAAGCGGCCCGCGCCCTGGTCACGTTGGGCACCGTACGCACCCAACTCGACGTCGTCCTGCCGTACTTCCTCACCTACGCCGACCGGGATCAGCGCGAGCGCTGGTTCCCCGGTCTGGCCTCCGGGAAGCTGCTGACGGCCATCGCGATGACCGAGCCGGGCACGGGCTCCGATCTCGCAGGCATCCGTACGACCGCCGTGCGCGACGGGGACTCGTACATCCTCAACGGCGCGAAGACCTTCATCACCGGCGGGCTCCTCGCCGACCTGGTGATCGTCGTGGCCCGCACATCGACCGACCCGGACAACCGCCGCGCCGGGCTCACCCTGCTGGTCGTCGAGGACGGCATGCCCGGTTTCACACGGGGCCGGGTGCTGCACAAGCTGGGCATCAAAGTGCAGGACACGGTGGAGCTGGCCTTCGACGACGTACGGGTCCCGGTCGCCAACCGGCTCGGCGAGGAGGGTGCCGCGTTCGGCTATCTCGGCCGCAACCTGCCGCAGGAGCGGATGACGGTGGCGGTGGGTTCGGTCGCGCAGGCACGGGCGGCCCTGGACACGACGATCGACTACGTCAAGGAGCGCAAGGCGTTCGGGAAACCGGTCGCCTCCTTCCAGAACACCAAGTTCGAACTCGCCGCGGTGGCCGCCGAGATCGAGGCCGCGCAGGCCATGCTGGACCGGGCGGTCCTCGAACTCGTCGGGGGCGAACTGGGCGGACCGGACGCCGCCAAGGTCAAGCTGTTCTGCACCGAGATGCAGGCCCGCGCGGTCGACCGCTGTCTACAACTGTTCGGCGGCTACGGCTACATGCTGGAATACCCCATCGCCCGGCTTTACGCGGACGCGCGCATCACCCGCATCTACGCCGGAACCAGCGAGGTCATGAAGGTCATCATCGCCAAGTCCCTCGGATTGTGAGGCGGTTACGGTGCCCGACTTCTCCAGCAGACCAGGGGTCGCGTTCGTGGCGGGCGGCTCGGGCGGTATCGGGGCGGCGGTCGTACGGCTCCTCGCCGAGCGGGGCAGCGACATCGTCCTCACCTACCGGGCCAACCGGGAGGCGGCGGACGCCGTCGCCGCCGAGGTACGGAAGCTGGGCCGTCAAGTGCGGTCGACACGGCTGGACTTGACCGACGAGTCAGCCACGGCCGAGGCCGTGGCGGAGGCGTCCGGCGGCATCCACACCCTCGTGTACGCGGCGGGACCGCACGTACCGATGAGGCACCTGAGCAGGGTGTCGCCGGGCGAGTACCGCGCCCAACTCGAGGGCGACGCCGTGGCGTTCTTCAATCTGGTGCATCCCGCACTGCCGTTGCTGCGCGAGAGCCGTGGCAACATCGTCGCCGTGACGACCGTCGCCACCCGCCGCTTCCCGGTACGGGACGGACTGTCGTCGGGCGCGAAGGGCGCGGTCGAGGCGGTGGCCCGGGCGCTGGCGGCCGAGGAGGGCCGCTACGGCGTCCGCGTGAACTGTGTGGCACCCGGCATGCTCAACGACGGTATCGCCGGCCGTCTGATCAGCTCCGGCGAACTCGACGAGGACGCCCTTGCAGTCACCCGGCACAACATCCCGATGCGCCGTTTCGGCGATGCCACGGACATCGCGGAGGCGGTCGCGTTCCTCGCCTCGGACCGGGCCGGGTTCATCACCGGACAGGCGTTGGGAGTTGACGGCGGCTACAGCGTGTAGCGGTCATACGGGCGCGATGCGGCGGCCCGACACGTATGCGGCGCGGACCAGTTCACCGGACAACGCGTCGAGGGCCGCGCGCAGCGGTACGTGGAGCAGGCACAGGTCGGCGACCGCGCCTACCGCCAACCTCCGCGTCCGGGCGGGGTGTTGGGGCTCGCCGGTGAACAGCCGTAGCGCCGCCTCGGGTTGGAGCCGCTCGCCGTCGTCCCGTTCGGTCGCCGCCCGCATGACCTCCCAGGGGTCCGGAGTGCCGTAGGGCGCGTCGGTGCCGGCGGCGAGGGGGATGCCGGCCTCGGTCAGGGTCCGGCAGCGGTAGAGGTGCGGGCGGTCGTCGGCGTCCACGTCGGTGGCGTACGCGGCGGCCCGTTCGACGGGGAAGTGGGGCT
>Ga0307511_10002824_pt1 | contig 18045 bp, 14 predicted proteins | sample 13_EM_MG_FD_200266 | JGI IMG/M metagenome (GOLD analysis project Ga0307511, IMG submission 200266) | Populus trichocarpa ectomycorrhiza microbial communities from riparian zone in the Pacific Northwest, United States - 13_EM | ecosystem: Host-associated > Plants > Roots > Unclassified | place... | reverse complement strand
GTGTTGCTTAATGCTGATGTTGAGGTGTATTTATTTGAGATTGAAGATGTAAAATGTGTGAATGAGCGTGAGAGAATGAAAATAGTGTTTAGACGTGTGTGGTGTGTGTGAAGAAGTGCTTTTGGGGGTTGAGGGTAATTTTAGTGCAACGAGAGTAGCAAAGGGGGGTAGAGAGACTAGTGAACAACATTGACTCCATAGGCGAGCAGGTAGGCTACCAAGTAGGTATATATGGTGTTTATTTAGACTCTACTAGCTATTTGATAATGGGTAAATCACAAAACTCTCCTACTGAACGTAACCAGAGGTATCTTTATAGAACAACAATTCAAGTTAACAAACGAATGTAGCACAAATCCTTTCAATCCTTTCCCTCCTCTCATAGCAGCATAGTAGATACCGGCTCACACTACTAAGACCCACACTCCCACTTTTGTAAATGCAGACAATAGTAAAGATATAATCTTTTAAGAAATCCATCTCCATCTTCGAGCCCAGAATAGCAAGGGCAAGACAAAGTAAAAGCAAAGATAGGTTTAGAGGGGGCCTGGAGCTTATGGTGCTGACTGATATGATACATATGTATGCCTCCCAGCTGACCCCAAGGAACCATAGTGGGCTACGAGCGCTGGGTTGTGCAACAGGGCTAACAAGTGAGTGGTGGTTTGTTGATTATGAATTGCAGTTGCCATGAATCTAGATCAACAATCATGATGGAATTTGGTTGTTTGCCTTGCGTGCCCAGTCTCGAACTAGTGGCCATCCCTCCCCCCCCCAACGTAGCTGTCTTTGGTTCGTAGGCTGGTTGTCGGATATCGCATGTTTATACTGGGGATGCAGATCCTCGTCCACCAAAAGTTCCCCCCACTGCCGCGCACGCACTCCCCCCGCTCCACCCTAATCAACCACCTCCATCCGGATATTTGGAGCGTGCATGGTTGTCCCAGTTGTCTGGGCAAACAGCGCTAACAGGCCCGATGCTGCCCATTTCTGCTGGGCACCATCATGGTAAGTGCCATGTCCTGGACAATGTGTCGGAGAGCAGAGAACAAGGGGCGTGCTGGATTTCCATCCCTCGCGGAGGTCCCGGTCGACAAACTGGAGATTGTATCTCCAGACATGTTGCACACATACCGGACGTCGTACGAAGGCATTGAAGAAGGGGAGGTAGCAATTGAGAAAGAGTTTTTTTTTGGGGGGGGGGTTGGCCACACCCACTAAATAGCCTGCTCTAGAGCAACCCTACATGGTTCTGGGCAATTATTCGGTGAGTTATAGTCGCATATGTGCACCCAGTGATCATGGCCACAGTCGGTATATCGATAATTGATGGCTACACACATTTTGGGTTACGCAATGGTTGTTTGTCCCCCCGCCCATAGATAGCGGTGATGATGCTATCTAGTTATTAGGGAATGAGTATAGTATGGAGCTGTACTGCGGCCTCTGATGACTGATATGAGGAAGATGAGAGATACCCTCTAGAGGTGTATAAAAGTCGTCTCTACTCATTTGGAAAGAAACTTGAGGACACTGTAGGGAGGTGGCGAGCCCTAGACAAACGTTATTGACAGGAACAGGGTAGGACAAGTCTTGCTGCTCTGGCCGAAGGAGTAACTGCTCGCCCTCCCACATTGCCGTTTTCTGGGGACGAGGGTCTGGGTGTGGTTCCACTACTCCAATTCCAATTTACAAGCCTTGCTCCATCCATAGCTACCAACCCCACCCATCGTAGATGTTTGGGATACAGAAAATTGATGTGGATCAGTTCCTCAATGCGGAATTTGACTGTTCCTGTACTTCTGCGGTGTTTCCACTACACCTAGGGATGTCTGCTTTGGGATATCATCAAGCTCGACGTCCTTCCAAATTTCGGGGTGACGAAATCATGTACCCTGCATGGGTGGTTGTGTCGGAGGAGCGTGGCTGCCATTCAGCGTCAGGGTCAGAGCCGGCTTTGTGGACATAAAGACTGGTAGGAAGACGGAAGGACTGGGTAGCTTTTAGACCTGTTGATGCAGGAAAAAATAAATAAAAGTCACTCCAATATCGAATGATATTTTCACGTCAGCCTCAATGACACCAGACGTAGGCTGATCCTGAGATGAGAGTTGTGCATTTATAAATGGCAAATGTCGCTCTGTGATATATTCGGCTTCTGTAACGTAGTTTTTGCACGGAGAGTCTCATTCCTCAGTTTCTGCCTCGTTCTCATTATCAGCGCCCCCCTCTTGTTTCTTAATCCCTCTTTATACCTTTCAGGAGTAGCTCATACTCCTTGGAGGTACTGACTCCATCGGGGCTTCTTGGCTCCCTCGCTATGACTGGTGTTGCTACTTGCGAGGTTAGGCTCTGTTGTTATCACTGTAGGTATTGTCCTTGTTCGAGACCCTTTCACTACCAACGCACTCTAGTATCGATCGGGCGGTTTCCTGTACGGAGGCAGTCTCGGCGGTGATGACTTTCTCCTAGTCTCGTCCTGTTGACGCAGTAGATTGTGCAGCATTTTCCTAAAATAATCGTAAGGCCACAAAGGGCTGCTCAAGAGGGGTGGCCCATGATCAACACTACATCACCACCCTCTACCCGCATCCACCCTCCTCAGCCCCACCTTCGTCCTCCCGCAAACAAAAACGCCCACACTAGCTCCGCGGCCTTCCTCCAACAATAAACTGTGTCCCATCCCTGTAGACTACTTTGCCCTATCCACAGGATCTTATCTTTGGTAAATCTAGCGAACCACATATCTGTGGACTTGCAGGCTCATACCACCCTGAGGGTATGCCCTATTCAATATGGAGACCATGGTTCTGCCTTCATGGATTTGGGCTGGTCTCTGGTCTCTGGTGGGTTCATCTCGGTCGAGCAAGGAGTAGTTAGGCTTGTAGATTGTATATTTGGCTTTGTGTTCGTGTGGGCTTTGCTATATCATGTTGTCAAAGATATGATATAGGATATGTTCACCGAGAGATCAGTGGACGAGACAGACGTTGAGAGCTACGAGAACGTTTTGCTTTTTCGGTTTTGTCGGTTTTTTCCTTTTGTACCACTTCGTCGTGTTTAGGAGAGTTGAAGAGCTGGTTGCGTATATAGACGTGGCACGCCCAGACTAACTTGGACGGCGCCTGAAACCAGCCGGGCTTCCGGCTGGCTCATCACGGCCTCCCCACCGGGGCCGCACATGAATACTGAGTATATAAAAAAATAAAAATAAAAAAGGGTCAAGGATATCTCGGAAAAAGGCCTTTCGCCCGCCCAACCTTCCTTTTGCAGACGGCATTATATCAGACGTTCTGAGTCGGAATGTAAGCTAACGGCATCGTAATTAAGAGGCTACTGGCCTTTAGATATATGGATATCAAAGTTGTGAAGAAATGTATCGTAGACCGCTGTTGAGGAAAGTTGTAACCTGTATACTGTTATGCTCTGAATGCTGTAATAATCTGGATCAAGCGATCAACGTCGGAATGTAAGCAATGGTGTTGAATGATATAGGTAGTTAAAGCAGTTACTGACCTTCAGATATACGGATATCAAAAGCAGCATTGTACAAAGGTGTCAGTGCAAATATGTGGACCCGTGATGCGAGGTAGGAGAGGATAACAGGTCGAATAGTGGAACATGGCTGGCCAGCTCTTCATGATAACTGTTGGAAGGTAAGTTATGCTCATAATGTTGCCATAATGGCATATGTCATATGAGCGAACATAGCCATTGGCGTCTTCTCCTAGCATCGCCCAATGGTAGTTGTGCTTGATCTGCTCGAGTGTCTTGTGAATACCGGGGTGACCTGCAATTCGGCTATCATGGTTACCTCGTAGGATCAAGTCTTTGTTCTCTGGTATGAACCATCGACCTTTTTAGAGAAGTAGGTCATAAGATCAGCTATTCCCCTCAAGAGTTCCATGACTGTCCCTGCACAATGCTTCAACGTGTCCTCTTGACATGGCGCCTCCACAAGTTCCACCTCCGCTACCGCGGTTTTAAGCGTATCTTTCTAGGTTTTAAGATTGTGGGGGGCTCGCTACTTCCAGCAGGTTCAAACTCTAGAACCCAATCCTCATTCCTATTTGCCATTTGGTAGTGAGCCAGATTCTGCTCCTTCCACCTTTTTTGGGCCTCTGCCACAGAGAGTCTCCTTTTCCTCTTCCTGCCAGGATAGCTGCCGTCGTCTTCGATTGTGCCGTCTTCAATTTGTTTGTCATCTGAAATTCCCATCTGCTTGTATTCTGCACCACTGGCGTAGCTCTCACCCACCCTCTTCCTGCCATCTTGTACAACTAGTCTCATTGATATCCAATCAAGCGAGTATTCTCCTGCTCTTGCAGTTCAATTCTGAAGGTTCCTTCAACGGCACAACTCGGATTGTTGATATTCAGAGTTGGCTGAATATTAATTGCCTTCCTCCCCACTGTGTGTGCCTCCTCAACTACCAAAAGCTCATCCTAATTATGCGCCCTGATACCTCCCATCCTACCCATCTCCAACACTTCCATCCGGATGTTGCCCGCAAGCATTATTGTGTGCATGGTGTTGGCAAACAGACTCCCTAGGCGGAGGCAGCCCATTACTGTCGCCTCAAGTGCAAGACATGCACTACCATTGTTGGTGCAATGTCTTGAACTATTTGCTTTAGGGCTGCAAACAAGGGATGGACCGGATTTCCGTTGGGGCTGTACCCCATCCATCTCTAGGTTTAAATAAGAGCTGTATTGCGTACAAATGTCAGATTTGCTGCGTCTGTGAGATCAATACTTGGGTATGCGATTTTAATTTCATTTATTCTTGCATCGGGGATTGTTGCCTCCCAATCCCAAAAGAGCATTAGCTGGGCCAACCTCCGGTTTCGTGGACGGAATTCTGAGTCGCGGTGTCAGTTTACAGCGTTGCCTGGTATGCCTAAGTTGTACTAACCTTTTGTGTATTTGGATATCTTGATAACCGCGTAGAAGTGCTTGTTGGGATGAGAGATGCGCTATGTCGGATTGCTAGTATATGCCCTCTAACTAAAAACCCAGTGGCAGACCTTTGGAATGCTAGATCATTAAGTGGGGGACTAAAGCTTTTTGAATATTGATATACCATGGAAAGTATTTTTTTTCTGGCTTCATTCTGGTTGCAGGTGTTCACCCTCCGTTCCGCTCTCCCGCCCCCCCAGTCCGACGCATGCCGTCCTTATCTCAGAGCTCTCTATGCCGCATTGACCATCCTCAATCCAGCATCGTCGCCTGTCCCTGCGTGCATCGTTATCACCTGGCGGCGGAGCTGCAGGACTCAACACCCCTCTTCTGCGATGAGGTCCCATCGCCTCGATAATGCGTCTGGTAGGCCATTCTTCTCACCCGGCAGATACCCCAGTCCGCCTTATCGACTTTTTCACTCATGGCTTTGTAGTACCAAAGTACTCCAAATCTGTGACATCGATGTCAAGGGGAATGTTTCGATATTAAGATATTCGACGATACGAGCATAGACCAGCTCCTTGATGCCATCCGCCATCACCACCTGCTTATTGGTATCCAGCTAACATCGTCCTGAAAGGTGCCGCCTTGATTTCGTCGATGTGGAGGCCGAGTCGTTTTTCTGCTTCATGGGTGCTCATTCCTGAATACGATGTCTCCCACTTTGGTCTTTTTCTTCGCCATTGCGGATATTGCTGGCAGCTTGAGAGAGGGAGAAGAATGGAAAGGAAAAGTGGCGGTCATGCACCACCACCTTTTCTCCGCAGTTGCCCAAATGTATTCTAACCTTGCGTTCTTGTCCTCCGGTACATCTGGGTCCACAATGACAATCCTAACAGTCACTGAAGGTATTGATATCGGACGTGTATCGTCGTCTTCAGAGTTAACGTTAGCGTTTTCTCGTTGTCTCTCAGCCGCTACGAGACCCTCCTTCTCACGGTCTTTTTTTCAAGCTATCCAACATTATCGGGGAGGGGTTATAGGGTGTTCGGCGCCATTAGTACTATCTGGAGGAGATGGCGTAGGCGGAGGTGGAGCAGGTGGGGCAAGATTAGGAATTGTTCCTGCCCTATGAGGAAATCGTGACTGGTAACTCTGGAATTCAGGGTAATACCCCTATCGGCAAGCAACAAACAACTTATATATCCTGGAAAGCATCCCTGCCACCATATACAACAAAGTCTTACTCTGTCTCCAGAGCTCTCCGCTACTCTCGAGCTTCGTTCTCATCCCTCAGCCTCTGCTCCTAAGAGGCTCATAAATGTCCTACTTTCCCTCTTCACCTTTTTCCCATTGCGAGCCCTCGCACTAGTATCTCGAGCTCCCCCAGGCCTTCCACTAAGTCATCCCCTTCCTCGCAAGTTGGCTCCACGTACTGACCTGCCTCCTGGAGATGGAGGAAACTGTTCTCCTCGTAGTGCTCTTTCTAGAGCCCGAGCAAGCAACATATTCCTTTTGAAAGCCTTGGCTACACCAATCTCAACGGACGCACCGGACTGTTGCAAGAGTCTCCGTCCTGGAAATCCACGGAGACCTCTATGCCTGGTGGCCCGCGAGAGGCGATACGCTGTCCCAGGGCTCATCCTCTTCTTCCACCCCTGGGAGGTGGAAGAGCGGCGGTTTGCCACCTGCCATCTCAATATCAGGAGCCTTGTGCTGTTCGTATAAATCAAGCGCAGTCATATTCCGGCAGCAGTTAGTTGCTGCGGCTGTATAATAGCAGGGGGACTGCCTTTGCATAAATCCCTCGCGCTCGAGCTCCTAGCTCTCAGGTTGAAATGCTTTCACCTCTCGTAATTACCGCAAACTTGCTTCGATCCCTACCACGGTCGAACGGCATTCGAATGTCCCCTATCTATTTTGCTCCATCACTCGATTATGGGTTTAATGTCCCTAAACACTCTATCGTATCTTCCACAATGCACTCCTTCTTCTCATAGTCTGCGTTCAGAGCCTCGTATTCTTACTCATAAACGACTTGTGGGATAATTCCAGTCGGTGTTGTTATGAAAGGGCACTTTCTTTAAACACCACTATTTCCCTCTGTTGCTCCTCCTGTTGCCATGGACCATCTTCTTGAGGGGGCAGTTGATTCTGTACCGGTTTTGAAAGTGAAGTTCCCAGGTGTTTTGAGATGGGCAGGTTCGACAAGTAGTTGCGACGTAGCAGATTGAGATTGTGAGTTGGTAAGAGTTTCGGAAGTTGCGCCCGAGTAGGAGATTGAAGTTGATGTATTAAGGAGGCTCAAGTGTATGTCGGGGGGTTCTATAGTATACCCATACTATTGATGGTATGCTGCTGCTGTTGCCCCATTCAGTGTGCTGACCATGGCTCATTAAACTTAATTAATACCTTGGGCTAAACCAACTTCGGCTACTATTTGTGCTTCATGAGCCAATACCAGGTTTATCTCCGGAGGAGGGTGAGTGTGGTGAGCGGGCAGGCGCCAAGATCCATAGATGGATCCGGTAAGCCAAGTCATCTTTTTCTTCAGCATTATGGAGCCCCAAAATAGGAGTTAACAATCTCCAAGGAGGAGCTTGCCATGCTTAATGTGTTGTGGCACCTGGGTCGTGGGTCGTGTGTTTGGCTACTTACTAGATATTCCACTCGCGCCTTCTGGATTGAATCCAACATAGTATGCCGGCCGTTTCTGGCCTTAGCGATATTGCTGCAGAGAGTGGGCATATTTCGGCGGGTTACATCATTGTGGCCATGGCCGGCTGGTAAGCACCCCACTGTGAAGATTCACTATCTCTTTAAAATCCACTGAACATCGTCCGGTACCTCGAGGTCCACCGTTGGCTTGGTTATTGCGCCTCAGCTTGCCCGCACATATTGCGCAGCCGGTATACTATCATGGCAGTTCCAGTCTGCACGCCACAGTGTACTTGCTTCTTCACAGTGCATACAGCAAACCACGGGATAGGCACCAGCTGTAATAGGAGCCGAACTGGACCAACACGAGCCGGAGCAGCAGGAGCCGGGCCTGGTGCATGGCCCACAGGAGCTGGACCTGCAATTGTGCCTCCGCCGCCTTTCATAGGCAGAACTACCTTGCCCTTTGGGTTTTGGGGCATATATGATGGCTCTGCCGTGGGCTGTCCTCTCTTGAACGTCCGGTAGCGGTCATTTGGAGGCTCAATTCCTCTGCCTCCTATGGCTGTGCTGCCAGGGATGCGCCGCGTAGCAATTGTGGTCCCTCTTCCCAGTCTGCGGTATAGCTCTCTTTTGTGAGTATGAATCGATGATTTCACGCTGCTTGCGTCCATTGAACGCCCTGTGGCGTCTCTTTAGCTCCTCTAGGTCGAGGCGGAATTGGCCTTGTCTTCGTGTGATCCCGCTGGTTGGGGTGGGGTGGTTGACGGCGGTGGTTGCGGCGCACTTGGGGTTTGCAGGCGTTGGCGAGCTGGAATGACTACCTCTATCATGAAGTTTCGTGAAGACGGTTGTGCAGCCGTTGCTGCTTGCGTTGTGACCATAACTTAAATAGTTCGAGCATGTGTGCAAGGGCAAGACATGAGATGGGGTTGGGTTTACTTTCGGGCAGATATGGTGTCGTGATCTGGGCTCGCCTATCTCAGAAGGGAATGTGAAAAGGTCTAGTCTGGTTCCGAATGTATGGCCTGTACATTAGTTTACTGTATACACCACTGCCTGGCGCCATAGAAACGTCTGGTGGGCACGCCTAGCGGAGGAGTAGGGATAATGGGTAGGGTCCTGGCTCCCCTCCACCCTGTATCCCATACGGATACTCCCCCCCCGAATGGTCCTTTAAATCATATTATTACCCTGAAGACCATACAAAGGATGTGGTTTGCGGTGGGTGGATAATTAACGGCACAACCCCGTCACAGGCTGTGATAATATACTGGTCGTAGGAAAACGATTGAATGCATTATGTGGAGTTTGCTATAGTATATGTCAGTGACATTTGGGTTATGCTGTAGAGGGAAAGAGGGGGGGGAAAGGCGGGGTACTTAATATACTCTAGAGTTCAGGGTAATGCGCTCACTAACAATGTTTGGTTTGTTCAGGGTAACAGACGAGTTTGGCATGCCCTCGAAATCAATCAACTAGCACATGCTCTCCTCCCTGAAGAACCGTCAGCTTTTCCTCCGATCGCCGAAAACTAGCTATGAGGTGTCATCCTCTTCCTGCTGAAGTTTGGCATCGCCTCGATTGTCATGGGTGACACAAGTGTCTCTGTCTTTTGAATCACGGGATCTTGTCTTGCTATTTGTTGTACCCAGGAATGGTAAGCCGATTTTAGCCACCCCAGGTTTGGGCGACTGCATGATAGTACTAACGTATACGAGATCCTTACCTCCATGGCTGTGTTCATGGTGCTTTCTGCCATTCCGGTAAGGTACGGAAATAGACACATTCTCGGTAAAGGGGGTAAGCCGCTGCAGCAGCAGTTCACGCTGTGCCGTTCTCCAGATTTGGTAGTGTAGATCACGTGAGGGACAAGGATTTTCCTGTGCACAAGATGGCGAGGAAGGCCTCGACTTCGTGCCTCATCAGTGTTGCTTGACGTTTATCCCAACCACTTTGCTGAGTCTTACCAGAGATAGATTTATTTCCGAAAAAATCGAAGGTGCGTCCATCTAGGTATTCAAATGGAATTGGTGTTTCATCAAGGTTCAAGATGTTGCTTATCAGGCAAAGGTTCTTGGAATTCCAAGGTACTCGATGGGCTTTGCTTTAAACCCTGCGACGGGCGCCACGAGGTCTTCGAACTTTAGGATGTTTGCACCTTCTGTCCTTAAGCAGAAAGATGCAAGATCCTCGACAGGATCATGTTCCGCATTGGAACCAATATTCTTGCTCCCTTGATTCGGATCTCTTCGCTCTGGTTTCTACCTTCAGGTCTGGGAACCTCACATGCAATGGTGCACCTTTGTGTATCTCGAAAGTTGTACCCTGGTAACAAATGGGTCCTCGCTCTGGTTTCTACCTTCTTCAGGTTGGAGTACTTGAGCGATATATCAACAACCTGCCCATAGCAGCTTCGGCAGGTGGCCGCGTCGCAGGTTGAGATTGCGAGGCGGGTAGGGTACCATAAGCGGTGCACTCGTTGTGGGGAGTCCATTAGAAATAGGTTTTGAGCAATTTTAGCCTTTTTGGGGGACCTGTAGTCTTAATTCGTACTCGGAACTCCTTGATGATTTCTGGTGATATCTCCGCCGTAAACTCTCTTGGCACCTGAGACAAGTCGTTATGAAGTGTCAGGGAATAAAATGTAGTGATGGCGTATAGTACCTTTGTCCTGAATCCAGTTCACAGACGATGTACAGCCCTCGGACGGGATTTCGCTTCGCAGATACATAGTAACTCAGAGTATCGCAATTGCTTGCTCATCCCCAATTCTTCCCAGCTTGCCTCCTTTACTATTATTTCTGCTGGTGAGTTCGCCGGCGTTGAGTTGACATTGGAAGCGAGTCCACTTGTCCCCCTCCCCCGAAACTAAAAGCGTCTTCCAGTTCTTTATCCTTGACTTGCGTGAGGTTCCTCTAGAAGCCGATGGGTCTGATGAATTTTGGGGGGCGTGGCTGTTTTCGTACCTAGATTGATTCGCTTGTTGCCGGCGCGGCGACTCCACTCATGTACATGTCAGTACTAGAAAATGTAAGAACTAATAACGTTTGACGGATTACCTATGTAGGTACTGCGGCATGGCACAACTGAGGAATGAGAAAAAAATTCAGAGACACCGTTTTCCATTCACTTTGCAGGGGTAGCCCTGCAGTTTGTTTCCTCCAGCTTTGCACTCTGAATGAGTTATGTCGGATAAGCCACTGGCTGCCCATTGTTGGCGCCGGTTTCCAGTGCGTGGATAGGCATTTTGGATGCCAATGCTTTCACTACGGCTTTCAAACCACCAAACAACGGCACAGCTAGGTTGCCCTCCACGTTTTTGCTATCCCACGTCGCCAACAGATCGTCATGTACAAATTGGAGGTTGTACCTCCAAATGTACTTGACAGATTTGGGTCGGGTCTTCTTTTCCGGCGCTGGGCCAGCGCTCTTGACCAAGATTCCTGGTCAACACCTTGAATGTTCGAGCAGTGTGTCGGTGGCCCCTTGTGTTCTTCCCCCCCACCTTCATGAATCCTTCATCAACGAGAGGGTTGACAGGCGGAGGATTGACTTTTCCTTTTTGCAGGGACAATCGTTTTTCGAATTCGACTGGTCGGGGCATTGGGCGGCATTAGGGTTATGGGTTAATTGTTGGATGTTGCAGTCAAGGAGTGGTCTGAGGAAGGCCGACAGCGGCATAATCCACCTTGCCGCTGCCGATTGCCAAGTTTGATTTGGTCTTTGGCAGTCGAGAATCGGTGAAAATGGTGAGAGCTATGCCTGCTACGTAGGCGGCCACCACCTGTCAGATACTGACCATTTGCTTACCAGAGAGCTCGCCATGTAGGGCAAGAATGCAGCACACGGAGTTCTCCACCTAGGTCAGCATCATGAAAAGCTACTAGGCATGGTATGCTGTTTCTCGAGTGCACTTTGTGTTTTAGTTCCAAGGGAGCAAGTAGACTGATGTCCTGTAGCCGCTGCTAAAATTTTGCACTATGTATCCTTATCAAAGTACGGTGTTCCTGTACATGCGACACCTATGGCTCACCGGATTTGCCCATAGTCGATCCTTCCACCACAGCCATCAGATAAAATATATTTTTTCTCGTCTTCGATGCATTTAAACCAGCCCTCCCTTTCAGTGAGAGCGAATAGTGAGGCGTGAGGTAAGCATTTGAATCGTGTGTTGACAAGGGTGCAAACGACTATTTGTAAGTAGTAGTTCGAGACCGAGAGTGATTGGATACTTTGTTTTTGTGGGGTTTGCTATAGCATGTATCTCGATGACATTTTAGAATTGTGGTGTTGAAGTAGAGAGGGGGGAGAGTAGGAAGGAAGGAGAGAACGAGGAAAGCTTTGTGAGGATTATATATTCTAGTCCAGAGTTCAGGGTAACCCCCCCGCCCCCCTCCATACAACCCACTTATATCTCTTAGAAGCAAACAAAACCGTCGGGCACAGGCGTGTCGGGAACATACCAACAAACCCCTTTAACAAACAAAGACCGCCCACTCGCACCCCTCAACCCTTACCGCGCCCCCACGTATACATGCAAACGGGACTGCATACGAGTTGTATTTCAAAGAAACCAAAAAAAATAAAAAACCATATATGGGCAACAATAAACTCACGAGTCGGCCTCAATAGCAAGAGCCCATCTACTTAGGCTAACTAGCAGTAGAAGCAAACCAGACTATTCAAGTCGTAATAATAATCAAGTTGTAAGATAGGCAATTTATACTGACTCATCTCGGATATACTCCCGTCCAATCGGGTGGGTACTTAGGTAATTTCAACTGCCCCCACCACCTACCCAAAACACAAACGCATCAGGATAACCAAACACAAGTACCAACATGCATGAAGAAAACCAAGAAGGGAAACCCCACAAACGCACGTATTCTCTCACAGCAAACGAATAAAACTAAAACAGCCCCTCCTTCTCCTAATCCCCATAGCCCTACATCCCTACCTCCCCACAACCGCAACCGCAACCGCCACCCCCACCCCCACTACAGGCACCACTCCCACATCCTCTTCCTCTGGCCCCTCCAACGTCCTCAACAACTCCGGCAAAATCTCCTCCACCCTATGAATCTCTAACCCAACACAATGCGCAATCAACCTCCTATACGCCGCAATCCGACTGTCCGCCGTCATCCCCGGCCCCGCTCCACCTAATGCCAATGCCGCCATTGACATCCTCGCCCCTCTCGCATTCTGCGGTGGAGTAGCAACAGCGGTAGTAGCAGTAGCAGTAGTAGATCTATTTGCACCATTGGGTTGCGATGGTGGTGGTGGCTGCTGAAGTGATTGTTCAGTGTAAGATGGGGTCCGAGTTTGCCGGGGGGGAGATGGTCCTGAGGATGTGGATGATGATCGAGCGTAGAGATCGACAATTCTACCGACTAACTCTTTTCGTTCAGATTGTAACCTGGCTAGCTCCTTAACTGCGGCTAGTTTCTCTTCTAGGCTCTCACCCTCTTTTGCAGTACCTGCCGCGTCGGCTTGTAATTGTTGTTCGAGCTCGCTTTGTGAATCTCCGGTTGGTGCTCCATTGCCATTAGCTGTAGAAGACGGAGGGACACTATTTGAAGCAACCCCTCCTTCTTTCTCCAACTCTTCCACCAACCACCTCAACTCCACCTCCTGCCTCATCTCCACCTGCCTCCTCAGCTCCTTGGCAAGTATCTCCTCCTCCACCCTCAGCTTCTCAATCTCCCCCATCATAACATCTACTCCCTTACCCTCCCCTACTTCCACCTTATCTCCCACAATACCAACTACACAAGCCCTCTCCAAATCTCTCACAATTCCACCCACCCCCCCCCTCTCCCTCTCTGTATCCTCAAGCAACTTCCTCGCCTGCCTAAGATCCTTCTCCTTCTCCTCAAGCTCCATATCAAACGCCCTCGCCAGCGCCTCTAGTTTCTCCGCAATGTCTGGGATAGCCTTTTGGGTTGCGCGGATCGCTGCTTCGGAGATATGTGGCTGTGGCGGGGGCGGGGGCAGTGGCGGGCGGGGGAATTGCGTTGCAGGAGGATAGTTCGCCCCAGGAGCATTACTTGGTCCAGAGATCGGTCCACTTTTCGGTGTGCCTGGCGCGGCGGGAAGGGGAAGGTGGGGTTGGTATGGTGATGATGACGAGTGGTGATATCCCAGTTGGTGTGCGTGGGCATATGCCTTGCGTTTCTCTACTTCTACAATGAGTTCGTCCGCTGTTTGTCCTTGCGCGTTTGGGATATGTGGGTTTGTATTGTACGCTAGTAAGCTTCGTATCAACTTCTTTGCGCCGTTCCTCGCTGCAATGGTCAGCGCAGTATCCCCTTCTTGGTCTTGCCCGTTGAGTTGGACTGCAATGTCTGCCATCGGGTATATCTCAGCCATCTTCTGTAGTAGGACATCCGCATAGTACCTAGCCGCAATGCATTTATTCCGGCTCAGTGTCGTGGCTGCAATGTGGTGGAATACCGAGCTCCTGAATTTGTCCGTATGGGGGATGGTAGATCTCAGTAGTTCAACTAGGCGCGGGAAGGATTTGCGGTCGTAATTATTAGTAAATAACACTGCGCGCATAAGTGGTGTCTCCCCCCGCGCGTTGACCTGAGTAATATCCGCTCCCGCATGGAGAAGGAGTTCTAGGACTTGTAAGTCCCCCATCGCAGCAGCCCAGTGGAATGCAGTATGTGCCTCATCGTCGATAATCTCGTTGACATTAAAGTCCGATGGAGGGTGGAGAAGGAAAGTGGGGAGATCTCCACCACCAGAGGACATGAAATAGTCTAGGAGCTCATCGGAGTAGGCTTGTCTGCGGCGTTGTTCAAAGTGTGCCTGATGGTCAGTATATGTATGCTGGTGGGTGGGATACGGGTTATATTTGTGGTGCGGAGGATGATTTTGATAGTGCGGGGGGACATGCGTTGGGTGGTGGGGGTGCAGATGGTGCTCGTCGTCTTGGGACATGATAGTGTGCTTGCGCTTGCGACCAAGAGTGCCGCCCACTTCCTTGTGGTAAGGGAGGGTTTCGAGTACATCCTCGTCCTCCTCATCAGCAAAGCGGTTGCTATGGCTGTGGTGAGGTGGGTAGTGGTGCGACTGTGAGTGGTGCTGAGACTGAGAGTGGTGATGGATGTTGTCGTCGATATCGGAGAAGTCATCGTCGGGAGCGGGACTAGATTCTGGAGCAGGAGAGGACATGAGAGGTTCGATGTCGGAAATCATCGACTCGTCTTCTTCTTCCTCTTCCTCCTCTTCCTCGACGCTGTCGACACTTGGTGGTGCGGGAGGCGTGGGTTCTGAGGGAATCCGCTGCAAGTTAGTGTCAAAGAGAACAAAGATAAAGAACTATGATCTACAGCGCATATGATCTATTATGAGACAGAGAATAGAGATAGAGAATCAGCGACTTACTCAGATTCCTCCTCGGTGCTGGTGCAGCTCTGGCAGCATTCGCTCTTGCCGGCCGAGGTTTCGAGCTCGCCGCCGTAACGTGCTTCGGTGCCAGTGGTGGGCTCTCTGTCGACGGTCTGAAGTCGAAAATCGGCGCCAGAATCTCCTCAACGTTGTAGAGCTTTGCGATTTCTCTACCTCTCTCCAGCGGCACCCACGTTCCTGTTGAGCAAGTAAGCATAGCACTCATCTTCTCCCTCTCCGCCATCACATCATCGAGCAGTACTTACCCTGATATTTTCCATACCCCCCCTGCACCTTCTCATGCAGCCCTCTCTGCACCTCCCTCTCCAGAATCCTCGTCCGCTGAGGCTTATCGTAGTCTGCTACCTTCAAGATCTGCGTCGCATTCAACCATCCGTCCGACCTCCTCCTCATACAAGCGATCCCCTTGGCTATAAACTCATAGACCGGAACCCCGCTATATGTCGCTTTGTAGATTGTCGAGTCTGTTGATGGGGCGGGGGCAGACCCTGAAGCTGAAGCCACAGGTGCGTTTGCGGCGGTGGGAGCAGGCGGCGCACCGCCTTTCGATCCTCGCTTCATTTTTTCGGGTTGTTTCGGAAAGCTAGGGGCAGTGACGATTGGTGATGGGATCGACTGTTGGCAGCAGCCGAGTCTCGCTCTTGTCGCCTTCCTCGGAGGAATCGAGATTGAGTGTGATTGACGTTTCTTTTAAATGAACCACGAAGTTGTGGGGACCAGATCAATATGCACGGCTTATTGTCAAATTTCGTTTCGGGGGCGTCGCGTATGGGGGAGACGCGTTTAGCAGTGGGAGGAGAGGCAGCAGCGAATGACGGTGAGGGTGACGTGACAACGAGATATGACGCCAAGAGCAGGGAAGAATTTGAACCAAACCAAACAGCAACACCAACACCATAATATTCCATATTTTATGCTGTGACTGATGTCGCTTTTGTTGAAAAGCCTGGCCATTTTAGAGTTATGCTTTAATTGCAAAGCAAAAATGATCCTTAGGGTTTTTGATCCCTACTATACTGCAAGAACGGATACACATAATCACAAGTAGAGAAGGTATGAACCAAGGAACAGAGGTTTGAGTTTGACTGGGGAAAGCAGAGTTTGACCGACAGAAGTGACAGAAGCAACAGAGGCGACAGAAGCGTTTCGACAGACAGAAGATGGCTGGTGGAAGCAATACTGCCTATTTAAGGTCCCCTCTGGTATGACAGACATACCTAGTCTCTTTTGGTACTTCGCCTCCCACACCTTCATACAGCTGCTCAGAGAAGGTAGTAGGCGTGACCGCATCTCGTTCAGTCCTACCGATATTACGCCCCGGACTACTTGGCGTACGGGACTAATTTCAGATCGGTTTTGGCCGGAGTAGTAATTCCAAGTGTCGCGGTGCCTTCGGAGACCTCGCTGGTCTAGTATATTGATCCGACGAAAATATGTTGTATATATACGTCTGGTATTGTGCAGAGTCGACCGCGGCCGCAGGGCTGATCTTCCAGATGATGTAGGAGGTACCAATGACGGCCTCAGACCTTGCTCGAACCATACAAACTACGCGAGAGTAGTTATTGCCAAGCGGGTAGGTAGCTGAAGGGTCGGTCGTATTGCTCTACCCGCACGTACCATTCTAACTCCCCAAATTTGTATTCAAGGTTGGGGCTCCCATAGCACATGGATGGAGAGTCTCTAAGAAGTGCCCCGGGGTGGGCCCATACTTGTCAAACATAAGACGGATAGGCTTCTTTGCAAGCCTCTGCGTGTTGCCTATGGTGTACCCCACAATCTCCCACAATCTTACAATCTCACGTAGCAGCTGTTAGTCATGAAGGCGGTATAGGAGCAGGGAAATGGGTGTATACTTGAACATACGTTGCACGCTTCATTTCCCAAACCTTCATGTAGTAAATTACAGCATTTGCATGCTTTCGAAACCACTTGTGATTTGCCTATGCGGTAGAAAGTAGGATGCGGCGGGGGTGTCGACAAGGCCATAAATATTTCCGTTGCGTAGGGGTCCTTATTCATGTCGGTCCTTCGCACCTTAATCCAACCAGGTTTGGAGGAAATTCTCAATGTTTAGGACTGATGCTCCTTTTTGTACATCATCACCTGAAAGGGCCGGCCACAGGGTGGTATGAAGATTTGGCTTTCGCATGCCTTACCTTACGCAGCGAGTCCTGAAGAATTCGGGGGTCTCACGATGAGAGTGTAGTAAAGTTTGTGTTTCCGGGTGTTTTGATATTAACCTACAGGGCTATAATGTTACATGACTGGTAAATCACGGTACCACCAGCCTCACCCCCACACACACCCCACGTATGATATAGGATGTGATATAGGTATCAATAATGCGCATCTCGTTTGTGGGTAGTAACGTCATTATGACTTCAGGAACCCCTGCCCTCCACAAAAAGCAAAGAGGCGTCACCCGCGTTGCATTGCATTGTATTGCATTCGGCGAGCTCAAGGGATACCATTCGCGCGGGGATGCCAGCAACCGCTGATCATGACGGCCAGGAACAGACGGATTGTTTTCCTGTGGCTGACAGGACATGCAATGGGCTCCTCCGCTCTGAGGAGATCGTGGGTGTGGGATCATAAATGTTGTGCTTGGGGTGAATGGTACTTACATGTTCCTGAGACAGTGTGGCACGCTGCTGGTTGGGTCTATTGTTTACCTTTCTCGAGTGCGCGCTCCGGATCGAGATGCTAAAGATGCCCGTGGCAATCTTTAATGGGTATGATCTGGCCAATCTGTTTTGGTAGCAGATCCTTGTTTTGTTAAAGGTTTTAGGTACTTAACCAAGGAGGTGGAACCGGATTTCAGTGGAATATTGAAAGTGTCGAGGGATATATCATCTGTATACCTGGCGTTTGGGCAGTTTACTGGAGATACTCCCCCCCCCAACGTTGAATTGGACTTGGAGATACGTGCAGTACGGATCTATGGCTGGATATACCCTACACCAGGCCTATTTACCTACCTACCTCGAACACTGTACCCTATAGATGCTCTTCGATATCCTCGGCAACCAAACACAAATACCCACCATGGAGACAACATCCA
>Ga0307511_10002823_pt1 | contig 18048 bp, 22 predicted proteins | sample 13_EM_MG_FD_200266 | JGI IMG/M metagenome (GOLD analysis project Ga0307511, IMG submission 200266) | Populus trichocarpa ectomycorrhiza microbial communities from riparian zone in the Pacific Northwest, United States - 13_EM | ecosystem: Host-associated > Plants > Roots > Unclassified | place... | reverse complement strand
CTAGATATCCATCACCGAAACACCTTCACCCCCCACGATCGCCGTCTAATTCAATCCTCCCTCGATATCCTTCCCACACGTTTCCTACCATACGGCAAGGGACAGTAAGCCTTGTTTGGCTGGTCCGTGCGTCCACGCGCGTGCTACCGTAGTTGCCTCGGTTCGGCTGCAGTGAGGATAGTTAATAGTAAAACTAGCAAAGGACAAACAAACTTTTTCGGGTCAGAGGCGAGAGCGGAGGCGTAGATAGCATATGTAGCACATGGACCATGCCACACACGAGAGATAAGAAGCATATACAGAGAAAAAAAAGCGTCAGTGATATGGGTGAGCGACCGCACGCATGAATCTGGAATGGGGGGAATAACAGGTGAGGTGGTATGGTCGATAATCGATATCACATGGGAGAAGGGAGGTTGAGGGGATACACGCTCCCGAACTGAGGTGTACATCATACAGGCCACAAACAGAGAGAAGGAAAAAGAGAAAGAAAAAAAAACAGACCGGGGGAGAGGTCGAGAAGACACCTTTTTTCAACTTTCCTTACACCAAAAGCAACTCCCTCCCACCTTCAAACATTACTTCTCTCCAATTCACCGTCCAAGTCTTCTTCCCCTCGGCCGTTGCCCTCCTCCTCCACACATCCTCCATCAACCTTCTCACCGCCATGACGTTGCCGACAACTTCAACCTCTTGCTGTTCCAGCATCTCCCTCAGGAAGGCCTGCTGGCTCGGCTGATCCGTCAGACACCCACAAATGCAGATCCCGAAGACGACGCTCCTGATGACGGATCTCGACAACGACGCGTTGTTCGCCTGCGGGACGCGCTTGAGACACTCGATGGTTTCCGTGACCGCCGCAGAGATCTCAGGTGAGGATGGGTAGTCGCCCGAGAGCACAGTATGAAGGTAAACCCTCGCGCTAGCCCGGAATATGTCGTTCGTGAGCTTTCGTTTGTGGTATACCTCTCTGGCCTCCGAGCCGGCGTAAGTCGTACCCGCGGGGGGAGTCAAATACGAATCTTGAGGGAACATCCCATTCGAAGTCCGCTGAAGATACTTTTGCTCGATCTCCATCCCTCGTTGGACTAGCTTCGGCATCGACAGGCATCCAGTACGCGTTTGCATCTCCTTCCAATGCGAGAGTTCCGAGATCTCCGCGATCGCGAGGACGATATGATTTTCACACCCCATGATGGGTATCATCGACAGTGCCGGGGACGGTGCCGTCTCGATGTAAGCTTCTTGTTTGGGACCGAAGATGGTTCGGTAAATCTCTAAAAATCTCGGAACACGCATTTGAGTTATTGATGCCAGGACGTCGAACCACACTGTTCGTCGGTTAGCCGTCTCGTCTCGACATCAAATGGTCAAAGTTGGATGTTACGCACTCGTCGTCTTGATGATAAACCTAGTCGTATCAGGGCAGTTCCTGAGAGCGTCCGCGGGTCCGAAGTATCTCTGATCTTCGAACACGCTCTGAACGTACTTGACGGCGACACCCAGGTATGCGTCCCAATCACCTCGTCCTCCGGAGAACAAGAAACTGGAGACAACGTGTAACCCGGCCATCGCCTCGCCCTCGTCGTAGGACCCGCCTTTGCGCAACAAGGAAGACTTGAGGCGATAGTAGAAAGTGTCCGTGTCGTTGGCCGAAGAGATGAGTGCCGTCGATCCTGCGGCCACTGGTGCAGCGTAATTGTCCCTTACGCAGTGGCGGTGAAGAGAAGACAAGAGGCAGACGGCGTCACGAGCCGACGAACTCTTCTCTATCAGCTGGTAGATGAAGGGTCCGATCGAATGGTCTGCTTGCATGTATTGGATCTTCATAACGTTTACCATGTAGTGGCGCACCAGTTCGAGTTGGCGGTCCGGGACCACAGTTATAATCGAGGACTGCTGATCGCTCTCGTCAGAGTAAGGCGTCTCTTCCACAACATAATCCTGAGTATATGTGGGGGAAAATGAACTCTGGACCGTCGGCGAAAGAACGACGGCAGATGAACTGTTGACGCCATTCATGCTGGCGCCATTGTTTAAAATGGGCGCTAGGGTGTACGAGGACGGCGGGGAGGACGGCGATGAGGAGTTTAGCCCTGTCAAGAAACGAGGGCGTTGAGCATTGTATAACATTACACACTAATAACGGTACGGGGTCTTACAGGACATAGAGGGCACTAAGCTATTAGGGGATGGTAAAACATTACTGGCAGGGGGTCCATAAGGGTGTAGCATTATGTCGTTCGGGAAAGAAGGCCCTCGAGACGGAACAAAGGAAGACGAGTGTTGCGGGTGATGCTGCGAGTGGTGTGGCGACTGGTGGTGCTGGTGAGGGTGGTGCATTTCCGGAAGGTTCGACGAATGCATGGCTTAAAAAAAAAAAAAAAAAAAAACGAAGGGCATCAGAGGTTCGGAGATGAAGCGACGCGGGAAGAGGTGGACGAACAGGAAGAGTTGTAAGACGGCTGTTCGAGGGGGATATGAGAATACTCGGGGTCCCGCACATACGAGGTGACGGGGGACCTGTGCCCGTCGCTAGACGAGGTGGCGGAGAGGGTGGGAGTCGGCGGGCTCTGGGGCTCAGCACGATCTGAAAGCATCAAAATTTGTGGCTGCTGGTCCGAATTGCGAGGGCCGGGACCAGAATGTCCCTTGATCATTCCCTGGGATGCGAGGAACGACTTGATCTTTTCGCGCAAAAGAGGAACGCTGTCGGGCTCCTGGACGACGGTATGAGAATCGCGAAGTCGGTCGCCATAGAGATATACTGACCCTCATCCATTCAGGACGTTTGGCACCGAAGCCAAGACACTGAAGACGAAGACGGACGCATGTTTGGCAGCTCCCTTGGTTATTTGGCTGCTCGTCGCACTTCTGCAAAAGGGGGTGAGCGGTTGTGGACGGTGTGATGATGACGGTGATGAGAGGCGAGCCGACCTTTCTCCTTATCCGACAAGTGTAGCATCCAGACTTAGCGCGCACTGCACCTTTAGCCTTGGGCGTCCCGGGCTTCTTTGTGATTTTTCCGTGGGCGGGTCCAGGTGGCGACGGTATGTTGCGGCGAACGGGAGGATAGTCAGGCATTGGGTGTTAGCGAGAGAGTAAGCAAGCGAGAAGAAAGATTATAAGAGGGAGGAGGAAGGGACAGGCGGAGGAAGAGGAGGAGGAGGGGTTGGGAGAATAGACGACGAGAAAGGTTGGAGCCCTTTATGTATTTCCAACAGACAGGGAAACAGGAAATGAACTGGTGAGAAGGAAGAGAAGACCCCGGAAACCCTTGGGTAATTTATGATCAGGGTCTATTTCCATATTTGGGAGATTGCGGCGCTCAGAGAAATCGAATTTACATGACACAGCCACCAATTCAATGTCCGATTCGGAACCCACAAACTCCGTCCGCCCTCTCCGGCGCCTTGAGCTAATCGTCCACTATACTCATCCGCCTGCGAGCCACAGACGGCATCTCCGCTGTGTTGCCCGGAACGACCCCTGCCTCCGATCTGCGTGCTATAAGCGCACGCACAGCGCTCAGCCACTTTATCGATTCCTCCTCGCTCGGCGCACACAACACCAGTGTCCGTTTCGTGGTCACGATCTTGAACGTGTGCTTCTTCGAGTCCACCCCAGTCCCTCCCTGACTGCTCGGGTTCGGCGGTTGCGGCTGATCCCGGTTCTCCTTCGACCCTGAGAGATTGTGGGGCACCTCGTAATCCAGCGCATCTAATATCATCTTGAGCGGTATCTCACGATGTGGCTTTGAGTCCTATAGATCGCAGTTACTCGTCAATAATATCCCAATCATTCTGATCGTGTTTGGAACTCTTGCCATATGACTTCGTGAATATGTCAACCTATCCTCGCTCAAAACAAACCAGCGATGATGCCATGATGCACTTCGTCGGGAACCGCACTTCATCAGGTATCCTGACAGGACGGGTTTGCTTCCATCCTTCCCGATTCCTTGGGCAGGTGGTTTGACAGCCAACCGTTCCGGAGAGATCCCATAGGGTCTCGGCCCCGACACCGACCCTTCACCTTCCGAGTCTGAGGACGTGATTCCGTATCCATGCGGCGAATGTGATGGGGATCGGTTGACCTGCCCAGGTTTCCGTGGAACGGGTATCGGGGCGGTCGATGACGCAGCCACCGTACCCTCGGTGACTGTGCGCGTCAGCTGCATGTCCTCCCTTGCCTCGTTGACGGCCTTGACCCATTCCTGGACTTCTTTCTGAGTACTCGCCTGTAGATAGTACGTCCGCTTGGGCGAAACGATACAGAAAGTGTTGTCGTGCCTCTTGAGAGCGACGGGTGTGCACGTGTGAATATCTCCGAGGTCCAAGAGCTGAAGCAGTTGATATTCCGCCGAGGTCTTGTAGTAGGCCAGGTGGGCAGATCTCAGGACGAACCAACGCTTCTTCCAAGCCTGGTATATATGCGCGATACAAACCCGTTAGCGACCCGCGAAGAAACGCCGTGTAGAGGCGGGTCCGAAGTCCTTGCGCACCTTTCGACGCTCGCCTTTTTTCCACAAGTAACCGGATTTGATGATGCTTTCGTCGCTCGACCCGCGCCTGTGCTTCGCCTTGCTCCCGTCGCCGTCCTCGAGTGCATCCCGATCATCCTCCGATTCCTCGCTCACCAGTGGCCCTTCAGCGATCGAGTCCAGGGGCGGCTGGGTGACATTCGGAGTGTAGATCGCACCGCCGCTGATAGAGGTGGACGGGGTGACAATCAGGTTTTCGGGCGAGAGGATCGAATCAGAGTCAGATTCTGTGCCGGAGACGGCTTGCTGGGACGTCGCGACGCCGGGCCCCAAATACTTCTACGAAATGCCCGCGAAAGGTAACGGGGAATAAGAAAGTGGCAAGTGATGTCAGCGCACGCAATTGAAATAGAAGAAAGAGGTAAAGGGCGGGAAACGCGCCCGGGGGTGTACAGGTTTGAAAGATCGAGGGTTGTGTGTCGTTACGGTTCGTCATATCTGTACTCACCCTTGGCTGTTTTGGGGTCGAGTGAATAGAAAGCTTTCGGTAAACCTCTTGAGGAGACGGAGGGACGGCAGGCTTGGACATTTGGTCTTGGGTATTACAACGCTCCGTTTGCACGTTTTTGGTTAGGACACCGAGCCCAAGGTCCGCCCTTTCGGGGTAGTGAGTAAAACAAGCTACCTGCTAATGATGCGTGTTGTATGAGTGGGGCGGGCGGAAGAAAGGGTGTGGCAGCCAGTTGGTCGGTCAGTTGACGGCGTGTCGGGCGAGAGTGACAGTGGCAAAGCACGGGTGGCGTTGTGACGCCAGGTGTCGTCACGATCTCGTCACGCCCAGCCAACCCGAGGACTTCGATAAAAGCTCTCCTTCCCTTCATACAGCTTCATACCCATCCACCACCGTCAAACTCGTCTTCAGCCTCATCCGACAATGTCGTCCACCCAGGAGAAATTTGACCGCGCCGTTTCCATCGTCCAGAACCTGCCAAAGGACGGTCCTATTAAACCAACCCAAGAAGATCAACTCACCGTACGTTTCTGATATCGCTTCCCCTGTGAGGAACAAAGGCAGCTGACCTCACCCCCCAATTCAACAGTTCTACAAGTACTACAAGCAGGGTAAGTTTCCGTTCCCCCCTGTTGTTCATCTCAGCGAGGGCCGGATTCCATGTCTCGAAATCAATGGGATCAGACGTGGTACGACAGATGGACGTCCAGTGGTCAATTCGATACGAGACGGGGTCCGGGCCCCGTGTCAGGGGGGCATTCCTTAGGAAACCTGCTTCATCGCTTGGGCCCCCTCCCTGAATGCGCTTGTGCGGAACCCGTTTATGCCGATCTGCTGATCTGCATTGGACTTGCGTAACAGCTACCGTCGGAGACGTCAATATTCCGCGGCCCGGTCTATTGGACTTTACAGGGAAGGCGAAATGGTATGTATCTCGATATTCTATTTGGAACTGGGTGGACGGGAAGCGAGCAAACTGGAACTCGCTTGCAATATTCCCGCCAGCGTTTCATGTCCGTCTCGCAGGAAGAGTGGGTTGGGGCTCGGTTTGTATGAGCTGATCGCCCGTCTTCGCTGCCTGGCATCGAGCCATAGTAGGCTGCCCAATGCCGCTTACCCCCATATGTCCTAACCCTCTCTCGTTGGTTGACGTCCGCTAACTAAACCTTGTTTCCATTTGTTCGGTTGGCGTGGCATCTAGGGACGCCTGGGATTCGGCCAAAGGAACTTCCACGGAAGACGCCCAGAAAGCATATGTCGCTAAGCTTCTCGAGGTACGGTTTGTTCTAAACGCCTGTTGCCCCATTACGGGATCGCTCCGTACTATGTTTCACAAAGCGTGGTATCTGGACCCTGCTCTACCTTTCCGAGCTCGGAACATTGCACAGACAGTGATGTTTCGTGGAGCGGACCCTGGGCACACCCATATCTCCAACAGAATTGAAGGAACGATGTGCTGAACCGTCTCACAGGTCTTGAAGGACATCGACACCCCCGAGGCCAAGGGTTGGGTCAAGGAACTAGAATAAACAAGTCTTTGCGATGCGGTTTCCTCCTCTACGGACCCGCCGCATAGGTGCGGAATCTGATAGGAAATGGAGGAGAGTGCCTTTGTTCGCGATCGAAGCAATAGAAATTGGAAATTTGTAGAACGTAGATGAAGAGACTGTGCCTGTTTGCCCTGAAATGAGAGACGGTTGTTACAAGCGTTGCTGAAGGTGCTTATCGAATACTTCCGTGGGGAGGGCGCGGACCACGGAACATGCGCAGCGTCAACTGCCGTTGGGGGTGTATTGGGCGTCTGAACGCTGAACCGTGAATGGAGATGACCAGTGCATCTGGAAATGAAAGGTGCGTGGCGGACAGCAGTGATATCTGGATATCAACTAAGCTATGGGGTGAACGAGGGAGGGTACGGGCCGTGGTTCCATCGTGCCCTCTTTCTCTCTCGAGATGATCAGTTGACAGCCCAAGGAATCCGAATAACGACAAGACCAATGACTGCGGGGGAAACCATCTGACCAGCGCTATTTGTAGCAATCGCGGTGACGCACCGTCGTAGAGGGAAGGGGAGCTAGTAGACTTATCGCTGTTTTCACTGAGATCCGGGAAGGCGATGGTGCCGTACGGCCGTAGTTGGAATTGCCGCGCTGTGTTATCCGCGGTCTGTATGTGTGTATGTGGGGAAGACGTGGTGTGCGTTCTCACTCTATTGTGATGGCCTCTGCCAGGACGGGGTTGTATGAGATTCCAAAAACCTACAAAGCACGCGCCCTGGTTGTATAGATTCATTGGCTGTGCCAGGTGGCGGGTGGAAAGGTTTCCATCTGGCCCTTCTGTGGACAGGGGATAGGTGCCCTCTATTAGCGCACAATAACCTAAGAGGTCGTGGGAGACGGGGGAGGAGCGCAGGAGACGCTTGGATTGCGGCTTACCCTGCGAAGAAGATAACCGGTAAATAATTCGTCGTCGTTACGTCCACCCACCTGGCAGACAGACCATTCCCTTTGTTCCTTTTTTTGTTTGGTATTCATTGACGCCGCGCTCCTCTAATCCTTATTCGGTAAGGTATGACCACGGCATCACGAATTTTCCATCTCATCTGGTGTCCGGGGTCCCGGCGGGTCGGTCATCCGATTGGATTTGTCCACTGTTTGTCTACGTTTGTGGCGGAGAGTACCCTGGTATGAAACGACGTGTGGGTTGGCATGATTGTTGGGGAGGGATTATAATCTCCAACTTCTCGACCCACACAACTCATTCAGTTCCTAACACACACTAGACCCCACTTGGTCAAGGGAAGGTTTTTGTGGGAAACCTGGGAATGTGGAACGAGAATGAGAAAAAAGAGACCCCGCTCAGATTCCGCGCTTCAGTTTCGCGGGGTATCTCGGCGGAGACGCCTGCGCTTTTCATGTTGACAGCACTTGGGATCGTTTCCAACAATCCTATCGTTTCGCGCCCGTGCTCCCCCCGGACGCCCTGTGCGCATTGACCCACTCTACAGAGCCCAGCCCCAAGTGACAGATTACCTACCCCGTGCATCGCCATCTACACCGCAGCTGTTATGGCAACATCTTCTGAGCATTGTAGCACGAGAGATTTCGGCATCAGTAAGTGTTTGAGGGGGAGGGTGACGCAACCACCTCGCACACGTTCTGATTCCCCAAACCGGGCTTTCTCTGCCGAGTCACGCACATCACCAAACGGCGATCGGCGGGAAGGCAGGGAACTGATTGATGCCTATCTTTCAGTGGGGGAGGGGAGGAAACCCGACCTCCTCTCCCTGGGGTGCGCGGGACGCCGATGTTACACTTGACCGCCCAACAACACACTCTATGTTGCCCGTCCCCGGTTCAGCGGCTGACGGGAAACAAACCGGTGTCTGTGGACCGCCACAGGCTTCCACCTTTCCCGGCGTCCCGATTCCAAGATTAACAACCGTGATAGTCGCGCAAAGGATTCCCCCCAGCGCCCGCTTCCTCAAAATTTGCTTCCGCGTCCCCAAGCGCGCGCTCATTTTTATTTCATGACAGAGGATTTGCCACGACTAGCGACCACGCTGAGCAATCCTTCATCCCCCCGTGCACATCAGACAAAATCCAAGTATAGGATTGCATGTCCAAAACGTTTATACAACACCGCACGGAACTTGTGCCAGTTAACTTGCATGATCTGATATTCTAGACCAATCGGAGCGACCTCTCCCCATCCTCCCGTACGCCCCATACACAATCGGGTCACTTGACCTTGATCTCGGAGGCTCGGAGTCGATCCGAGACGCCTCAGGACGTCTGGCGCGACAGATCGGTCCAAGTCCAAGAATATCAAACCGTCATTCGTGGTCACCTCGAGTGTGGTCCGCGCAACTGGAACCACGGTTCTGGTAGTGCGTATCGTACGCTCAGGCCAATCCTCACCATCGAGGCATGACCTCAGGACCTCAATAGGTTCTATACAGGGCACAAAGCCCGAGGGTGTGATCGGTGGCGGGATCGCGATATTCATTCTTCGGTTACCGTCAGAGCTGTCTGATCGCGTGCCCCTGCCTGTCTTTGTCCCCAAGCGGTTTTTCCGCTCGCTAGGTGTTGGATTCACGCTAGAAGTCCACTCTGAGCTTACGGAAACAAAGATAAGGCATCAGCAGCACCTGTCAGTAAGCACCACCGTTCGAAGTGATCGTCCTATAAGTGGATTTCTGAAAATATCGTGAAACAGCACCAGGTCCCAGTATTTGCGCCATCCGCAACCTCACGAACCGGTTGGAGTCAATGCGCCTCCATCCAAGGCTTACACATCTTCGTTATCTCCAGGTCCGGATGGTTACAAGCTTGAGGACAGTCGCCCACTTGACTACGATGGTGGTGGCGCGTGCCTTGGCGGCTCGGTATCTTATATTGTGCGATCACCTACGCGACAGCCGATCCCCCCTCCCATCTGTGGTGAAATGACCTCCTCATCCTGAGCCGACTCCACCGACGGCAAAGCCGCACGTCAGCCAGATCTGTTCACCCCCGCCCCCGTCCGACTTTCAACCAATCACGCCGACGATCGTTCACGTAACGGCTAAAATCTTGGTATGTCCCCCTGGTTCCTAATTCACGCTTCAGGGACAAGCGGTATCGTTTTCTCGGACGCTTGGAGGAGAGATCGCGTTACAACGGGATCATCGCGAATCCGGCAACTCCGCGCGTGAAACTGTGCTTTGTGGATTTCGCTGGTTCCTCAAACCATTCCTCGAGTTCCTCGAACTTGGAAGATCGCGGCTTCAGGCTTCCATGGAGGGGAAGATAACTTACTATTGGTCGTCGATTAATCGGCTACGCTCTAAGCCGACGAATCGCGATCCGCGTCGGGATCGGGCGCCGGTTTGCCGACCGCCAACATCTGAGAAACCGGGAACCTCTCATTCCCCGGAATAACCGACCTGGCGTCCCGTTCCTGGAAAGTGGCCGGGATCAGTCGAGGGCCCACACACACTATACTAGCTATACCCCCACCACCCTGCCACCTCGAGGTTGCGCTTCATTCAAACAACCGGAGCGAACAGGGATAAGAAGGAACCGCACACCCCGACCCGGGAAGATGTTCGAAAAAGGGTCTATGGGTGGCTAGCGCTTAGCAATGCATGCAGGGTCAACGGAATTCATTCCATGTACATGTTTTATTCATGATGATGATGATGATACGCTTGGTGTGGGCGAGGATGGAAGTGAAGGTGAAACGCTGAAGACGGATTGTCAAAGCACGAAAGGAAAGGATGAGTGAGATTGCGAGTGAAGGGTCCGCTCGGGGGCGTCTTCCCATCGAATTCAAAGACCGGGGCGCCAAGATCACCGAGCCGCGCTTGAGCTGTTGTGCCGCTGGTTGCTTGACTGGAGGCTAACTTATCACGCCAAGTCCACAACTTACGCCACGCTCAAACTGGACTTGGATCAAAACGAACGTCCAGTTGACCACCGTCCGACCCGAGCTCTCCGAATGGCCAGTTGGCTTCAGATACCTCGAAGGGAAGAAACCAATACAGTGTTCGTCCTTCCCCTATCCCACACAAAGTCCCGTGAACTACGGGAACCACCCCTCTCTCTCGATACAGTACGCAGGTTTCGATTTTCACAACTGTATGGGGAGGAGAGTCGGCATCGTTTACCGTTTCCGCTTCCATGCGAGATGGAGCCGGATTGACTAGAAATGTACTAGAACAGAACCGAAGTTTGAACGGGGTTTACAGATAGGATCCAATCTTGAAGATGATACATCGGTTTTCCTTCATTGGCTGTCACCACCAAGTCAGTAAGTGTGGACTCCTCCCGGCTCCGGTGGAAATCCAAAGTATATGGGGGCACTGCCAGGGTCATGCGAAAGGCGCCCAGAGGAACCTCCGTGGCCATCGCATTGGGTGGGTCATACTCAATTGCGAACGTCCGAGTCGCGGTACCCACCCTCCAACCACGACTCATACTCATTTACTTACTTAGCTGGGCGTCTCGCGGGGCTCCACACGCGGCAGTTCGCGTTTTTTCTCTTTGGACGTTCCGGCGCCTACCAGGCCCGGATCTTTCTGTGGGTTCGGAACGCCCATTAACGAAGGGTTGGCCTGTCCGGACTTTTGGAAGGTATATGGGTGATGTGCGACATGCGATATATCACTGGGTTAGATGGGTGTTAGGTGCTTGTGAAGTTGTGTTGTTGTTTGAGTGATGAGTGGAGGAGGTAGGCATATTCAGGGTGTTCTTGGTCGACGTCTTGATCGTGTTGGTGGGAACGGGTGCAGGGATGCGGCAGGGTCCCGTTCCCTCTCGCCGATCCATCAAGGAAGCGCAACGGAAGGGTGTTCTAAGCACACAGATGGAACTGATGACGATGATGATGTTGTTACTTTTTTCGTTTGGTGTGACTAAATTTTCATTCATCCCCTTCCAGTCGTCATCAGGCTCTGAGGAAGCAAAATCCTCTTCACTGTTGTTCCCCGCGGAGTTCGGTCCCCATGATATTCCAAACCGCTGCGCAATCCTGGATCTGGCCGCCGCCGCTGCTGCGACGGGCTTTCTGTGATCAAAACCATCAGACCCGTGACCCCGTTCTCTCTCGAAACCACTCGGTTTTTCGGGGGGAGGGCGTTACGTTCTGCTGTTGTAGTACTGCCTCCTCCCAAAGTCAAATGCCGGCTAAGTACAGCGATTTGACAATCCGGTGGCGGAAACGAGGTCCCCTTTTGCTAACTCCGAAGGACTCTGTTGCCAACCTCGGCTACCGCACCACCAGTACTTGGTGGCCTATCATATATCAGCATCTGAACCTGGTTTGAAACTCATTTAGAGAATTTGGAATTTCACGGCCTGGAAGCCCTGAGAATGGGAGGGAGGGGCTTGACAGAGAGGGTTTTGGGTATTTCAACCCCCGCTTCAACGGATTTAGCCAACCCAGCTGACGTCCACACACGTTGATCTGTTTTGCGTACTTACGACCAGCTCAGACAGCTATGCAAATAACGCATCCAGGATATCTGTTTATCCGATGAAAGCAACATCGTGGTACTATATACGTCATCGTATACCTATACACATAGCCAGGGCCAGCTCACACACGAATAGTACCCCCGTGCGACCGGTTCCCAGGATCTCCTAGGAATCACGGCATATACGCAGCTACTTACCCCATCGACACCCTTTGCGACTGCCTACATTCAGCTTACCTCTTTGGGGCACGTCCTCCCCCCTCCCCCTCCCGTACCCCTATCCGCGCCCGCGATGCCGCCATCAGCTCATCTGGATTATCAAAGTTCATCAAGCAAAAAGGCCGCAAGGTCTCGGAACTGAGGGGTGGTCAATTCGGCTTCCATTCCGAGACTTTCCTGCTCCGAACAAGGGCGTCAAGGAGGGACAGGTCTGATTCGGCGTTTCCCACATGGGGCCACGGGTAATCCGAGAAGCAAAAAAACCAAGGCCGAGAGTCTTTGCTCACGAGATCTTTCGCTGCCGTCTCCTGCAATTGGGTCACTCCCACCTAAATAATTGGCACGCGATGCACGTACTCTGAAACGCCTCTCACGCTGTCGCCAATTTTCGTCGAGCTAGGAGGAGGATTGGTGGATTCCATTCACCCGCACAGCCGTCAATGAATCCAAGCGGGAACTCTTGATCGAGAGATCATTTGTCCGACGGCCGACATCCAAGACGCGATGAGACCGAGGTTTTCCCACGTCCTGCACAGAAAAACGACACGTAGTCAAGGGTTCAGGACGTTCGACATTCGGGTTTACGATCGCATGGTCATGGGAAAACAACCGCAAATGATATAAGTAGACAAGTACCTATCGCCTTGAACTACCGCAAACGAACTGGGGAAGCAAAAGAAAGCTGAAACAGGATGGGTGCGTGGGGGGGTCGTAAAAGTTGGTCGTGAATTCGAATACAGAATGGAAATGAGAGAATAAAACGAGATAACTAATCGAGACAGCAAGCGACGGAGGAATACACGTGCGCTGGTTATACTGAATATATACTAGGTGGAGGGGGTGTCCGTGGGTCGTAAGAGTGAAAATTGAAGGGTAGATGGAGTAGGATCGGGTGTTGACAATGTGGCAGGGAGAGAAACCGGCAGAGGGGAAGGAAGTGGGACGTCTTTACGTACCAGGAACAGAGCAGTGTCCGTGGAAAACAATGAGACAGGGATGATCTATGTTAAATGCAGCGGAAGGCAGAGCGGAGGTGGTGATACAACCCAATCCGACTCGTCAGATGGAATCCAACGAACCAGTTTTTCTCGAATCGGGGTTCGCGACGAACAGTGGCTGATGCGGTACGAGACCATACTTGACGGCCTCCCTCTTCGGCTCCATCTTCTCGAAAGCCTTTATCCTCGACGCAACGACCCCGCCACTCGACGAGGTGCGTCTGGGAGTGAGTGGGGGTTTCGTCGGGATCGAGATCTTCGCGTTCAGAGACCCATCGTTTTCGCGCTCTCGGATGCCAAACTCTGTCGGGCCGGTGGCGAGTCTGGCTGGTTCTGGTCCTGCGCCCCAAGAGTTCGTCGAAGATTCTGTAACCTCCCGTTGAACGATGTCCATTCCACCGATCCTCTCGAGCGCTTCCGTGTTTGTAGTTTGTAAGCTCGAGAGCGACTTTCCATGTGCGGTGTTGGAGAACACCCGTTCGTGGGGTGTTGTAGCTGACCGTTTGAGATTCGACCTTTGAGAGTCGTCGCCCTCGGGGTGGACGGGGTTACCAGGGAACTTTGAGTCGCCACTACCTTGTCTTGACTGGTCCCAGAGTGACTCTGGCGAGTTCTCCTCGATCGCGACGAGCTTCGGTACAGGCTTTGGATCTCGAAATTCGGTAACGAGCGGACCCATAGATGTTTTTCCCGAGAGACTTCCGCTCCTCGATCTGTAGAACCCACCGCCCCCTCCTCCCGCTCCGTGACCACTGGCATCGCTCGCCCGACGGTCCAAGAACGCGGATTTGGAAAACCTCGACCACCAGCTATCCGATCTCTTCACAGGATGATAAGCAGTCGGGTTCGCGTCGATGAAAGAGGATTTCGTTGGGACAGGCGAGCCGGGTTGACCGTATCGAATTGGGGAGTCGGGTTCATGTCCAGTACTGTTGCTGAGACTCCACGAGGTGCCCGTCCCTAGGTTGGCCACTAAGTCTCCTTGTGATCGGCCCGAAGTACTAAAAGGGCTACGTGGGTACAGGTCTGAGTCCGAAGACGGTCCTGAGCTCCGATATGAGGGCGCTTCCAGAACGGTTGGTAGAGCGCCCATGGCGACATCATTCAGCGAGGTGTGAAGGTCGGTTCCTGGATAGTGTTGGGTTAGGAGGGATCGTGGTGGGTTCTCCTCCAACGTGCGGTCTAGATCCACGTCGCCACTCCTGAGAGAGTGGGCGTCCGAATCGCCATCCTGATAGTAGTGGATTTCGTCATCCGCGAAAGGGTCTTGGTGATCGTGGTGAGCCTGGGAAGCGAGCAAGGACCATTCTGATGACTCCGCCGATCTGCCCTTAGGTCTGGATCCCGTTCCTTCATGTGAAGGCACGAGCGCAGCTTGGTCGGAAAACGGATCTTTTTCCCTTATCGAACCGTTTCTGGAACCCTGGAATGAACTACTGTTACTCGGCGCCCGTCTAGACGCTAGGGAATTGACGCCGAAGAGTGCGCCAACTGAGCGGAGAGAAGGCCACGACCCCTGCATGAGTACCGCCGACTTTTCCAAGAAAGAACTTGTACCGCTCGTATCTCGCATGTGTGAATGTTCATTGAAACGCCTCGTGTCTTCGTCGGCGAGCATGTCACGCCGACGAGGTGAATCTCGACTTCCAATGATACCGAAGCCAAAGAACGGGGCATGATGCCGGGATGGTTGTACGACGGGTATCGCGGTTGCCGCGTGTGGACCTCCATCATCCTCAGAGGGATAAATCATGTGGAAGCGAGCATCGCGTGGACGGCGACGTCGGACGATGACCAGTACGACAATCGAGGCAACCACAAGGGCGAGGGTTCCGAGGACGACACCGACCACAATTGCGGTGATATGGGATCTACTGGTTGGCGCGTTGCCACTGCCTCCACTGTTGGTTGGCACGGGGGTTCTAGTTTTGGAGCTGTGCGAGTTTGTCTTGGTAGTGGACACGACGCCCGACTGTGACGTCGGGGTAGGAACGAAGGTATTGATCGGTGTGGAGGATGGTGAAGGTGGTGTGTAGGTCGAGGGCCAGGTTCCTGTCGATGGGTCGTATACCGCTATTGCGGTCGGGGCTGGGCCTGTTCCGCTGTATCCTAGAGCTTTCTTTCAGCAATTACGCGTCAGGATTATTGGACAGAAGGCGCACCGAATCCAAAGATGACGACCGACCCGATCGCCACAACCATGTGGTCCCGCCTTGGACCCAAAGTCGAGAGTGAATCTACGTGAGTCCAGGCCATAGGATCCTTGGTCGTGTCCAGTATCCAACCATCACTGAAAGTCGTCTGCAAAACAGCGTCGGATCCCCCGTGAATCAGGATCCTGCCATCTGATAACACGACCGCAGCAAAGTTTCGTCTCCCAGAAGGTAAGGTGGTATTGTCAATCCGGATCATGGACCATGTGGACGTGTCGGCCCAAGTATCCAGGATCCAGATGGTCGAGAATGGGAGTAAGGCACCCTGGGACTGGCTGTAGCCCCCGAAGACGAGTAAAGAGCCGTTCCGTAGGACAAGGGAGGTGTGGCCGTACAAGTCTGGAGGGCCGTTCGTGGTTGGTAAGGCGGTGAAAGTCGGACCCGTATAATCGAAGACCTCGTGCTGGTTAAGTGCGGTCTGGGAACCGTCGGCCTTCTGACCTCCAGTGATAAACACCTTCCCCCCCGAAGACGAAGCTGAATGGAAGATCCGCCTCGACGGCTCGTTCGCCCAGCCCCGAGCTTCGTTAATCCACGACGGACTATCGCGATTCCCGACGTCTAATGTCCAGGCTGAGTCCGGTCTGTCAAGAAGGACGATATCTGAATTCGGATCCGGTTGGCCACCGAACATGAGCATATGCGTTGTGTCGTAAGCCGAGAGCGAATGGAACGCCATGCGGGGACCCTGGCAACCAACGTTGTTACTACAGCTGCCTTGAGTGTGCCATGGGGGGTTTGAGAGGTCGAAAGATTGGTTGAGGTCGAGTCGGAAGAGATCGTTGGTGTTTGGAGCGGAAGTGTAGGAAAATTGGTTGTAGGGGTCAGTTTTTCCACCGTGGATCCAGAGGGTCTGTTGGATAATAGCGGATGCTTGGCCCCACCTAAAAGGAGTGTGAATATCGGTGGTTTGTTCGGTAGATTCTTGCGTACCGTGGGGTAGAGGAATCCTGGGCGGAGGTGTCGCGAAAGTGTAAGGATAAGGAGAGGAGGAAGATAATGGGAGAAGATATTGAAGGAAGCATAAGTTGGGCGTGAAGAGGAAAGGAGAGTGGATCGTGAAGGTCGTCACAGAGTGGAAACTGAATGGGGCACTGGCTGCGAAAAGGGTTGGAGACCAACCAAGGAGTGAGTTGTTCGGCTCAACCGAGGTACCGATCGGTTCCACCCCCCCAGCCCACGCACAGCCACTGTCTTCTCCTTCTCCCCTCATAAAAAATCCGAAATTTTGACTGGGACATCGGCTAACCCCTCCAAACCATTCACTGTGTCATGGCCATCGGGCAGGAGCTCCTCCAACCCAGTTGCCCGAAACAGCAGGGAAACTATCCCGTTCTACTATCGATAGGTTGCAAAGACGTTCTTCGAATTCCAAATGTCGGGGCTGGCTCAAGGGTGGATGCTTATCAACGTCCCCATCTCCGCTCCCATCATGTAACTCCTCAAACGCCCACCTCGTGTCAACCACGGCGGGATGGTTTGCTGGAGGGGCTGGGACCCTGGGCGGAGGGATGGGCTCTGGAAGGCGGGGAGGGTATGGTTTCTCTTCACACCCATCCCCTCAAATGGTTCTATAGTGTAGCGGTTATCACACGGGATTCTGAAGAAATTGTTCCCGTAACCCCGGTTCGAACCCGGGTAGGACCTCTTTTTCTCCCGCATCCATGTCGTGAATTCATGTTCCGCCTCCCGTTTCGCTACCCAAGGGTGTCTGGGAATATCACCCGGGACTGCTTGGCTCTTTCATATGGTGCTTTCTACCCCAGAGTGAAACCCTAATCTTCCGCATCATCATCGTACGGAGTCACTTGGGCCGGTACGGTTTTGGATTCCAGCGCGCGACAGGGCTGTGGATTTTTCCCTGCGGCCTTGTGTCCTATTGGTGAATGCACCAAGCACTGCATGCGTCTGCTTACCACTGGTCCACCTTTCCAACGCATTCACTCTTTGGATCTTGGCATTGCAACCGGACGCTTTGTTTCACGGGCATATCCACTGGAGCCGCTTGCCGTCGTTGGAATCTTCGCGCGCCTCGGGTTTCCAAGTATCCAGTTTCCTCCGCCACAACCCGACCAGGTGGAGAGGCGAAGACGTGATTCTCGTATGGGTTCCGCGTACAATAACCTTGGATCGCGCGGGTGCCATTTTTCTCCTACGCCAAGCCAATACACCCCGCCAGTGCGGCCAACTTACTCTACACCCAAAATCATGCCACCAAGGCACCGCCGGAGTTGCGCCCTCCCACTCACCGGGATACGAGCTCTCCACCTAAGACCTCGAGCTCACCCACGCCTCTCGTGATGGACTGCTCATCAATGCTTCGTTCCTACCGCGCAGCACCGCTGTGGTTTCCTTCTGTGCTCAACGTTTAGCACTTTGATTCTGGTCTGCATCCTCGTTGTCGTTGGTCGTCGTGCTGGCATAATCAACGCCATGTGCACCCCGAGGTTTAACGTTTGGGGAGGGGCTGCTACAGAGGGTTCTCCCAAGCCGCCCTCGGAATGACTCATGATCAGTTCTTTCGGCAACCACTTCCATCGAACGAACCGGAGAAACTGCCTCTCGACCTGATCGTGTCCATTTCTCCAGAACATGCGGTGAATTCCTTTACAAATCCAAGCAAACTTTACGTGTGGGTCCCCTACACGGGCTCCCTCCGGAGTAGG
>Ga0307511_10002822_pt1 | contig 18049 bp, 21 predicted proteins | sample 13_EM_MG_FD_200266 | JGI IMG/M metagenome (GOLD analysis project Ga0307511, IMG submission 200266) | Populus trichocarpa ectomycorrhiza microbial communities from riparian zone in the Pacific Northwest, United States - 13_EM | ecosystem: Host-associated > Plants > Roots > Unclassified | place... | reverse complement strand
AAATCACTTACTAATATTAGACATTTTATCATTAAACACCTTGAAAACAGAAACTTTCACAATGATAAACTAGAACTAATATTTATTTTAGAAAGTAAAAGTAAAGTTGTGCATATCATATGTCATATGAATAGAGACGATTGATAACTATCCATAAAGTTGGCTAAAACAATAAGGCTTGTTGTAACAATGTCAAATGTGCACGAGGTGCACACTTCGGTAGGCTGTCCAAAACAGTGCCTAAGGGTGCTGACAGTCATGCCAATAGTGGGATAAATTGATAGTGCATATTTGTGCAGCTGTAGGTTCGTTAGGGAAAATCAGCAGCGCAGATTGTTCGACAAACAGGGGCTAGATGCTGGACTGTCTAGGCCATATAGGAAAATTCATCAGAGGGATAGGATGACGAGAACAGGAGTTGTCGCTGCACGCAGATGCAAATTCGGCAGCGCAGACATTAGGCAGCTTGCACGCATATGCGAATTCGACAGCGCAGACATGTGGCAGCCTGCACGCATATACGAATTCGGTAGCGTACAATAGCATGTGTAAGTCATGGGTTCGACTTGGCACGATTTAAAATTTGGACGAAAAACTGTCCAAGGCATGCGAGAGACCTAATAATTGACGCAACACAAACTGGCAGTTGGGGTTGCCAGGTGGGCATGCAAAACATGGGTTAGTGGCAGTTATAGACATCCAAGATCATGAGATTATAGGGGCAGAACGTGGGGCCAGAACATGTGTTACTCTACAAGCTGCTGGATCATGGGATCATGGGGAGTAACTGTCCACTACTTGCTGGAAAATAGGTCACTAAGATCATGGAGAACATGGGGGAGAAAGTGCTCCACTATGTTCTGAAAAATAGGGATCATTGGTGTGCCTTGTAGCTTACATATTTGTGTATAAATAGGCTGCAAAGCCTTGGATGTGTAGCATGCGATTTCTATGCACAACACACACACTCTTATTGTGTAATCCTTTGTTGACGAGATAAATAAAGGTTGAGAGTTCTTCTTGTATTCTCAGTGTGCTAGGTGCTGTGTATCGTCACTTGTGTATTTCGCTTGTCTACGTAACGTGAGAGAGTGTGAGAAACCTCTTGGTGAGGGAAACACTTAGTTGTTAGGCAAATACAAGTAAAATTAGTGAGGGAAAGACTGAGTCTAGTGGGGACTAGACTGCTGCACAGATCTATTTGTGGAGCAAAAAATTTATCCCGTGACACTCGCCATTGTGTCTAATGCAAATTCACTCGGTATGTTTCCTGCATCGCTCTGGAGAAAAGTCAATCGACTGTTAAAAAGACAAGAGTCAACTCAGTCAAAGGATTGAGTTATAACTTTTAGAAACATACAGGACTAGGTTATATGTGAGTTAACAGCTGAGTAACTAGACAACAAATTTAGGAAGCGTTTGGGAACGCGGTTGAAACCGCGTTCCCACAAAATTTAATTTTTTTTTTTGCTAAAATTTAATACGGTTTGTACGTTTTGAATTGTTTTGATGTGCTGATGTCAAAAATGATTTTTAAAAAATGAAAAAACATCATTGACATGCATTTCAGCACGAAAAGTTATTTGAAAAACAACCGCTACCACACTGCCAAACATACCCTTACTCGGTTCTATTTTTAGCCAAACAAACAAACATTAAAAAAAGAAAGAAAGAGAGTCCCTTTCTCATAGCAAGCAATCCGATGGTCTCTTTCCACCCCACCAACGAGAAAAAGAAAAGGAAGGCTATGGTTTTTATTAGCAACGTGTGTAGCCTGTAGTCTTCCTTCGATCCTCCTATAAACACACAGCACAGACTCTCACATATTTTCATACTTGGACGTTTCTATCAACCCTCCCAACCCAAACCAAGAAACCCCATCATGAATTAATTTATTTTTTGGGTTCCTTTTGGCGCTTAGCTCGTTGATACGGCTCAAAAGGTTAGCTCTTTAATTCACTCTTGTTGTTTGAATTTTATATTTTGTTCACATTATTTTCCTTTCCTTTTTATCCCCTGTAACCTATTTGTTTCCATAGCATTTTAGGGTTTTCAATGTTCACTTCACTTTGAGATTGAAATCTAGGGTTTTTATTTTACTATTTCTTATTGAAGCATGTTCAACTCTCGTAATAATAAGTTCATGCCTTTAAAATCTTTACATTTTTTGAATTCGAAGATACCATTTGGAAGAGCTAATTGATATTACTTTTCCTTGATCATCATATAGTTACTTAACAGTCACAAATGACACTTAATTGAGTTCCAGGGAGTGATTAGGCACATCATGGTTTCTAGGTCTTGCATCTTCATCTAAAACAAACGAACTCCATTCCCATTTGACTGGATATTTCCTCTTGTAGTTCTGGATTTACATTTTCAGGCATGCAGTGGTTGTGGAGTTGCTTGCATGTATTCTTTGAGTATCTTCCATGGTTGGTTTGATAGGGCTCCACCTCAATATCTGATTGATTGTAAAGGAGATAGAAAAGGGATTTAAGTTTTAAACCGATTCAAAGTATCTGCTTTTATGAGGTTGACCTCAAATAGAGAGAGTTATCCTTCCCTTTTAGATTAGACACTAAATACATTTAGATCTGTCAGTGATTAGGGATTCCTACAAGTTGATATTGCCATTGCAAAAAAGTTCAGGAGTTAGGCTTTCCTAAGCTCTATAAATAGGACTGTATGGTTTTTCATTACAATTATAGTATGAGAATTACTTGAGAAGAGGTGCATGTTGTGATCGTTACTTGAAAATACTATAATTTTAGCTCCTCCTTCTTTATGAAGTAATAAGATAAGGTTTGCAATGCATTAAGTAGAATTATTTAGTAGTTTGTGATCGCTTAAAATGTTTTTTTATGAAGAAAATGGTACCCTTTTCTTTTTTAAGGTGATTAAGTACTTTTTTTGAGTCAGAATTTTTCTTAAATTCATTTACAACTATCACATTTATGGAATATCAAGTGCAAGTTCACAACTTTGCAATATTTTCTCTATCCAGGGTACTTCTTACTTTTTCAAGCAGAAATGCTATCTGCTACCAAAAATGTGGGAATTATAGTCTATGTTGGAAACTGTGGGGTATTTTCTCTATAAGCTCTTTTTTCCTTATCATTGAAGAATTGGCGTGTACTTGTTTCATTTGTCTGCCCTTGCCCTCTAGCCTTGAGCGCATTATATTATTGCCAGCATCCATGCTCTGTCTTTTGTTCTGGTCGCAGTAGTTCATTATTTTTTTCCTGTCAGCTTTCTTGTCCTGGCTCTTGCATGCAGGTTGCTGAGGAAGAACCATCTATGGCTGAACAAGTAAGCATTGTTAACTCAGCTAAAATGTTTTTTTGTTATTTTTATTTGTTTTGGTTGGATAATGGAAAAAATCATCTCTGCTTCATTGTATCTGATCAGCTCACTTGGTTCATCATTTCATTTTTCAATCATCCAACTCTTCTGTTTCTTTTTATTTTCTTGAACTTCTGCTTAATCTAACAAAAACTTTTATCAATTCCATTGTTTAATTATTCAACTGTGTTTCATGTTCAGTTTTACTTCTCTTCAGCCACTCCCTCTTTCTAACAGGGCTAAGCGTCTACTTATATGAACAGGTCATTGATTTAATTTCAGCAGTGAAAGAGTTACATGGTCTTAGCTGTCAGGAGCTTAACAAATTGTTAAGGGACTCTGAAAATTTTACAATTCACTTTCATTCTGAAAAAGGATCTACAATAAAGGTCAGGAAACAAACTCATCATCATCACACTTACGCTTTCTTATTTTACCACTGTCTTGCATCTTAAATCACTTCTTTTTTTTTTATCAGATTGATGTGGAAAAACTGGCAGGCTTTCTTCCTTTACACCTTATTGCAGTACTTATGTCATCTGATAGAGATGAATCACTGTTGAGATATTTGTTGTGTGGGATTCGGCTTTTGCATTCCTTATGTGATCTAGCACCTCGGAACAGTAAACTTGAGCAGGTTGCTTTTACCAATCATTGCCTAGTCTTTATTATTATTATTATTATTATCTCTTTTTTATGTAGCATCAGTTTTGGTGTCTGTTTTGCTTAGCAAACTGACACATTTCTTGAAAATCTGGGGATGTGTATTTAAAGTCAGGCTCCAATGTGTTTATGAACCCTGGCAAATTATAGGAATGGTCACTATTTTAATTTTAGCTGAAAACACGTACCCCCATCTTCCTAGTACTTTAGGTTCTTGAATCCGTGGTTTGGATATTGTAGTCTTTCTGTGCAGCTGTCTTGTTTTTTCTTTGAATTTTTTTAATCAAAATTTTTCTTTGTGGTGTTGAAGCTATTCCAAGTCCTTGCACTTGGAAGTTGTTTTGAGGTAGTTATGACATTGGGTTCTTTATTATCAGTATCTGAAATTATTTTTTTAAGGGGCTTATATTTGGATGTTACCCATTGTTCTTCTGTAAACGATCAATCTTTTTGTTTATTCTTGGAAACTGTGATGTGTTCTTTTCACCTTCAGATATTTATGTTCTTAAAAATTTGGAAATGATATATTGAAGCAAAACACATTCTCTCCTGATGCTCTTTTGCGTTATGTATACAGGTTTTGCTCGATGATGTTAAAGTATCAGAGCAGCTGCTGGATCTGGTGTTTTATTTACTAATTGTTCTTAGTGGTTATAGACAGGTATTCCTTAGTATTTAACTCTTGAGGGGTTACTTCCCAAACTCTTAACGTTTACCAGGGTTATTTTTGTTATGTAGGAAAACTGTATTTCATGTTCTCTGTTACTTGTGCATTCAGCACTGGTAGCATCCAGTCTACATTTATTGTCAGGATGTATATCTTTGCAATGGCAAGATCTTGTTCAAGTATTGCTTGCTCACCCCAAGGTACAATCTTCCCACATGATTTTGGATATTTAAGAGAAATGGGTTTACTATATTCATGGGATCATTGCAAAGCTTTTCATTTCTTTCTTTTTTTGAGAAAATGAGATATTTATTGGCTGAGCTTTGCTATTTTTAACTATCAACAGCATGGTCTTTAATTTTTTCAGTAGATTTTTCTTATTTCTAAATTTCGCATAATCAATTCAAATATGGATGTCTGTCAGTAGCTGATTTGTTCATTAATAATTGACATGGAATCAGCATATCAGTTACATGTGGGTTCAAGGCTATGGTTTGATAGGGAATTTTCCCTCCTGTTGACCCAGATAACCTTATTTTATTAATTTAGGCTATGAGATGTTAGATAAACTGAACTCAAACCCAGATTCGATTCAAAATGTCCTTTTCTTTTTAACTAACACCTACACAGCACCACTGCTACTCCCACACTCTCACCACTAAATTTTGATTGATCTATAAACTCCATTTTCATTAACAATTTCTGATCATATTATCATTTTATTTTGAGCTTTTAAGCTCTGAAGGCAGAGACATTTATGGACTTTCTGATCATGCATTTTCTCCTATAGGTTGACATATTTATGGATGCAGCTTTTGGAGCTGTTCATGTAGCCATTAGATTTCTTCAGGTCAAGCTGTCAGATCAATATACTGGTCTTCATGCGAAAAGTCCAACAGCTGAACAAATAGTTAACTATATCTGCCAACAATGTGAGGCTTCTTTACAGATTCTTCAGTCATTGTGCCAGCAAAAGGTGTTTCGCGAGCGCCTTCTTAGGAACAAGGTTTCTAAAATAGAACCATCTTATTCTATATGTTTGGTTTTAAGCTGTATGTCAAGAGATGCCAGCTTCGATGTTTTTCTCTGTGTTTGACATAAGATGGAGAAATTCTTCTTGCTGGACCAAATCGGAAGTAGAAGCATCTAGTTAATGTGATTGTATGTGGTGAAAAAGCAGGAAAGTCAGTTGGAGAAACATGGAGGTTTTCAGTGCTAGCATTTTGATCTAGCAGTAAAACAAAATGTTGAAACAATTGTGAAATATTGCAGGAGGCTATTATAATTTATAACTTTTATTTGCATCGATAATCTTGACAATGGTATCCATACTAGTTATAAGTCTCCTTTTAAATTTTACATGGACATCTCATGTTTAATAATCCTTATAATTTATAACTTTTATTTGCATCAATGATCTTGATGATGATATCCATGCTAGTTATAAGTCTCCTTTTTATATTTTACATGGACATATCATGTTTAATAATCCTTTTTGTTATTTATCATTTTTCATTATTTTGGTAAAATATCTGTGTATAATACCATTTCAGGAACTTTGTGGAAGGGGAGGTGTTCTTTTTCTGGCGCGGGCCATCTTGAATTTAAACGTTACACCTCCTTTTGTAGATTCTTTCACTGTTGTAGCTGCAATATCTAGACTGAAGGCTAAAGTATTATCGATTGTAAGTTTTAATGTAGTGGCAAGGCTTAGGCTGCGTCATTATCTTGTATAACTTCTTATTTCCTTGCTCGTCTAAATATCCCTGATTTTTTATTCTGTTGACCATGTGTTTTTATGCAGCTATTGCATTTGTGTGAAGCAGAAAGCATCTCTTACCTTGATGAGGTAGCGAGTTCTCCAGGGAGTCTTGATTTGGCAAAGTCTGTAGTATTAGAGGTTAGTTTAATAAATGTGCTAGCACATTAGTGGGCTTTGATACGGAGAGGCAGAGTGATGCAACCCACAATTTTTATTTGTTTTACCTGGCACATCTGCTAAACCAAAAGTGTTTTGCAAAGTTGACAATCTCCTTCCACTCACAGTAATTGTGAACATAGATCTATTTTGTGGCAGAGATATTGGCCAGTTTCATTTATTGGTGATCCGCAAACCAAACTTGTCTCAACCCACTGTTTCCTATTTCTTTATTCCATTTGAAGCCTCGTTTTTAATGCTTGCTATTAATACTTTTTGATGTAGATTCTTGAATTACTGAAGGCTGCACTTAGCAAAGATCCCAATCATCTTAGTCCATGTTCAGACAGAACTTTTCCCATGGGGCTTTTGCGACTCAATGCTATGCGTCTGGCTGATATCTTCTCAGATGATTCAAATTTCAGATCTTTTATCACAACTTGCTTTGTAAGTTAATCATTTGGATTCTCAGGCATGATTCTCACTTAGTTTCACCATGCTACTTCTGCTGAATTGTTTTAAGTGACTTTCTCTGATATCTTCTCTGAAAAACATTAAAGTTTAGACACATACTACATAATGTACAAAAAAATTCATTGTTCTCTGTTGTTAAAAATTGCAAAGCCACTGAAAATGCATGTAATTTTTAAATGTTGTGTATTTCCAACTCATTATGCTTCAAAGCATCCATCATGGAGAGAGATTCATGACTTTCCTTTTTTATTTTCAAATATCAATATGCTCTACAGACCAAAGTTATGACTGCTATTTTTTCGCTCCCCCATGGAGATTTTTTATCAATCTGGTGTTCGTCTGAATTTCCACCAAGAGAAGAAGATGCTACTCTGGAGTATGACACATTTGCAGCAGCTGGGTGGTTTTTAGACACATTTGCAGCAGCGAACCTGTCAAATGCAATAAATTTAGAAATTACTTTAATTCCCAGTAACATGCCTCAAGCTATGTATGCGCATCAGAGAACTTCATTATTTGTGAAACTAATTGCCAACCTACACTGTTTTGTTCCAAACATTTGTGAAGGTGAATTCTCTCTCACAATCTTCCAAAATATTCATCATGATTGATCTGGTGGCTGCTGTATAGATTAAGTAATTCAAAATTTTGTTCTCGTCCACAGAACAGGAAAGAAACTTGTTCCTTCACAAGTTTTTGGAGTGCATGAGGATGGACCCATCTAAATCACTGCCTGGGTTTTCTTTTACTTCTGGTGCTCAAAGAGCTGTAACAGTTTGCAGGAACCTTCGTAAGTATCAGTCTCGTGATTTTCTCAATAGACATGATGCATAAAAGTTGGTGGGGTTTTCCATGAGTAACTTGCATGTGTAGGTTCATTGCTAAGTCATGCAGAGTCTTTAATTCCAAACTTTTTGAATGAGGAGGATGTACAGCTCTTAAGGTGAGTTAAACATCAACCATGCTACTTTCTTCCTATAATTTTCATTTTTGGCTGTTTTACTACAAGTGTTATTGTTCTTTTCTTTCCTTTTCTTTTTGTTTTTTTAGCTTAATTTTAAAGAATAGAATCATCCTCGAATGGTAAAAGCTAACTTTGAGAAGGAAAAAAGGAGAGAGAAGATTGATTTTTTTGTTTAGACTATTCATTAAATGGGCTTTTTCACTAACATATAGCTTGGGAGACTTTGCTGAACGAATTCATATTATTGATCTTAGAATTCAAAATATTGCACACAAATTAAAATGGGCTTTGTCAAAAATTTGAAGAGGCTGGCAAGCATTGTCAGAAACATTACTTTAAATGAGATGGTCCAATTCCCAACTCTTTATTTCCATTATTTCCACTTAGATGCCTCTATAAAAGTCAGCAAAAGTTGAGTAAAGCAGTGAAACATAGCTTATATGGGGTACCTTTTTCAGCAATCTACACCCATAATATTCTGCATAATAGCAGTGTATCGATTCCTTGTATGCTTCTGGATTCTTTGAGTGGTTGTCAATCTCTGCCTGACAACATGAAATTAAATTCAGCACCATAAGCTGCATTTGGAAGGGAAAGTACTCAGAGTCTAAGTAAATTCCAGAATAAGCTTCTATTCTGTGTTGTACTCAGGGTGCGGGTGCAACTAATTGAGTCTAAAGCATCTTTTCAATCTTTCAGCAACTATTGTCTATTTGTTGGTTGTAAAATAGCTTATTTTTTTCATTTATATTTTATTGCAGAGTATTCTTTAACCAGTTACAATCATTGATTAATCCTGCTGATTTTGAAGAAAACCAAGTTCAAGTAAGGTTTTGCCCTTCAATGATTAATAATCTTTTCTTTTTCTCTATCCACTCCAACTTCAGCAACTTCCTGTTTCTTCTCCTCGTGAAATTAAATGTGCTAACATTCTGCTACTGAAAATATTTTAGGAAATCAAATCAGAGAGGTCAATATCTTTGGATAAGTTCTCCAGACTCAGTATTGATGAGCATCTTCAGGTGAATACTGGAATTTCAATCTTTTTATTTTTTAATACAAGGAAGTTCATTTATTTGTCACAATTATCTATTACAATAGTGTATGATGATGTACCATTTGACATTAAAGCTCAATTTTGATTTGATGTGTGATTCTATTGGTGACTGGTCATCAAGGTGACAAACATGGGCAGAGCCAGGAAAACAATAATGGGGTCAATTGACCCCCCTGGAATTAATGAAAAATGAAAATATAGGTATTATAATACTTGCCTTCTTTATTGTTTAAATTGAACCCAATATATTAACTAAACAGAAAAGATTAATACATGTAAGCAGATTCAATTTTGTATTTTAATTTAAGAAGTTCTGAGATTATCAGATTTAAGCTTTGTGATTTACATGCAAGTAGCTAAAAAAATGAAATGCTATTAAAGCAAACATGCAGTCTGTTCAGCATACGCTTAAAGAGGAAGTATTGCTCAGTATTCATTTGTATGATTTTTCACTAATGATCTCTTTATATTACAATTGATGTGACTCAACTTATCTCAGCTACTCATGTTGTCTCTCATTTTGATATATTCTCTATTACACATTGCACTTATCGCTTATCTTCCCTTTAGCTTTTATGTTGATTCTTTTACTCTTGCTCTTGAGTTCTCCATGCTTTTCATGATAATCTGATCAAACTTATTTACTATTATTACACATTTCATAGAAGAGTACAATGTTTACATTAACAATCATATTTGTTTAATTTTTTAGATATATTGAGAGTTTACGGAGATTGTGTATCAAAATATATTTTGATGTGGCGTAAGTTATAAATTAACTCCACTAAAAGAATTTTCTTGCTTTGCTATTGGTGACAGACAGATTGCTTGACAGAAGTCCAAATTAAAGTTTAGAACCGAGTAATAACTTTTTTTTAGTGGAGTATTATCATATAATTATTGAAACTTTAGAAGTTATAGAATATTTTATTGAGGGTCAAACTCTTAAGATATTGTATCGTAATGGTTCTGATTAAGGATTTCAAGTCTTCTTGATGTTGCCTTTCTCTACAAATCCTACATTTTCTCACAGAAAAATTTGATTCCTGGTAGGAAGCTCAAAGCACTAGGGCATCCTCATCACCTATGGCGAGGAAGGAACCTTCAAGTCTTAACAACAGGACAGATATTCAAAAGGAGGAAATGTCAGAGAATTCAGCTATTCAAGAAGAGGAGAAGCACAATTTCAGAAATGAGCATATGAATCAAGCTAATGTGATGAGGGGAGACAAAGCTAAATCTGGTGCATGCGCTTCTGATGTTTTAAGAGAGATGGATAGAGATTCTCATAATGTTGAGACAAGTGGTTCAGATACAAGTTCAACTAGAGGAAAGACTTTTGTAGGTCAAGTGGTGAATGGTGACTTACTGAAATCAAGTGCACATATAAAAGGAAGTGGCTGCCAGGGAGTTCGAAATGGTGAAAAAGCTGAAAGTCTTCATTTTGAAGAAAAGCAGCCAAGAAAAAGGAAGCGAACTATTATGAATGACTATCAAATCGCACTTATGGAGAAAGCCCTGCTAGATGAACCTGAGATGCAGCGAAATGCAGCAGCGTTACAGTCATGGGCTGATAAATTAAGTCTCAATGTATGTAAAAATGCACCTTTAAATTATTTATTATGTCAGTTAATTTTATTTGTGTCCCCAGGATCACCTGTGCTTATTATTTATTTATTTATTTATTTTGCTTAATAAGTTTAATTGTGTTTTCCAGGGATCAGAAGTTACATCTTCACAGCTGAAAAATTGGTAAGAAGCTTCACCTTCTCTGATAGTTTGCACTCCTGGTTTAAAAACACTTTTGCCCCTCTCCTTGAGGTTATACTCTCTTCATAATTAATAGTGTAGGAAAAGATTAAAAGTTTATATTCTCAAGGTCTTTTACAAGTTGGGGCTTTTGAATTTTCTTGTTCTACCACTTCTTGGCAGTGAAACGTGGCATTACTGGAATTATTTGTGGGTCAACTGCACTTGTAAATAGATGCCTAATATAGCCGTTGCCCAGAAAAGAATTTTATTTGAACTCTTATGTTACCCTTCTTTTAGTTGTTAATGTTATAAAAGAGGAGATAAGTGCACAATTCGGTTATTACTGAAATGTCTCTTCATTCAGTTTTTAAAAGTTGATTCTCCATGTAGTTACTTTGCAGAGTTTCTTGTGGAAAGCTTCTTATACAGGACAGGAATAAATCACAGGTGCCCAAGGACTCTTGGTACAAGGGCGTTTTATTTCTTACATATTAGATTAGAAGATTTTTTGGATGCAAACTCTGAAAAGATTGAGGTGTATTAAATGCTAATTCTAGGACTCTTTGCAAAATCTTCCAGCCCATGCAATTATCATTTGAGTTGTCTATTGGCATTCTAGGTAACAAACCATTTTTTTGTTCCAGGGAAATTATTCCGAAATTCCAGTTCTATATTTGTACGCATCTATGAATTTTTTCCATTCGCACATTATACTAATTTGATTTTTCAATCAGCATGTCGTTATTCATGCCACTGAATTTCTTAGATAGATCAGTGCCTGGTTGGCAGGCTGAAACTGGAAAAGTTTTTTTTACCGTACTACAGAAGTTTAATTAGATAGGTCAGTGCTTTGTTATGCTTTTAATGAGTGCCAATTTTTTTGCTATCACAGGCTCAACAATCGTAAAGCAAGGTTAGCTCGTGCAGGTAAGGATGTTCGTGCACCAATGGAAGTTGATATTACATTTCCAGAAAATCAAGTTGGACAAGCATTGCAGCACGAGTCACCTGAGAGCCCAGGTGAAGATAACATCACATCAAGTGTAAGAGGCCTTCAAAACACATCAGAAATTGGTGTGTATGAAGATCCCGAGGCTGGTATAGGATTGTCAGACTTTGTTGACATTGGTGCTTCATAATTTGTCCAGTGCAAGCCAGGGCAGTTTGCTTGTAGACGGCCCAGTAGAAGAGATTGGTAAGGGAGAGTATATCAGGTGGAAGGCAATTGGTGTGGAAGGATGTTGGACGAATCAGCGGTGTATGCCGTGGATGTTACAGAGCTCAAGACTGAGAGATGGGTGAGGCTTCCATACCCATCTGAAGCCACAGGCATGTCATTTGATGAAGCTGCACAGAAGATTGGGGGTGATGAGAGTGTTGAATATACGTCACGACCTCAATGATACAATTTCAGTGCTAGGTTTCTTTGTTAGAATGTAGAGCTAGCTAGTAGTTGTTTACCAGCAGTATCGTTCTTTTTTATTCAAGTTCCAAACCATGAGCAGGTTCAGAAGGTTAGCTCTTTCATTTTAAATAGAAGGTTAAATCACATGAAAAATATTGCGCACTACATCCATCAAAGCCTAACATGAATTCTAAAATTTAAACGGGAATGGTTGTTATATTAGCTGATGAAATTTGAAAAAAATATAAAATAAGATAAAGATAAGAGGCCTGTGAATGTAGGAGGTATGGCATTTGCAGACACCTGTCAGGGTGTTGGAAAGTGCTGAGCAACTACATGTTACTCCTTTGCTTGTATTGATGATGAAAAGGCCTGGATTAGCAGTTTATAAAGCAGCTGTCACAACAGCGAAGAAGGTGGTAGTTCCTATTTGCACGAGAGTGCCTGTTCTTAGAAGATGAAACGACGAGTATCAAGGAATTCGATACAATGGTGGACAGTAGAAGCCGAAGATGAATGCATAGCATTAGGCAAGAAGGCTAGTTCTGATCTCAAGAGCTTTCAGTGTCTATCTCAACCGTACTTTGTGATTTATAACATGCCGGCCTGACCTTTTAAATTAACTTGGAAGTTTTTTACCGTCTTCATTCGCGGTTCAAGAAGCTAGCTGGCAGTAGGCATTAATACAAGCATTAGATTTAGATAAAGTTAGTGGAAGAATAAATCATGTGATGCATGTTGAGGGAGTATATAACTACTGTAAAGTTCACGCAAGAATATATAGAACAATTCCTCCTCCCATTCCTCTGTTTCTCTCTTCTTCTTCCCTTGTTATTCTTTTCTTCCTTTCTTGTTAAGCCAAGCTTGACATTTAGTATCTGCGCCTGAACTAAGACAACAATTGGCTGTATAATTCATTGAACCATGGTGGAGAATAATAAACTCAAGGCAGTTGAAGAACACTGCAAAAAGTTAGATAATCAGCTACAAAACCATCACCTAGAATGGTAAGAATCTATGGAAAAGAATAAAAAATGTTGGCTGGAGCAAGGTAGAAAGATCGATCAGATGATTCTACAGATAGAATCGTTGTCCTCTCAATTCCAAAATTTCTTGGCTAATCAAATGGCGGGAAAGGAGACTGGAGCTAATTTAAAAGGTATTCTGGCTACACTGGAAACTGGTAGAGAAGCAGGGTGAATACCTTGTATGATGGAGTATCGCCAGGAAGCAGGAATTAGTATCAAGGAGATCATGTGATAGGACAAGAACAAAGTAGGACAAGATATAAAAGATACCACTACTAAGAATGGAATTGTCAATGTTCTAGGGGCAAAATATTTCAAGATCAACTTAGTACCTGTAGATCAGTGGGTTGGATTGGTCTCATATTATCTGGAAGCAAGGGTGGATGTTTGGTTTGAGGGGTTAATAAGAGGGAATGAGACATTGATTAGTTAGGAAGAATTTTCCCAGTCTATCTGCAGAAGGTTTGGTAATAAAGATGACATTGTTGAGGAGTTCAATAAACTGGTACAAGACAAAAGCGTTGATGATTATGTAGAAAAGTTTGAAGAACTGAAATCATTGATGAGTGCTCTTAATCCGTCATTACCATAGTCATATTATGTCTCTAGCTTCATTAGTGGGCTGAAGGATGATATCAAATCAATGTTGAAGATCTTGAAACCATTAAATGTGTTGATGGCATCTGAATAGGCCAAATGGCAAGAAGAATCTAACAATGCTTTAGCCAAGAAGAACAAATCACTATAACGAATCAACATTCCATTCAACAATGGGAGAATTAGAGGTAATTTTCCAGCCAAAACTTTTAGTCAATCTAGGACTGAAAATGTGAAGCAAATCCTAGATAGATTGTTCGAACAAAAAATATTGAGACAATGCTTTAAATGTGGTGATAAGTATATGTCGGGGCACATATGCAATGCTAAAGGCTTACACATGATATAGGGAATAGAGGACGAGGAGAACAAAGGTATTATGGAACTAGAAGGAACACTACAAGATCAAGATAAAGAGAGTAACAAGATAGATGAATTTGGGCTATCATTAAACGCCCTAGCTAAGAGTGACACCTACAATACCTATCAAGATTAAAGGAGATTGTCAAGGAAGAGACTTTATAATCCTAATAGATAGTGGTAGTATGCATAGTTTTATTGATGAAAGCATGATTAAGAAGTTGAATTTTGTTACTAGTAAAACTACATTGTTAGCAATAACTGTGGCTAATGGGAATGTCATGTTATGTGAGGTGCATAGTCCTGGATTTACTTGGTTTACGCAAAGCTATGGATTCAAGGCCAACTTGAGAGTGCTGAAATTAGAAAGGCATGATATAGTTTTGGGGGTAGATTGGTTAAAGAAGTATTCTTCAATACTCTTTGACTTCATCAAATTGAGACTATCATTTAAGAAGGAAGGTATAATGATTTAAAGGGGATCTCTCAAGATGTTGGCTTACAGATGATAACAGTAATAAAGGAACATAGGAACTTCAAGGATGTGATCTTTGGACTAGCAGGCTAGTTCTTTTTAATAGACACAAAAGAAAAAGACAGGTTAATCGTGGAAGCTGCAGAGATTAAAACATTATTGGAAGAGTTTGCTGGAGTCTTTGAGGAACCAAAAACTTTAACACCCACAAGAAGATTCGATCATAAAATTCCATTGAAACCGGGTTCACAACAAGTAAACATTAGACCCTATAAAAGCCCTTTCATTCAAAAGGGTGAAATAGAGAAGCTAGTGAAGGAAATGCTCTCTAATGGAATAATACAGCACAATGTTAGCCCCTTTGCTTCACTAGTCCTGCTTGTTAAAAAAAAAAAGATAACACTTGGAGATTTTGCATAGATTACAAGTAGCTCAATGATCAAACCATCAAAAACAAGTTTCTCATCCCTCTTATAGATGATCTCCTAGATGAACTGCAAGGTTCCAGATTTTTCTCCAAGCTGGACTTGAGATTGGGTTACCATCAGGTCAAAATGCATGAAGAAGGTATAAAGAAAATAGCATTTAAGACACATCAAGATCATTATGAGTTCATAGTAATGCCCTTTGGCCTCACTGATGCTCCTACCACCTTCCAAACACTGATGAACAACATACTAGAGCCTTTTCTGAGAAAATTTGTGTTGGTATTTTTCGATGATATACTCATTTACAACCCTACTTTTGAGCTACATCTTGATCATCTAAGAAATGTTCTAGAAACTTTGAGTGCTAACCAATTACTTGCCAATAAGTCTAATGTGTGCTTTCGGTGAACAACAGGTGGAATATTTAGGGCATGTGATTTCAATAGAAAGAGTGGCAATTAATACAAAGAAGACTGAAGCTATTGATAGTGGGCCTATACCGCGATCCTTGAAGGAATTGAGAGGATTCCTGGGATTGGCTGGTTACTACAGGAAGTTCATACGACATTTTGGAGTCATCAGTAAACCCCTCATAGAACTGCTGAAGAAGAATGGTTTTGGCTAGAATGACCAAGCTCAATAGGCTTTCATCAGTTTAAAAAAAGCATTGTGTGAGGCACCAGTTCTGGCCTTACCTGACTTCACCAAGACTTTTGTTCTAAAAACAGATGCATGTGATTTCTGAGGGCAGTATTAAGCCAAGAAGGTAAACCATTAGCTTATTTCAACAAATCTTTAAGCCCTAAGCACATGGGATTGTCCATTAATGAAAAGGAATACGTGGCTATCCTTATAGTAGTAGAGAGATGGAGACACTACTTGGAATAAGAGCAATTTATAATACAAACAGATCATGAAAGTTTGAAATACCTTTTGGATAAAAAAAAATTCACACTTCAATCCAGAAGAAAGGTTTGACTAAGCTCTTAGGATTAAGGTATAAAATCCTATATAGGAAAGGTAAGGAGAACATTGTTGCAAATGCAATATCTAGGAAGGGCAACAATAAAGTTCATGACAAGGAAAAGGGCGACCTTGGAGCAATGACCAAGATTCTACCACCTTGGTATGAAGAAGTTCATGCATCCTATGATAATGACTCCAAGATACAAAACATTATCATTGGTAGGATGACTAAAACAAGAGAGGAACCAGATTACACTTATGAAGATGGGGTCTTGAGATATAAGGTCAAAATAGTAGTGGGACAGAAAGGGGAGCTTAGAGCCAAATTAGTGAAATTTATACATAACTCCTATGTTGGTGGGCATGCTGGCATCCAAAATTCATACAAAAGACTTAAGGAGAATTTCTATTGGTTTGGTATGAAAAGAATGGTGAAGAAAGTTGTGGACAAATGTAATATATGTAGACAAGCCAAAGTTGAGAAGGTAATTTATCCTGGGTTATTGCAACCACTGTCAGTTCCTAGTGGCACATGGAAAGCCATTACAATGGATTTTATAGAAGGATTACCAAAGTTGAAAGGAAGAAATGTTATTATGGTGGTGATTAATAGATTTATTAAATATGGGCATTTCATTGCACTAGATCATCCCTTCACAGCACAAGATATTATGCAATTGTTCTTAGATCACTTTTACAAGTTCCATGGATTGCCAGCAGCTATTGTGACGGATAGGGATAAGGTCTTCACCAATAAATTCTGGAAAGAATTGTTTAAGAAGCTAGGGATTCGGTTGATGGTGAGTACAACCTATCACCTACAAACAGATAGTCAATTGAAAGGGCGAACCAGTGCTTAAAAACATATCTTCGATGCATGACTATGCATTATCCCAAATGATGGTATCATTAGTTATCTCTTGCATAATGGTGGTATAATACTAGTCAGCACTCAACCTTGAGAATGAGTCTTTTTCAAGCTCTTTATAGTTATACTCCCTAGAGAGAATGAATTGCTCAAGAAGCCACTACCGTAGCTGAGTAGAAGAGGTGTTACAAAGAAGGACTAATATAAATCAGACACTGAAAAGGAAACTGGAAGTAGCGAGACACAGGATGAAGAAGATGACTGATAGGAACAAAACTGAAAGGGAATTCTCAGAAGGTGATTGGGTTTTCCTGAAACTTCAACCTTATAGACAAAGTATTGCGTTGAGGAAGAATTTTAAGCTCAATCTCAGGTATTATGGTTCTTATCAAATTAGTAAAAGGATTAGGAAAGTGGCATATATGTTAAGGTTACCAAAGGGAAGTTTAGTGCATCTAGTATTTCATGTGTCTTTACTTCAAAAGAATATTGGAGATGAAGTAGTAACATCTTCTAGATTACCGGTGTCAGATAAGGAAGGAAGACTGAAAATCATTCTTGTAACTATGCTGGATAGGAAATTGATGAAGAAAGACAACATGGCAATGACAATGGGTTTGATTCAGTGGCCCAACCTTTTTCCATAATATGCAATATACGAGGATCTTAAAGAACTTCAAATGCAATTTCCAAAGTGCAATACGCAGCTCATGACATTGGATAAATGAACATTATTGTGGACAAGAATGCATTCAAGGAGGGAGTATTGTTACAGTCTTCATTGGTAGTTCAAGAAGCTAGCTGGCAGTAGGCATTAATACACGTGCAAAGAAGTTGTTAAAGTTAGTTAACAGAAGAATAAATCGTGTAATGCTTGTTGAGGGAGTGTATACCTACTGTCAGGATTACATAAAGTTCACGTAAGAATATACAGAACAATTCCTTCTCTCATTCCTCTATTTCTCTCTTCTCCTTCCTTTGTTATTCTTATCTTCATTTCTTGTTAAGCCACGCTTAATAAAGTTGACCTGGTTGAACCTATCAACTTGGTTGACTTGATTTTAATGTTTTTTTTAATTTAT
>Ga0307511_10002821_pt1 | contig 18049 bp, 20 predicted proteins | sample 13_EM_MG_FD_200266 | JGI IMG/M metagenome (GOLD analysis project Ga0307511, IMG submission 200266) | Populus trichocarpa ectomycorrhiza microbial communities from riparian zone in the Pacific Northwest, United States - 13_EM | ecosystem: Host-associated > Plants > Roots > Unclassified | place... | reverse complement strand
TTGGAGCACCAGGATCGGGCCTCTCTCGTTCCATTTTATGGGTTATCCCCCACTGTCAGGTCACTCCACCTGACTTATACCACCCCCGAGATCTTCCCCCTCATCTGTTCCTTCCCCGATCTCAAGGATCTGACGTTGGCTGGGCTTCGCCCGGAGGGTGACGTAGCTGGATGGAGCGCTCCTTTGACGTCGCCCAAACTCACCGGATCCCTCGACCTAAAGCTGTTCGGGAGCGCCCGCCCTATCATCCGTCGATTGTTGGACCTCCCAGGTGGTCTCCACTTCTCCAAGATCACGGTGCTGTCCTTCAACGAAGACGCTGAGTCAGTGACGGATTTGGTGTCGAGGTGTTTCGACACCCTGGAATTTCTCGCCATCATTTATCTGCCCTTGGGTGCGTTTCCTTCAGCTCTGTAAGCGGCCAGTATCTCACTACCCTCGCGCACATAGACACGTCTAGGGTCCTTTTGCATGACCTTTCCAAGGCCACAAAACTTAAACACCTGAGGTTTATGAGGGCAAAGTCGAGCGTCAAGTGGGTCACTATGACGCTCCGAACTGTCAAATCCAAACACCTTCAACGCATAACCATCCACCAATCTATCACCATCCCAGAAGTGATTCAGGAAGCAGTCTATCAGGAATGGCAGGACCTCGACCACCTACTGGTCCAATTCTGGACCTCACACTCGGTTCGTCCAGAAGTCACGTACGCGGCGGGGAAGGAAGGAAAGGATCTGAGAGATTATGTGCCGAGATTGTTGCCGGAGCTAACCAGGAGAGGGCTCGTCGACCTAGTCGAGGTCGCCCCTGCAGTAATATGGTGATAATTGCGGCGAGTATGCCGTGTTGTCTCCAGTGTGTGTGCTTTGGTTTACCAAAAATAACACAAAAGCGCTACTTCGGAGACCCCGCACTTTACAGATGTGAAGGCCAGCACCCTTAATCTTCACAGACCGGTATGAGCGATCTGATTCGGAGTGCCAGCAGCAAGGAAAATTGGAGGTCAGTGAGACGCCAGCGTCCAGGAAGGCTGGGTAAAGGCTGTATACACAATGCGGCATGGGAAACGTGAAATCATACTTATACCCCAGTCAGCGGGTTGGAGTTGAGTACTTAGATTCCCACTATTCGACGAAATCCTCTCCTGAACTCCGGTTGGTGAATTGACCCCTGCTCTGCCTCCCTGTGATCTACATTTTCAAAATGATCTGAGCGTGTGGGAATTCCGCGCGGAATCAAATTTCGACGTCGGGTCGTTAGTCCCAGACAACGATGCCGTCCTCTCTCCCGCCAGAGATACACGACCTCATCGTCGACCATCTGCACGACGAACCGACCACGCTCAAATCGTGTTGCGTGGTCTCCAAATCCTGGGTTCCGCGGGCGCGAAAATACTTCTTCGCTCGTGTTGAATTCCGTGCCTCAAAATCCCACATCGAACTATGGAAGAAGGCATTTCCAGACCCTTCCAACTCCCCCGCTTACCATACGCGCACTCTTTACATTTACGGTATCCCGGTCGTCGCCGCCACGGATGTGGGTGTGGATAGTTGGATCCGCGCTTTTCACAACGTCGTACACTTGTACTTGGATCACCTGGATCAGGCCTCCCTAATCCCATTTTACGGATTATCACCCACCGTCAGGTCACTTCGTCTATCCTACACTACCCCCGAAGTTTTCGGCCTCATCTGTTCCTTTCCCCTTCTCGAACATCTGGCATTGGTTGCTTCTCACACCGAGGATGACGCAGACCAATGGGACGCTCCATTGACGTCGCCCAAACTCACCGGGTTCCTTGACCTGAGGATGTTTGGGAGCGCCCGCCCTGTTCTCCGTCGATTATTGGACCTCCCGGGCGGCCTCCACTTCTCCAAGATCAGCACGTTGTTTATCAGCGACGCAACCGAGTCGGTGACGGATTTGGTGTCGAGGTGTTCTGACACCCTGGAAGTTCTTGTTGTCCTTTGTCTCCCCCTGAGTGTGTTTCCTTCAGCTCCTGCGACTGGCCAGCACCTCACCCTCACCCGTGGACGTAGACATGCTTGGAGTTCCTTTGCTCGACCTTTCCAAGGCCACAAAACTCAAAGATCTGAAGTTTATGTGGGCAAGGCCAACCGTTCAGTGGATTATTGCGACACTTCAAACCGTCAATTCCAAACACCTCAAACGTATCATCATCTGCCAGGCTGTCGCCCTCCCAGAAGATTTCGAGGAAGCAGTTGATCAGGAATGGCAGGACCTCGACCACCTCCTGGTCCAGTTCTGGACCTCACACTCGATTCGCCCACAGGTAACATACATGGCGGGGAAGGGAGGGATGGATCTGAGAGACCGTGTGCAGATTTTGTTGCCAGAGCTAACCAGGAGAGGACTTGTTGACCTAGTCTAATCCTCCTAGAACCGTAGCAATATTATGATCTATACGGTGAGGACAGCCATTTTTATCCAGGCATGTGCATGGCCAGGATTATTCGAGGTTTCTGTCTGGTTTGCAAAAGTATTACTTTGGAGGGGATGTTCTACAGGACTCGTACCACGCTCCCCGGATGCGAGGGCTTGCGTCTGATTTTTCACGAGCCGATGTGAGCGACTTGGTTCGGAGTGCCAGCGGCTAGGCAAATCGGCGTTAGCGTTCCGAAGGGTTGGAAGGTTCCCCTGGATACTCACGAATACCTGTGAGAACCCCATCCAATCCCCACTCGTTGATCTTGGCGACGACCTGGCCGGCGGTGAAGGTCGGATAAAGGCCATACACATACGCGGCGACTCCGGCCACGATGCAGGAAGCCTGAAATGACCCTTAGAATGTTCCTACGTGGACTCGTAGTTCACTGCACCGACCGAGGTTGTTCCAGAGATAGTGTTCGTTCCCCCGTTGTTCCTTATGTCCGCGTTATTGGCTGAGCGACGGAAGTTGAAAGTAGCCTCACCAGGTTGAGATGATATTCTGACCTTTAAAAGTATGAGCACGAACCCCGACACCTTGTGAGAACACACGCACCTGGAGCATGGATATCGACTACGGAACCGTAGTTTGAGAACGGGGCACGGGCGTCAGTGATCGTGGTTGCCCCGACGGTTATTGCTTGCACTACTCGGCCGGGAGAGAAGTTCGCAGCGTCGCTGTTGCTTGATCCCGCTTTGATGTCGTGAGGCGTGGGGCCTGTTTGGCGCACGACCAGACTTACCGGTGGTGACTACGACGATACCTACGTTGAACGCCTAAGGGTTGTGTGAGTGAAGAATCAGAGCCGGCATGAACACCTACCGCGACAACGGCATTATCTACAGCCGTGCTAGGAGACCCTCCAATTGGGAGCACGATAACGGTTGGTTTGGGGTTGGAATTGTACTGGGTTACAACCCAGTTGATGCCGGATATGCTGGTATTTCGGTGACCTCTTGCGGCAAACTGCAAATAAATGCACCTACATATCTGAGAACGTGCCAGAGCTGAACTCGAGAACACAAGTCAGGCCATAGCGGTCATGGCTTTTTAGTAGAGCGAACGAACCCTGAGTCGCTCAGCACTTTCACAGCGACAGTTCTCGCCTTTTTGGCGACGCCGCTGTAGGAGTAAATTAGGACCCAGCTGAGGTGGAACAACGGCCGTTCCGTACTAGGTCTTCGCATTCACAAGCCCGGCACAATGCGTTCCCGAGCTGAGCCACCGTAGGTTTCTTTCAGAAGAGATCAACCGACCGAGGGAAGGTTGCTGACCCTTGACCATCGGCATTCTTTCCTTTGGGTCAGTGAGTTGTACGGACAAAAACGATCGGTGACATACCGGATACCCGCCTGTACGATTACGCTGATTATCAGAAAACCATTCTCCGGTCAAGAAATTGAAAACGGTATACCGCTGCATATAAAGTTAGCGAAGCGACACGATATTTCACAGGGTAACTTACAACGTAGCTCCCCAGGACGAGAGGCCTTCGGACATCCATTACTCAGAAGGGATAAAGTACGCAAACAAAGAACCTGCCTGAATACTCTGTCTGTAGTGCTTTCAACTGTCTGAAAGGGGACAGAACAATTCACGTGGACTCACGTGTGTTGTAAGGATTCCTGATGGAGAGATTTAATCCGATCAACATTCCGCTCACAAGAACTCCGCCGAGGCTCACCAGTCGCTGAAGGTGTTACCGGTTAGCATACAGTGTGAGTTAACAAGCGGGGTGGGGTACAGATAATGTAGACATAACTCCCAGCACCAGCAGTGTCATCGTAGATGTAGTCGGTCGATGAAGTTGGCCAGGTCGTCGCACTCAACCTCACAAGATGCCACGGGGCGTTCGACCTTGACCAAGAATGTCATATGCCGTGGTTGGAATCGGAATGTACCGTCACGTACTGTGTGACAAGGGCCGCCGTGCCAACGGTCCCATCCTCCTCGATCGACTGAACCCGCGGGTCGCCACGCAAAACCTTCAGATCTTCTTCGGCAAATGCTCCTGCGAACCCATTGATGATATCCCATTCATGAGTAACCCTAGAGGCTGCGCTAAGTCGGTTGGTGATCGACGAAAGGTGTGTGGCACGGGAAGCATTGTCCTTGAGCGTCACGATGTATCGTTTGGAGGCTGCGGTTGCGGGAGCTGTGGTCGCGGCGTAGATGAAGAGAGCAAGAGCAGTGAGTTTCTTGTAGAGCATCGTGATAGAACGTTGATCCAGGGGTAGTGACACGGCTCTCGCAGGTTTTATTGGACTTCGATTCATGGTGCCAAGACCGGAATCATGGAACCGTGTGGTCGCAAGTCGAGGATCAGAAGGGATACACGCGTTTCGGGTGATCCCAATGTCTTACGAGCCCAGGTAACGGTAGAACCCACTGAATGTTAGAGTAAGAGTGTCCCAGATTCGGCACTTGGGTCACCCGCAATCTGCTCACATACGCCCCGTAATCAACCGCGCAGTGAGGACCCTTAATCAGATCAAAGAATTGATTGATCCAGCTTACGACAGCCTTCTCGTCCTGCAATTGTGTGAATGAAGATAACATCCAGGAATGACCGAATAAGCTACTTACGATCTCTGCCCACACCTGATCATCGCTGTTCATGACACAGAGAACCGCGTTTTTGCCAATAATTTGTAAGCGCAATCAATAACAAGAGGGTCAGATATACCTTTGGTCAACGATGAGCCATGCGATTCCGTGGACATCGGCTCCAACGGGGGTGTCGCAACCCTGATAAACGAAGCCCCGGACGTGTGTGTTTCCGCCGAAGATGACGTTAACCACAGTGTAAGTTGCAACTTTGTGACGTGGCCACACGGAACGTCGCAGGTAATGGCCACACCTCTCACCAGTTCCACCTGGGTCGTTACAGTGGACCATCCAGGATGTGTGGTTCCGTGAAAGTTCAAAGCGTGGGTCAGTTTTCGTCCATCGGTCGAGGTCTGTGAACGAAAGAGTAATCGGTTGTAACTCGTGCAGAAGGCGAGGTTTGAGAGTATTTATGAGTAAAGGATGAAGGATGTGTAACAGAGTCGTCGTTGAAGTGAGTCTCCTCCCGACCCGATCAACGCTTCAGCGCTCGGCGACGACAGCCTCGAACGTGGTCACTCAACTACGTAATCGATATATTCACCGGCAGATTCCCCAGTAAGAATGACAACTCCGTTGCATCTATCACTACGCAAGACATTCGTTTACTCGTGGGTAGGTATTTGACAGTCTCACGTAGGTTGTTTGGACTCCCGGATCCCAGTTTATACGTCATCTTCTACGGACGGTCTCACCGTTGCTCACCTTTTACACAAGGTGGGAAGCTTGGTGAGCGATCCACCAGGGGTCCGTAATTAGGGGAGATCTTGGGTATCACGCCTTCCATTTTTGGAGTCGTGGCAGCAGGAGGCGGGGAAATGGAGATAACGGGAAGAGTTAGAGTGGGGTACTCCATGCAAAACGTCGCACCAGGGCAGCGATACGTGGATGACACACTTCCTGCACCGTACTTGAAGTTCCAAGCTTCGGGAACCTAGACTCGGAACTCAGGCGTTAGGCTGGAATCCAGCCTCAATTCAGAGGAGTAGAGGGGGGAGGGAAGGGCGTCGTCGTTAGGCAGGTTGACAGGAGGGGATACTCAGGCGTTAGGACCATAGTCACACGGCTCCAAAATCGTGGCCCGCGATTGTGTCTTAGGGGCACACAGTTTGGATAAGGTGGGTCCTTGCGTATATACGGTCAAAAAACTTCTATGGATGTGGTCCAGACAGACGACCAACACTTGCACTGGTGATGGAGGTAAATTAACGCAAGGTAAATATGAACTGGCGGCGCTAAAATAATCTGGCAGCGACTGCCGATGTAGCGTTTACATATTGGGCTCGCATTCGGTGACTTCCGCGTACAAACCAACGCCGATACGATGCCTGCCACACTTCCTTTGCGTGAGGCCCTTAACAAATCCATATCCACCGGGCAGCTCGAAGACACGAAGATAATCCTCTACTCACGAAGGGACTCTTCCGGCGCTATATGTAGGCCCAGGGCCTTATATGCAAATAGCCACGTGCTGAAGTCTGTCCCGTACTTCAACGGCCGTGAGTTCCTCCCACTTCCCCCACGGATCGGGTGGTGAATGACGTCCTTCGAGTCCTTTATGGGACTTTTGCAGAATCTGGGCCAAAGGATTTCTCAGAGCCCATTGATGATGACGTCTCCGGTGGGGATTACAGTTATTACTCCGATAGCGATCTCGAGGAAGACGAGGACGTCGCGAACTCCGAGGAACGACCGAAGGAAACTGTCCCTCTAAGGGGTCACCCTTTCGACCCTTTTTGTTTTTCCACTGGCGACGACGCGCCTACACGTGCCTACGGCGAGCGCAAGGAAAGCCCTGAGAAGGGAAAGATCATAAAGATCAAAGATGTCGCCTTCATCTCGTGGGTCATTTCAGTGAAATAACCATCATGCCGTTAACATTTTGGTAGGTTCCAGGCCTTCTTGCTTTATCTGTACACCGGCTCCATCGAATTTGCGCCGTACGGCTCGGAGGAGAACCGCAGGTCAAGGGTGGCAGAGCTCTCCTCCGTCTCAGAGGATTCAATCCCTCGGCCGTCCCCGAAATCAATCTATCGACTCGCAGATAAGGTCCGACCTCCACCCCCTTTCGCTGAGGGACGGTTTGTGTGATACTTTATTTAAATTTTAGTACGATGTCCCCCCCTTGAAGGAACTCGCCTTCGCCAGCATTAGGGACGGTCTCAAACGCTGCGACATTGTTGAGGAGGTGTTCAGCGAGTTCACATCGAAGTAACTCATTTATAGAGCCCCTTACGCGGCTTCATGAGCTGACGGGTGAACGCGAGCAGGCACGAGGAAGTCAGAACTATCCAAGTTAACTATCTAGTATCCGTCTGGTTTGGTGAGGACGGGAAGCCTGTGGAGGGTCTAGGTGAGAAGATCGACGAAAAGGTTGACAGCTACGCCAACGGAGAGTCGGACCACGCGATGGAAACGATGGCCCTCTTGTGGGAGATTTTGAGGGGGGGCGAAGGTTCACCTCCGAACCTCGAAACATCCCCGAGCTCCTCTGTTTGTCCAATACCGTTTTAACCCTATTATTACTGATCCCTCATACATCGTGTCCGGTGGTAGGGGGAACGGCCCCCCAGCCCTAGGCGTACCACGACTGTTACCCCTGACGTAAGCACTTCAATATATCCATTCCCCTTGGCTTCTTTTCCCCGCCGATCCATTTTACCCACCACGAGGGTCATAGATCCCCTGGACAAATTGGGGGCACGTTAGAATTGCATTGATCAAATCGATTCGTGAAGGTGCCTTCTTTGACAGAAGGTACTGGACTAGGCACTCGGGAACCGCGAAGGCTTTACGACCTTTATATATCTCGAGCATTGTGGCTGGTGAAAAATTGTCATACATTGATGGTCGTGAGTGACATGGTTTCATTGATTCCGGATTTCTTGACTGTGTTTTGGCAGTGGTGAAACTGCATCGGAAAGGCGAGTGCCTTGACACGGGCAGCGGATCTGATGACGGCGACTGCGAGAGCGGTTTAGAGCAGGCTGGTGAGTCTGCACCGGAAGAACAAGTCCACAGAGAGGCAGAATCGGAGCTGGAGTCCCTCCCAGTCCTCACCGCTGGATCGTTTGTCAGGTACGCGCAACATACCGTGGTGGTGGAGCCAAAGTTGTTGACTCCGCCGGTAGCTGGAGGTCTTTGTTCTTCTACCTTTGCTCAGGCGTGATACATTTCGCACCCCTTAAATCTCAAGGCGTAAGTGAGCGCGCACAATACCTACGAGAGCGGACGACACCAAACTGGCCTTCTCCATGTTCACCCAAAGCAATCTACTCCCTCGCGGGCGCGGTAGGTTCTAATGTCCACATACATTCTATCCCCCAGGTTGCTCACCACGCTATGTTTAGCTTGAAATAAAATACCTCCGCGATCTTGCATTCGACGACATACGTTCGAAAGTCACCTCAGCGAATGTTGTCGCCGAGCTCTTTTCGAGGTTTACCTCTCGGTATGTCCTTTCTAATTGGAAGTTTTACAATCTCAGCGCTTCATTGACTGAGGACAGTGAAAGAGAGGTCATGAAAGTGCACTGCGAGCTCTTAGGTGGCGAATTTAATGAGCTCAGCACCACCATCTCCACTACGGATTTTATCAAGAGCATGGTGGGTGGTAACGTCGCGCATCGCGCTGGGGCGTTGAAGTTGGCACTGAGGAACGGCCGCTCGAAGGGCGGAGTGCTTCTGTGTTGCCCCGTTCTCAACTGCGTTTTTCACCACAATCCCATTTCATACCTTTCTTTGGGGTCAAGCCTAACGTGTCCAGGGGATCATTGGGGGGGATCTGATTGTTTTATGGAGTGCGCCAATTGTGGGGAATCGCGATCTGACGGTCATACCAAGTGTCAACGGTGTGGGAAGCATTTTATATAGACCACCCCGCCGCACCATTGCCTAGTACATACCTCCCGGCCCTTGTCCGTATGTTGACCGTTTGTCGCTTCCAGTACGTATATCGGATTCGGGCCCGCCGGTTTTGCCTTCGCGTGGTAAAATGTGATCGACCCTCTAGTAGCTCGTGCGGATTCAAACCACCTTCCCACGTCTCAGAATCGGCAATCTGCTGTGTCACCCGATTCTCGTGGAAGAGAAGAAAATGACAAACGACCCTTTGGTGGCTGGCAGCCCGCCGACACATGGGGCTCGTTTCCTCCGTCATAGACGGAGCGAGGGACTAAACTTACCATCGAATTTTTCGAAATTGCTTCTTTCACGATCGAGAAAATGATCGACACCTGAAAAACTCAGCAAGTACTAAGGGGGCCAGGATGGTTTGCTGATGCTTTCTTCCATCGCTTGTGGTCCCAACGAGACGCCCCCGATCAGATCGGGAAAAGTCGTTGCCAGGCGGCCTTTCCTGACGCGTCGGCCTGCCAGCTCTGACCGGGGGAACGCTTTGACAAGTACAGTGCCGACCCTGGGGTACCGGGGGTTCGGTGCGAACGCTGGGAACATAAGTGCCAATCCTGATCTAGCAAGCCCGTGCGATGAGCTAGTGCCGTAAGGGGCAGTGGCATCCAGCGTTTAGCGCTTTCCGGTGAGCCTCGAGTCCGACCGATCGATCCTCCGCCTGAATCACCCTCGTTGAAGAATGTATTCCAGGCAACAACCCTAGAAGAAATCAAAGTCATCCACAGGTGCACGTCAGTAGACTCCCTTGGTTGCGGGGAGCGCCCCGGACATGAACTACGGGTTTAGACCACTTTCTGACGCCCTGGGCGATGAGAAGTACGAGATAAGCGATGAAAAGTGACGAGAAGTAAAGAGTTAGTGTCTGGCGTACAATTGGCTCCCGTTAAACTGGTGTGGCACGACGAACGTGCCGCTCCCACACGCTCCCATCCCTGAGCGCCAAACGATGAGCATTGGGTTTGTCGCTCTCACATGGTCTCCCCATCACTGTGAATACCACCTTTTACTACAATGGCTACTAAAACGCTAGGAGCGTGCGGGGCGTGTAGGTAAGCACACAGTCTGACCTTCCATCGTTCATAACATTTGGAAGATTGGTCTGGAGCATTGACGACTTCACAGAGCTCGGAAAGTGGTAATCCCATCTTACCTTGTCTTGGGGTGCTGAATCTCACGAACCGTTACCCGAATGCGGTTTCCGACCGCCTCCCTCTTGATCACTCGAAGAGATGTATTCCGGGGACTCCGCGTTGTGTCAGATGTACGGAGATGGGGATCGAGGATTGTAGGTATCAGGCGCGCGTCCCCTGTCGGCCGGTCACAGCGAAAAATCTTCGAAGGGAGAGTACGGACGCCAACACCCTTCTCTCTCTTGCGGTCAGGCGGAGAAAGGTAGCTTCCCGCTTGTCTAGGTTCTTCCAGGTGCGCTATCCCACGCGTCCGGACTTACCACCAACCCGGGGTGGGCTCCCTGGGGAGCAACCGGGGGGAGTTATTAATGAGCAGCCGAGGGGTCCTGCTGGTCCCGAGGAGGATGCGTCAAAGCCCCCGACCGAGCTTGAAGCACTCGAGGTGTGTGACCGTCAGTTTACGTCACCACGGTATCTGAACCACCTCAGCGTGAGCTAACTCAGAGTAATCCGTTTGCCGCTCTCGATATCTGCCTACACGCGATTGGAGCTGCCGACGGCCGACACTCGATTACTGGTGTCCGTTTGTGCGAGAGTAAACTCGGGATGATCTTTCCGAAAGTAATCAAATTGGTCTGTGGTTATCAAGGGAGCGATGCCCAGACCATCATCGACACACTATATGATGTAAGTCCCGTCTCCATCCCCGAAGTTCAAGTTGGTTTATCCCCACTTTGACCCACTGCTTAGGCGTCGAATAACCTCTCGCGCTTTCCACATATCCGGAAGATGTGCCTAAGACCTTTGTATAAGATTTGTGGCCAGAACGATCTGCTTCCTGCATCAATGCAGATCGAATTACCCCGCAATCTAGCAGATACCCCACACTATCGCGGTGGGTTCGGGGATGTATTGAAGTGGGAACATCGGGGAAGGGCCGTTGCGGTCAAGGTGTTGAGGATATACTCCGACAGCGACTTGCGAAAGGTTACCCGGGTGAGTCCGTCAATTCCCTCTTACCTGCTGATAGGCTCATCGTAACCTGTGTAGAGGTTTTGCAAGGAGGTCATAACATGGAAAGCCCTCGACCATCCGAATGTGGTGCCACTGTTGGGAATCCCGAAGGACAGGTCTCAGCTCAAGTTCGCGATGGTGTCGGAGTGGATGACGAATGGGAATATCACTCAGTTTGTGAAGTCACACCGGGACGCAAACCGGTTTAAACTTGTAGGTCCACGGTACAATGCCCTGCCGTCGTCACTTGACCAAAAATTTCACGGCTTCCGTAGCTGGGGGACGCTGCGAGGGGCTTGGCCTATATGCACGCTTGGGGAATGATCCATGGGGATCTCAAAGGGGTGCGTGCTCAAGGAGTGGAGCCGCATCTCTATCTTTATTGATGACCATCTGCTAGGCCAACATCCTCGTCGACCAAACCGGCAACGCCTGCCTCGCAGATTTCGGTCTACTTACGATCTACTCTGATTCGACAGCCCCAAGCTCCCTCGGAGAGAACGGTTCTTCCCGATGGATGAGCCCAGAGCTTTTTGATCCCGAAAGGTTCGGCGTCGAAGACAGCCGTCGGACGAAATCTTCCGATTGCTATGCGCTCGGAATGGTGGTGTACGAAGTTCTGAGCGGCCAGGTACCATTTTTACGGTGTAACAAGTACGTCGCCATTGGGAAGGTCCTCAAGGGTGAGCGTCCTGGCCGGCCCCAAGGAGCGGAGAAGAAATGGTTCATAGATGACGTTTGGAGCATGTTGGGACGTTGTTGGGAGCCCAAACCAGGGGATCGGCCAAGCATCGAAGGCGTACTCCACTGTTTGGAGGAAGCGTCAAGGGTTTGGACACCCCTTTCTCCCCTGACGGAAGCGGCTCTTCTGCCAGATGATTCACCCCCATGGACCCTTTCTGATCTGAGTACCTCAGACGAGAAGGCGGGTTGTAGGGCGGTTTCCAAGTAGCTCGATCTCAGGATGCGCCTCAGGCTGCCGACTCGGAGAGGTCGCGTGGATGATAATATACATGTAATGTATGTGCAGTTAACCTCTCTGTACGACAGCGACCCGTAGTTATTGTCAGGGCGGGGTAAAATGTCATGTGTGGAACGATGTGCATATGTAGTTGGGCTGTCATGCACCCTCTGTTTCGAACCCTAATCTTCGCCCTTTCTACTATCTGCCACGCCGCATCTCCGTTGCCTACTACATACCTGTCACCCCTTGTCTGTTGACTGTTTGTTACTTTTCCGTCCGTATATCGGATCCCCCGCCGGGTTTCCCTTCGTATTATCTTTCGGAACTCTCAAACATACGGGCGTCAACACGCCCACGGCATAGCACGATGTGCCTGCAGATCTGATTGAGATTGCAGATAAAGCCTAGGCTATGTGTACCATGAGGGGAACCGATTCGAAACTATATGCTCGTCTGATGCGTCAGTATGTGTAAGAAATATGCTAATGAGGGAAAAAGCGATGGAAAAGGAAAGCTGTACAGTCCTGCATATCACCCACCCAAAGCCAAAAATCGTACCAGCTCGCTCGTCACCATACCAAGTCTGTCATGATTCATCGCCACTCGTGAGTCCCCCATACCGAACCTTGCCTTCAAGCCTTTTGAATGGCGGAACCTTGAACCCTTGGTACGGCACCTGCGTTCGCGGCGCAGCCGCGCTTGGATTATACAGTCCCGGCCTCGCGTTATTCGATTGTAAGGCGTTCCTGGAAGTCGTAATCCCCGAGCCAATTCTAAAATCCCTCAGGTCTTCTCCGGACCCTCCAGTGGTCAGAGATAGTGAGGGAGACGGACCAAGGCCTGGAGTCGAAAGTCCAAAACCGCCACCCGCGCTGATGAGGGGCGAATATGGTCTACCGACTTGCGGTGAGAACGACGAAACATGGAGTAACATGACGCTCTCCTCTGTTGCGTTCATGAGAAGGATCATGTTTGATCGTAGGTCCGCAGGCAGCGGCCTCTCGGCTCCATGAGTCTTGAACACGTTGCACAACGAAATCACCGTCTGGTACACAAAAGAAGCACCCGAGTGAAATTAGCGAGAGTCTTGGATCACCATTGAAACGCGGAGATACCTTGGCGAAGACCGTGGCGTCATCGCGGAGCGCCCTCCTGTCCGCAGTAGGACCCGATTCCCGGACCGCCTTGATGTTGTCACCCAACCTCTTCGTCAACAGTTTCGCCCTGGCCAGTGCCTCGGGTATGTTGAACTTTGCAGAGGCGACATCACCAACGAGTGCCTCCATGGATTCCCATATGGAAGGCGCAATATCCACCGCTACTTTCATCGCATCGATCGCATTGTTATCCAAAAGCGTACTAGAGTTCGAAGGAGGATCGTGTGCTGGGTTTCTTGATGGAATGGAAGGTGAAGAAGCCGTAGATGATGATGGCGACGCTGTTATGGAAGACTGAGAGTTCTGCCGCGAGTGGTCACCCCAAGACCTTCTGTACCCCGATATACCGGAGCTTATCGATAGGTTCGGGATATTTCGGTTGCGAGATGGTAGGCGTGGGGTTACGGGCAAAGGATCCACGTATGACGGTAGCATCTTTCCAATTTCCACATCCTTGGAGCTGAACGAACCAGCGTGCCTTCGCATCCTCGACCTTTCGCTTTCGACCCCTGGGGATTGTGCGGAATAGGAACGCAGTACCGGTCGTGGGGGAGGGACGAATGAGGACGGGGGGTGAGAAGCAGAAACGAACGGATTGACTTGGAGTCTGGATGCGGACGTCGGCTGATGTTGCGGCAGCTTGGAGGAAGAAGGTGGTGGGCGTTCCTTCAGCAAGGGTTCAATCTCCTCCATGTGCGGTAAGATGCTTTGCCATGAGTTTGAGATTTCGGCCGTGGCACCGTAGAGCTCTAGTAACAGCTGTCGAGTGTACCGGATGTCGTCCCTCGTAGCGAGCACCTTTAGTTGAAGGGTCAAAACTCCCATGGCCTTTCCAAAAACGGATACCGTATCCCTACAACTCTCCACGACCGCTCTGCACACAGTAGGGGAAGGGACGGATCGCCTGCTTGAAGCATCAAAACGGTCGAGAGCGTTGATAAGCGATAGCATATAGTTGCTGGCAGGATCCAATACTTTCAGAAGAACCGCGGAGAGGCGTTCGTCGATCGCATAGACCGTGTAATGTTGTAGGGTTTGGTAAACTTGAGATACGGCGAACAATATTCCGCGGGCAGCATCAACGAGGATAAGCAATGACCGTGGTACCGACTTGCAAATCGTAGACTGTGGCAAGGTGGATAACCGCCGAAAATACGAGTTCCGTTCTACGTCAATCGGTGTAACAGATGGCGGCCGGTCGGCGATTGCTGATGACAGAACAACTGTGTCGGTCGAGGTCCTCACCGACTCAGAACGACCTTCAGAGAATCCAGAGTCTTGACGGGAGGGAGAACGTGAGGAAATATCATGAGATGATTCTGTCTTCTTCATCCGTGGAGGGACCTCGGTTTGACGGGGCAATCCCGGGGTGATCGTGGTCGATCGTGGCACAGCCTGTCGCATATCAGGTAAACTCTTCTTGGCGATCAACGATGGTCGAGAGGGTTTGGTGCCCCCCGCGTACGAAGCGTTGCGGATGTGTTGCGGTTGGTTAGTTCCGAACACCTTTGCGGTATCTTCCTCGGAGGACACGGAGTTATCGGGAGTTGGCAAATACTGGTCGGGAGATGTAGGGGAATCGGTGTGCCTGACGGTGGGGATATAGGAGGGGACAGGACTGAGATTTAGCCGGGGTGGTCTTTCCGCCTTGGGGCTCTTCATTCCAAGACCGGTGGGAGGGACGAAGGACATTCGTAGCGATGCCTCGATGACGCTATACGTTGAGGTGTCGGAATCTACGGAAGTTGTTCTTGAATGGGTGGTCGAATCAAATGAGAGAAGCCTGTCGTCCGCGGCCAGGAAGGAGACCGATGATTGCATGATGGGAGAGCTGAATTCGGGGGATACCCATCAGATTTTGGGACAAATGGGGAGAAGATAACGTTACCTGGACGCCAACTTCTGCTCACTCGCCGTGGAATCCACACTCGACCGGCGCGCATGCCTTGAGTATGCCTTGAGCCACTGCCTCACGGATTCGATCCACGACTCCATGAGTTTCTGGTCCCTCAGGTCACCCTTCGGGTCCATCACTGACATCGGAGGGTACTCAAACGGATTTTGATCCACTTTTAAGATCCGTAAATTCTGAAACTGAGCAATATATGGCGGGAGAACTGCAATCTTGTTCCTGGACAGGGAAAAGACCTAGGGGGGGGATTAGAAAGCGAAACGGTGCTCCTTGGGACCGACTAACCCTCAAGTTTGAAAGAGAACCGGGTTGTTCTGGAAAGGACCTGATCCTATTGCGACTCAGATCGAGGACTTCGAGCGCTGGCATCTCTGTTACCTGTCGGAACGGTAAGGCTACAAAACGTGGAGTGGTAGGGCAAGACGAGGCGCACAGGGTCTGGGATAGAAGTAAATGCATTGCCTTTGAGGTTGAGGTACCGAACGTGTGTGAGGAGAGAGAAGGCTGTAGGCAGAGTAGACAAACGGTTAAACCCCAGTGCCAACCTACGAAACGTTCAAACTAGGAACATATAGGTTGGGTTGGATGGAACGCACCTGGCCAATGGGTTAGAAGCATCCTCCTTCGAGTTGGACCACCCGAGCACGACGAGTTCCTGCGCGACCTCCTCGCCGATTTCCCTTATGTTCGTGTAGGAAAGGTTCAACGTTGCACCATTGTCGGCGGACTTTCGCTGTGCCTCGGCGATGTGGTCTGACGAGAGAGAGACGCCGGGAAGAGGGCTTGCTGGGTCGGGCTGGGTTGATCGTGGCGAGGACCTGGTGTTGGGCATTTTTCGGGAGTCTGACCGGCTAGGCAACGACGGGGGGGTCGAAGCAGACCAGAACACCTGGCGTCCACGTTGGGGTCGGGCAAGAGTGGTCGCAGTGTTGAGGGCGTCTGTGGCAACCCGACGGGAGGCACAAAGGTCGGGGATACAGCCTCGAACCTATACATTATGTCATCATCCCCCCTTGCCAACTAATTACTTACAACAACGCGACTTATCATCCCGCAAACATCCTTTCAAACCACAACAGACGGCCAGAACTCACAGTCCTCGCAAAGATTGCCTCCGCTGTGAGAAATCCATCTTCGTGTGCTACTCGGATCTCTTCCGATTGTACCCTTTGATCAACGAGCCTGCCGACCCTTCCCGGCGAGACCGCGGGCAACGCTCACATAGTACAGCCTGTACACGCCTGGCGGGGTTGCGTTGCATTTCGGACGCCACAGGGTCAATTCTACCCACGAGACTGCGCTCAACTGTACCATATCGGAGGGGAGACCCCTTTCTGTGGTCGGTACCCGGACCGAGGACAGATTTATACGCGGACGGGACGCGTTTCAAATGGCCAATACAGACGCAAAAGCGAATGGGAGGCGATGTGGAGAAACCTTCAATTGACGGAGGGTGGCTCAACTGGTGAACCCATACTATTGTAACATCCCTCCCGCTCTCGTACGACGGAAGCCCTGCCCCCTTCTTACCCTCAACCTTTACACCCGATCCTCCATTGCTTCTCATACGCTCAGACTGACGTGCAGGATGGTGTTGTTCAGCCACAACCCCATATAGGTGTCGGACTCCGCCCCCGAGTAGAGAGACTAGGGGTGGACTCATCCAGACGTCAGAGTAAAGTAGGATGACTGGACCCGGAACATGGGGCGGTAGGTATCATTGAGCTGGGGACGTACGACAACGGCAATGATGGGGAAGGGGGGACCGGTTCGTTTATCGTATCGTGTCATAGTGTAATCGTCTCTTGAATTTGCAGGGTGGCCCGCCATGTCTCTGGTATCTATTGGTCGCTTTGAAACCCTTCGTCCCCTTATAATGCTTCTCGTCGGGACCCAGGGTTTGTTTTACTCCGCGCGAATATCCACAGGCGGCCTGAGCGGTTTCACTGTAACTCAACCTTTTCAATCTCAGAGTCTTCCGACCACCAGCTCGCACACCGCTCAGGATACCGTTGGCGGAGCCGAGATAAGATGTAGATCAACGAAGAAGTGGGATAACAAATATGGATTGGTGTACAAGAGCAGGGGAGCGTGTTAAAAAGAAAAAGAGGGGTGTGCATTAACACGACGGGAGACGGTGTAAGGAGGCGACGGATACGTGAAGGCGAATCTCGATCCCGTCACTCGGAGTCCCGACCTAAAGAATGCAGAGTTAATAGGCGGAGGAAACGGCGCAGTTTCGGGCAACTCACCATCACTGTCCGGTTCGTGAGTGGCAACCGAATCGCTCAGTTTCTTTTCAATGGACTGGAGAAGTCCTCTGCACAACTTCAGATCCTGCGCAGCCTTGAACTTCTCAAAGGTTTCGGCAGCGCATAAAGCCTTGAACTTCGCTTCTTCAAATCTACCTTCATTCAACAATATGTCAGCGTGCAGACGCATTCCACAACCCGAGTTGTATGCGTCATTGACCGCATGCGACATGGAATACCCGATGTGAGTGTATGCGTCATTTAACCTGCCTTCGTCAAAAAACAACATCGCCAGGGAGTAATGACACCAAAACTGCCAATCGGGCCAGTCGAAGCGGGATGCAATTCCAAGGGCTGTCTCGAAGCGGTCGGTGGCTGATTCTGACTCGCCCTTGGATCGATATATATTACCAAGGAGATAGTGACATTGGGAAACCTGGAATTGATCGCCTTCGCTTGAGGAGAGATCGAGTGCCCGGGATACAGCTTCTTCCGCCGCGTCGAGCTGGTTACTGCCATAAAACGACCAAGCGAGGTACCGTAAAGATACCCTTTGTCCTGATTTGTCACAGAGTTGTTCATAGATGTCAGCCGCTTCCTTCGCCTGCGGTATCCCTTCCTCGTGGAGCCCCAGTCGCCTATTCACATCA